>ERZ827522.1805-NODE-1805-length-16835-cov-4.131347_pt1 | contig 16835 bp, 10 predicted proteins | sample MGYA00519580_ERZ827522 | MGnify/ENA primary metagenome ERZ827522 (study PRJEB31778, sample SAMEA3449340) | human gut metagenome | biome: human gut; feature: human-associated habitat; material: faeces | place: United Kingdom | collected 2010/2012 ... | reverse complement strand
TGGCGGCCGACAAAATGCGGATATTGTCCGCTACACGCGTTAGTTTGGAATTGGTCATCGACATATTGCAAAGTCTTTAGTCATCGGAATCCGCATCAACGCATATCGAAATCTATGATGATCGGGCGGTGATCCGAAGGATGCCAGAAATTGCGCAATTCCTGCGGATCTCGGACAGGCGTAGTGTACTCGTCGCTTACGACCCGCGCACTGACGATCCGATCGTAAAGCGGACGGGTGCAGTAAACATAATCTATCCGGAAACGCCGGCCGGTCGTCGTCTGGAATTCGCCGGGGTATTTCGCTGCGATCACATCCACATACGGCGTGTGCTGACATATGTAATCATGGACCAAAAAGGCGGTCGTATCCTCCGGAAATCCGTACTCGTAATTATCGACACGCGATTTGGAGTTGAAATCCCCCATCATCATCCATAGTTGCTTTTCCGCGCCGGCAACCGATCCGATCGTATGGTTGCACACGTATTCGATCTCCATCCGGCGAAACCTGTCGCCCTCGCGCGCCGCGGCGCTGGCCTTGCGTTCCAGCTTGTCGGCCAGACCGAAACCGTAGACCTGCGGCCATGTATGCAGCGAAACGATATTGACCGTATGACCGTTTTTCCGAATCTGCGCCCATCCCGCACCGTGAGAAACAATGCTGTCGGGAACGGCTCCGATCAGACGAGCCACGTTCTCGATCGGGTATTTCGACGTAATGACCTGCGGGAAATTGTCGCGGTGTCCGCCCTTATACCAATATTCATGTCCGTAGCGCCGGGCCAGTTCGCCCCAATGTTCCGGCAGATAGGCCTCTTCGGGTTTTATCTTCTCATCTGAAGCCGTTTTGTAGTTGGTTACCGATTCACACCACACACAGACGTCGGGGTTCTGGGCGCTCACCCAATTGACAAAACGCGTATAGTTGTCACCCTGCCCCGACCACATGCCGTTCTGGATATTCCAATAGAGCAAGCGCAGATTCGCTTCATCCGTTTGCCGCTGCGCGCATCCCGGAAACAGGGTCAGGATGAACAGGCCGGCGGCTGCGGCCGCTTTAATTGCTGTTTTCATTGCTGTAACCGCTCCGTTCAGTTTGCCGTATGATCGAACGTAAACTTCTCCCACGGAAGTTCGGCATCCTTCCCGTTGTCGAGGACGTCGTTGGCATGTACCAGCATCGGGAATTCCTGCAGGGAGACCTGACCCAATTCCGCCTTGCGGTAAATCGCCTTTGCAACCCGGCGCGCCACGACCAGCGATTCGAGGGTCACACCGGCCAGAATATCCATCGCTTCGGAATAACTCTTCCCTTCACCGAGCAGAATACCGATTCTGCGGGTTCGACCGCCGTAAACCGTCACGTAAAGATCTCCGATACCGATGTTCTCGCAGTCTTCGGTCGCCTGCTGTATCTTAAGCAGCCGGCGCATCTCCTTGACCGCCTGATAGAATGCTCCGGCCTGCGAGTTGTAATGCAACCCGGCATCCGCGCCATGATGGCGGTTGACCAAACCGATAGTCATGGCGACGGCCAGCGCATACGCGTTTTTCAACGCTACGGCGCTCTCAAGACCGATCACGTCATGGGTCAGTGAAATGTGATAGTAAGAGGTCGAAAGCGTCTCTTTGAACAGTCGGAGGGAAGCGGTGTCCCTGCCGCAGAAAGCCACCTCGGTCTGGTCGTGGAATACCAGTTCATAAGAGGTGCAGGGGCCGCCGACCGCGCAGACCTCTCGGTCGACGCCCCTTTTCTTCAGCTCCGACCGCCAATAATCGGGATAGGAAATCAACGTTCCGTCTTCGAGATTGATAAGCCCTTTGGTGACAGACAACACCGGCAACCGGGGATCGAGATTTACCAGTATCTCGTTCAGGAACCAATCCACACCGAACGACGAAACACCGCCGATAACGAAATCGGCTCCGGCGACTGCCTCTCTGTATTCCTCGATCTGATAATATTTTACTCCGACGGGGAACGCTCTGTCGAATTTGGGATGCTTATTGCTGCGGCGGCATTCGTCGATGATGTCACGGTCGAGGTGCGTGCCTACCAAACGCACTTCATGACCGTTTTCGGCGGCGGGAAACGCCAGAGCGGACCCCATCATGCCGGAACCGATAATTGCGATTACTTTTTTCATGATAAATTTGAGTTAAGAGATTGTGTCTTATCTGATCAGATTGCAGGCGCCATTACGGGCAGTTTCCACTGTCCGGAGCGCATCGAGATACGCTTTGATCCGGTCGGGAAAATTACTCGAAATAAAACCCACATTATGTTTGACGGCCCAGTCCACAACCTCCGGATTGTCTACGATCCAGAGTGTCGATTCTACGCCGATTTCATTCATGCGGTCGATCAGTTCGGGCCGGTTCATAAACACATACATGCTGTAAGAGAGTTGAAAACCCTCCTTCTTAGCGACATCGGCATTGATGGGCGTCCAAAGCGAATTGGAAATATACAGTGTTTTGTTCTGCGGAGCCAAGCGCCGAAACTCCCTGCAGGCGTGCTCGCTGAAGGACGTGAACTCCATTTGGTCCAGCATGTTCAGTTTCTTACAGAGCGACACGATCTCTTCGACGATCCGGGTTTCGATCTCAGGCGTCTTGTGTTTCTTCAATTCCAGAATCAACTTCGTTCCGGGGTCCTTCCGACCCTGCTCCAGAAATTCGCGGAGCGTAGGTATCCGATTGCCGCCCGGCAATACGACCCGGCTGATCTCCGCATACGTGTCCCTTTGCGCGTCGAGCCGATCGCCGACTTTGGGACCGTGGACGACTATCAACTCCCCGTCAGAGGTCCGGTTGACATCGAATTCCACGCCGTATACGCCCAGCTGCTGCGCATTGATCAGACTCGATATCGTATTTTCGTCTGATCCCGGCGTCGTGTAAAAGCCGCGGTGCGCGACCAGCCGGGGTTGTGCAAACACGAGCGCCGCTCCGACGAGCGCGATGCCCGTCAACAATAGTTTTTTCATTTTTCGAATAATTTAGAGTTAGTATCTTTCCGTGCTATTTTCCGTCGTTGTAACCGTTGTTTTTCAGAGTCACCGCTACGGAGGTACCATATCCGGCAAACATCCAATCTTCGAGATTATCGGCCGTGATCACCACTGCCGCGCCCTGTTTGTTCGTTACGGTTCCGGCGATCCGGCAATTGCTGACCGTAAAGCCCTTCTTGTTGGGACGCCCGGCAAGCATCCCCACCGACTTGCCGATGGGACAGCCGACATAGGCAGAAGCCGTGGTCCGGCAATCGTTCACAACGCTCGCGGCACCTCCGTTGTTACCGTATATGCCGCCGAAAAAGTTGTTGGCACCGGCCTGCGCAGCCGAAATCCGTCCGCTGAAAGTGCATCCTTCGACCAGCCCGACACACTCCTTGTCGGCCATGGCCATGATACCGCCTATCACGACGTCGCGTTTGGTGGCGTCCGTACTCTCGATCGCTCCGGAAAACGTGCATCCGCTGATCCGGTAAGCGCCCTGCGTTTGGGCCACGATACCCGAAGCGCGCACTTTCGACGGCCCGACAATGCTGATCGTACCCGTACTGGAGCATTCTTCGACGATAAGCCGGTAATTCGACGTCTCGCCCGGAACGAGCTGCCGGCTGATCGTTTTGCCCGCAATGCCGCCCATGAAATTCCAGCCCGAATTACTGCCCGCATTGTCAAAGTCGGCCGTGTTGTGGCAGTCGGCGATCGTGTACAGCCCGTCGTCTTCCTGAACAGCTCCGACAAAGCCTCCGATCATATAAAGAGCAGGCGATGAAAACGAGATATTTCCGGTGTTCCGGCAGTTGCGAAGCGTCACGCCGTTGAAAGCCTTTCCGACGAATCCGCTCAGGATCATGGTGCGCGGCGTAGCATCGGCAGCGTCTGCGACAACGATTTCCGCCCTGTTCGTACAATTCTCGATCGCCGCATTGTCGGTTTCGGCCGCGAACGCCCCCAGATGAATTTCGCTGTCGTCGCTGCGTACCGATTCGAAGCGTCCGGCGACGGTCAGGTTCCGTACCGTGCCGCTGAGACGTTTGAATAGACCGATCTGCTGCGCGTCGCCGCGATAACCGATCGTGAGCGTCTTGCCGTTTCCGTTGAACGTGCCCGAAAAATTCGACAAAGGCACGAACCCGTTCAGCGTCAGATCGCAATGGAGCACCACCTCGCCGTTGCCGTCGAGAAAACGGCGCCCCGTCGGATCGCTGGCGAGCGATTCCTCGAAAGCCTCGAAATCCGCCTCGCTGCGAATGCCGTCGTACACCTTGTAAGCATGGTCGATCTTCCCGATCAGCCACTTGGGATAATTCGAACATAACGTGCGGAAACGTTTGTAATTCGCAATGTAATAATTCACGGCAGCGGTCGAATAAACGGCATTGCCGTCTCCCGCCCGCTGGTCAACATTGTAGACCGACAGAGCCACACCCGCCTTCTCGTACTCTTCGAGCGAGCGGGCCCCCTTTCCGCCCGCCGCCGCATCCATTCCGCTTGCCGCCGAAAGGTTGGCCCACCCGAAGCCGAGCGTGCCGTACTCCTTCCCTGAACGCGACGAGTTCATGCCGATAGGCACTTCGGCGATTACGGCGCAATTGTGCGCAGCCTTCATCGCATCAAGGTTGAATCCCGTGCAGATCAGTTCGACGAAATGCTTCGCCTTCATTTCAGTGACGATCTCGCACGCACGGCGCGCCGCATTGATCACATATTCGGGCTGGGCATAGGGTTTGTCCACACGCTTGACGTCGAGCACCAGACGCGTACAGTTGCCCTCGACCATCACCCGGCGGATAAACTCTTCGAGCGTGGGCAGTTCCTCACCGTTCGACAACCGCCCTGCAGCGCGCAACTCTGCCACGGTAGCCGTCCACGGCTGCAGGTTATTGACCTTGCAGTCGCCGTTGGCATGCGCCACGATGATGTCGTTGTCCTTAGTCCAGTAAATGTCGCATTCCATGCCGTAGCATCCCAGACTCATGGCGTACTCCAACGCCGCCATCGAGTTGTCCGGCGCACCGCATTCGGCAGCTCCTCCGCGATGGGCAACGACCGTATTGGAACACGCCGCCGGCTTCATGAATCCGTCGTCGACCGGAATGCTCGGATCGGGAATCCTGCTCCAGTCGGGCTGATCGGGCCATTCGTCCTTCGTACAACCGACGAAGGCGGCGGCCAATGTCAACATGCATATGATTTTTCGTATCATGATTCTTTTTTTGATTTGTTCCTTATTTATAATTCTTCACGCAGCGTATCGCAGCGCCCGAACCGTTGCCCAGATCGAACCCATCGTTCAGCGTCATGTCGGTTTTGGTGTGTCCGCTGATGTATATGCGCCAGAACGAAGTTTTCTTGGAGGTATACTGCCCCAGAAGCGGAATCCACGCATAGAATCGGGGATCGCCGGAGGTAGCGCCGTAATTATATCCGGTATCGTAGAGGCGCCATCCCTGAATGAACATGTTGAACCCGAAATCGGGCGCCAGCGGCGATATGGGCGATCCGGAGGAATAGGTATTCCATGAAGCGTCGAACAGAATCGTAGACAGATTGGCGATCGAACCTCCGCCGATGGCCTTATAGCTGGCCGACGACTCGGCGATTTCGTACCGCGAACCCTTCGAAGCCTGCGCTGCGGCCCAGATCAGATCTTTCCAGTCCTGAAGGTTGGCGATATGCCAGCCATAGGGACAAATCCCCTGTATCTGCATCTTCAACACGGGATGCTCGGCCTCGGCCTTCGCATCGTCGTCCGCCGCAGCGAGCGTCGCCATAAGGATGTTTTCGATCGTGACGGCGGTTCCGGTCGCATCGACCAGCACGGCACCCGGCTCGCCGTAAGGCGAAGCGATCTGATAGGCCTTGTTCAATGCACCGTTGGGCTGCCCCGTAACAGCCTCGAAAGAGGAATACAACCGGCCGTATTTGGAAGCCAGCGGGGTTCCGTCATTCGCCCGAAGTTCCTCGATGCCTCCGCCGTTTTCGGCCGTATCGTAAGCCGGATTGCGAACGTCGTAGGGCACGGTCGTATCGCTGGGCTTGCCGTATCCGCCGGTTTTGGAGCCCCCGACGAGTCCCGAACCGAGCTTGACGGCTCCGATGCCGGGCCCGCCGTTCCAATGCAGGCTGACGGTCATCCATGTCTTGACTCCGCCGGACGCCGTCGGGTAATCCTTCGTAGGATAGTTCGCAAGTTCTTCGTCGGGCATGCAATTGGGCGTACTGTTCTGACGTATCCAGTTCCACGTACCCGCAGCGAAATCCACCGTCAGCGTACGATAACCGTTCGCTTCGATCTTCAGATCCGAAGCCGTAACATTCCGGGCCCAGTTCTTCAGCTCGCCGTCGGCACCGAGATACCAACTCGGATCGCCGGCCCGTGAATCCTTGTTGATGCAGATCAGATTGTCCTCCGTGGCGAAGAAGAATCCGCTGACACGATAGGAGTCGTCCGACTCGCGCTTCATCTGCAACGCCGTAGCAGCCTCCTCGCCCAGCGCAGAGCCGTAAACATAATAGTATTCCGCCTTCCTAAGCTGCACGACGGGAATGTCCACCGCCGCTTTGCTCGTTTCGTCGTCGCCCACGGTGATCGTCAGCGTCGCCCGGCGATCCCGTTCCATGTCGTCCCACGGCTCGGCGGTCAGCGTCAGCAAACCTTCACCGCGGTGCTCGGCCGTCAACCAGCCCTCGGCGCCTCCCTCCTCGTAAGCGATCGCATAGGCATACTTGTCGCCCATATTCGTGGTATAAGCCAGATCGACAGGATCGCCCTGAAAAGATATCTCTACCGATTCGAGCGCCGGCACCACCTCAGCATCGGCCAGCTCGCCGTACTGGAACAGTTCGTAATCCTGCACCGTACCGTCCTCGGCCGTAATGCGCACCGTACACCGGCGTCCGTATCCCGTATTGGGCAATGCAGTCAACTCGAAACCGGATTGCGTCACGGCGACGGTATTCGGTCCGGCAATCTCCGTATACTGCGAAACGACGGGTACACGCTGGATCGTCGCCCACGGCCCGGTCTCATCGACCGAGGGCATCCAGTCGACGAGTTCCGCCTCCCACTCCATGCGGGATACGCGGGTGCCGACCTTGACCAGCACCACCGACGTGACATTGCTGTTGCCCGACACGGACGCAGTTCCGTCCGCTTCGAACGCTTCGATTTCAGGACTGATGCGAATCCGCGTCGTCCGGTCCTCCAAATCTGTATGATCCTCGTAGCAGGCTGTCAGAAGCAGCGTCGCCGCAGTCGCCAGCCCCGCCATATATTTCTTGAAATTCAGTCTCATGTTCCGTAATTTTAGGTTTTCGATCAATACCATCCCTCCGTTTGGGCAAGGTTCGAATTTTTGTCGCGGGCACTCTTGCTGATGGGCCACAACAGGATGTTGGCGGCATCCTTGCGCGCCTTCAGGTCCGCGTTGTACTCCCAAATCCGATCGAGGCGGATCAATGCCCACCAGACAACGCCTTCACAAGGAAACTCCAGCAAGTATTCGTTGCACAACGCCTTCAAGACATCGCCTTGCGTGGCGGAAGTATGGAAGTTCTCCTTCCCGTACGCCCGTTTGGCGATGATGTTCAGCGAAGCCAGCGCCCCTGCATAGTCCCTGCGGTAATATTTCAACTCGGCATCCAGCATCACGGCAAGGGCATAACGATAGTAGAGGATGTCGCAATCCCGAATCATCGGACTGCTGTCCGCATTGCCGATGAACTTGTTCGGCCACGTAACCACCGCCCGGTTTTCCTTTCCGTAGGGTCCCTCGCCGAGATTGGTCTTCACACGCGAGTCGTTGTTTTCCGTCTGACTTTTGTGCAGCAATTCAAGGTACTCGTCGCCATAGTCCAGATATTGCACAGTCGTATTCGTCGGCACGGTCGCTTGGGCATTGGGATCGATCGCACCGTCGGAGAAGGCGAAGTAGGTCGAAAATCCCCCGGTCTTGTTTTCATCGCGGCTGTTGTAGAGCGCGAATACTACCTCGTTCGAATTCTTATTGTTCGAACCGTAGCCATCGAAGATCTTGGCATAATCAGTCAGCAGCCGGTTGTCGCCGGCCTTGACTCCGACGGCAGCAAGCGCCTCTTCGGCCATTGTCAGATAGTCGTCGCCGCCCTTCTGCACCGCATACATCCATAGCGCGTATTCGGCCTTGAGCATGTTGACGGCATCCGCGGTCGCCAAGTATTTATCCGTACCGAGACTACCCGCATTTTCGACAGCCCGGTCGATGTCCGTCCCGATCTGGGCGTATACCGAGGCTTTGGGTGCACGAATCGGATAGGCTTCGGGCTGTGCGACCGACTCGATGGGATTCAGGTTCAAAGGAACGTCGCCCCACAACCGCACGGCCCAGAAATAGAGATAGGCGCGGGCGAACGACGCCTGTCCGATCGCCCAGCTTCGTTTCGTATCGGTCATGGCGACCGCAGGCGCGTATTTGAGCACGGCATTGGCCTGATCGATCGCCGTATAAAGTTTCGACCAGCTGACGGCGTTCGTCGTGGAGGACATGGTATTCTGCACCACGCTCCGCAGGTCCGCGAGCCAGATCGTCTCCGTGCGGCTGTTCCGCCACATGTACTCGCCCACGCGCAGCTCTCCCCAAGTCAGGACGTTGACCTGATCCTGAACAAAGTTGTCCCGCATGGCGGAGTAGATGCCGTAAGTGGAGTTCTCGACCTGAATGGACGTCTTCCACATATTGCTCACGGATAGTTTGTTGTCCTGCATGATGTCCAAATCGCCGTGACAGGAGACAACTCCCGCGGCAATCCATACGAGCAGGAGCGATCTTATGTTTTTATAGTTCATGGTTGGTTGTTTTAAGGTCTGAAACGTTAGAAAACCAGTTTGAGGCTGAAGATGATCTTGCGCGGAACCGGCATCATATTGGCGGTGATGTCGGAGTTGGAATTGCTGGTCGACACGGGCGTATACATGCCTGCACCCGCATTGGATCCGATACCGCTTTCGGGGCTGATGGCCCCCGTAACTCCCGTCCAATAACAAAGCGTATTCCCGGTTACGCCCACCGTCACTTTCCGGATGCCGATTTTGCGCAGCCAGTGTTCGGGCAGGTCGTAGTAGAGCGAAACGTCGCGCAGACACAAATAGTCGGCTTTTTCAACCATGAAATTCGATTGGCGCCAGTTGCGGTTGCCCCAGTCGGAATCGTTGGGGAAAAAGCGGGCGTACTTGGCATCCGTATCGCCGGGATGCTGCCAGCAGTCGTACGCGATCCGGCCGATCGTCGAATTGCAGTTGCCCATGGTGTTGCGCAGCAGATGGGCCTTCATGCCGTTGATGATCGAATGTCCCAGCGCAAAGTCGCAGTAGACGTTCAACGAAAGCCGTTTGTAGCGGAACGTATTGTTGATACCTCCCGTCGAGTGAGGCATGACATTGCCCAGATAGAATTGGTCCTCGTCGTTGATGATCTCCTCGCCGTCCCTGCGCGCGGAACCTTTGCGGTTGCGCCATTCATAGTCGCCGGCATCCTTGCGCCCCTTGACCATACGTCCGTCGCCTACGCGGTAACCGTTCGACTGTTCGTCGTAAAGAGCCGCATCAGCCTCGGCCTCCGTCTGGATGATGTGGTCGATCTTATAGCCGTATATGCGTCCCAGCGGTTCGCCCACGGCAGTACCGCCGAAGCGGTAACCGCTCTCGGAAGCTTTGTATCCGCCGATACGGTATGCACGCCGCCCCGTCGCACGGCCGTCCGCATCGATCTCGTCATAGGCATATTCTCCGGGCAGCGACAACACCTTGTTGCGGGTAAACGAATACGTAATGTCGGTCGTCCAGCTGAAATGCTCCCTGCGGATATTCGCCGAACTAAGCTCGACTTCCACGCCGTAGAACCGGGCGCTGCCCACGTTCGCCTTGACCGACGAATAGGGTCCCGTATCGGGTACGGAGATGGAAAACAGCATATTGTCCGTATGTTTGTTGTAGTAGTCGAACACAAACCGCAGCCGGTCGCCGAAAAATCCCAAATCCATACCGAGATCAAGCTGCGTGGTAGTCTCCCACTTCAGGGCCGAATTCGCCATGGCGGACGGCAGCAATGTAGTGTGCCCGTGGTACGTGCCGGTCGCGAATGCGCCGTATGCATCGTAAAGCCCGATGCCGTTGTTACCGGTCTGTCCGTAGGAGGCGCGCAACTTGAAGGTGTTGGCCGTCTTCTTGGCATTGCGCCAGAACGGTTCCTCCGAAATGACCCATGCCACCGAACCGGCCGGGAAATAGCCCCATTGATTGCCGACAGCAAATTTGGAGGACCCGTCGGCACGAAACGTTCCCGAAACGATGTAACGGTCGTCATAATTGTACGATGCCCGCGCGAAATAGGAGATCATCGCCTGCTTCTCGTCCTGATTGCTCGCCGTGAAGATCGAACCGGAGCCGAGCACAGGCACATCGTCCGACGAAGCCCCTTTCGCATTGGCTTTCACCTTCCAGTAATTCTGGGACATATACTCATAACCGCCGGTAACGTTCAGCGTATGCACGTCGCGGAACGTCTTGTTGTAATTGAGATGAGCCGTAAAGATGTCCCGGATGGTTTGTTCGCGGGTTTCGGTGGTGTTGCGCTCCAGCGAGACGTTATTGGGAGTGCCGTTGCGCTCTCCGTAGGCATAATAACTTCCCCGGTAGGAGTTGTCGAAATAGTTGTACTGCGCGAAAGCCGTCAATCCGTCGGTGATGTTCCATTTGAGTCCGAACGTCCCCGAAGCCCGGTTGATGGCCTGCTCGCGGTCGTAGAACGACTCGTACCATCCCGCACTATGGGCATTGCCGTTGGAGCTCAGCTGACACCAGTCGCCGTTGTCGTCGAATTCGCGCGCCGTGGGTGCGGCTATGATGCCTCGGCCGATGGCCTGATAGTAGTTGTCGATGAGCGGATGCTTTTTCTGGCGCGACAAGTCGAACGTAGTCGACGCCTCCAGATTCTTCGTAATCTTGAACGACGTGCTGCCGTGCAGGGTGAAGACCTTGTAGCTGCTCATCGCAACCATGCCGTCGTCGCCGTGATAACTGACCGACGCGGCATATTTCAGTTTGTCGGTTCCCCCGTTTACACCGATGTACTCCTTGTGCCAGAATGCGTCGGTGAACCACTGCGACTGCCAGTCGGTATCGGTGAAGATAATCACCTTATTAGCATCCAGCGGATCGTACATCCATTGATAACCTGCCGGGACCGGCTGCCCGTAATCGAGATAACGGGTCGAATAGTTGGCATTCGGCGCCGTGTTTCCCGTACCGTAGGCATTGGGACCCGAAAGCATGGTCTTCGCATTGTGCTCAATGCCGTTCGCATAGGCTTTGCTGATAACGGGACGAAGAAAACTAATGTATTCGCGGGCATTCATGAAATCCCATTTGCGCGAAGGAGACGAACAGCCCAGCTGGAGGTCGAACACGATCTGGGGGCCCTTTGCCAACGAACCTTTTTTGGTCGTGACCAGAATTACGCCGTTGGATGCCCTAGCGCCGTAGATACTGGCCGAGGCGGCGTCCTTGAGCACCTCCATCGACTCAATGTCGTTCGTATTGATACCGGTCAGGTCCTCGCGCAAAGCCCCGTCCACGATGTAGATCGGATCATTGCCCATCGTGATGGACGATCCGCCGCGAATCATCATGCGGGGAGACTCTCCGGCTATGGCGTTGCTCGTCTGTACGTGCAGTCCCGCAACCCGGCCTTTCAGCGCATCGCCCACGGTCGCGGCCGGTGCATTGTCGAAGACCTCGCCGCTGACTTTAGAGATGGCTGTCGAGAGCGTACGGCGCGACTGCGTGCCGTAACCGATCACCACCACTTCATTCACCAGCGTCGAGCTTTCGGCCAGCGTCACGTCGATCTCCGTCCGGACTCCTACCTTTTCCCGGCGCTCGTCGTAACCGATATACGAGAAGACCAGCGTATCCCCGGACTTCGCCCTGATCCGGAAATTTCCGGAGGCATCGGTCGTCGTCCCGACCATCGTACCGTCGATCAGCACGGTGACGCCGACAAGCGGCAGTCCGTTCGGGCCTTTCACCTGTCCGGTTACGGATGATTCCTGCGGCGAGTCTTCGGACGAAGGCTGAGACGGGACTTTCGTAATCAGAATACTTTTATCGTTGATGATGCAGTTCACGTCCTGCCCTGCAAAAATACGGTCCACAACCGCCTGCAGCTCTTCGTTCCGGGCATGGATGTCCACCGGAGCCTTCATGTCCACATCGTCGGCCTTGACCGAGAGTGAATATCCCTGCTGCTGCAGGGCGATCACCGCCTGCTGAATCGTTGCGTTCTTCAGGTTCAGACTGATCCTCCGCGTTTGGGCATGCAGCGGAACGGCCCATACCATGCACACCGCGGCGCAAAGAATCCATAACCGGCTCCGGGTGTGAAAAGTAAATGTTTTTTTCATAGATGAAGTTTTAGGTTTATAGGTTGTGTTTTTCGGATGGTCATTTCTTATAAAGGTGGATCATCTCCCCTTCGCGGCGGTGTTTCATATCGCCGTTCTGTTCCAGAATGGAGAGAATCTCGTCCAGCGTTTCGTGATTTATGAAAACAGAATAATAGCGTTCGTCGGCTAGCTGCTGGCTGTCGATAACGATCTTCACGTCAAACGTGCGTTCGAGCTGCCGGGCTATATCCGAGAGCCGCGAATTGATGAACGTCAGGTGACCGTCGTCTATGCCGTTGGCGAACGTCCCGCCGGGGAACCGCATCGACGTGACGCGCCCCGACCGTTTGTCGACCTTGACCATGTCGCCCGGAGTCATCTGGATCTTGCAGTTCTGCTGCAGATTCTTGGTTTGCATGTCTATCGCACCCGAAAGCAAGGCGACTTCCACTTCGCTGTCATTCACATAGGAACTGACCCGGAACGAGGTGCCGTGCACCAGAATATCGACGTCGTCGGCCGAGAGCACGAAACTGCGCTTGGGATTTTTGGCGATATCGGCATAAGCTTCTCCGCAGAGAACCCGCCGCTCCTTTCCGGCGAACCGGTCGGGATAGATCAGCCTGCTCCCGGAATTGATGACGATCTGCGAACCGTCGGCCAGAACCACGCTCCGGGTCTGACCGTAAGGGGCGTAGATTTCCTGCCACTTGGGAGCGGAGTTCATATGCCCGATCAGCGCATAGAGCGCAACGGCCAAAACGGGGATAGCTATCATTGCCACCATGACTGCCGCTCTTCTGAACACCGGACGGACACCCTGCGGCGACGGCAGCGAGACACTCCGGAACCCGATGCGTTCCCGTACGCGGGCATATGCCTTCTGCACCCGGTCCTGAGACATTTCGGGAGACAGCGCATCCCAGTACTCCCGCATCAGCCGTTGTTTCGTCTCTCCGTCGAACGGAGCTGCGAACCACTCGGCAAACTCTTTACGCGTACTGCGGGGCTGGCGATAACTCAGATAAATACTGATGATTTTTCGGATTCTCGACATAGTGGTATTTCGATTGTTTGGGTTTCAAATTCTCCTGCGGAAAGAGAAGCGGGCGCTCCCTGCCGCTTTCCGGGGGGGGGGCGGAAAAGCCCGGTCCCCGTCTCTGTTTATAAGACACACCGGAACGGTTCGACACACAACGACAAACACTTTTTTTTTCGGGATTACCCGGCGAATGAGATCAGTGCATAAAGAAAAGAAGCGAGAAAACGGCTAATGCCTCGCGTAGTTTTTTCAATGCGAGCGTCAGGTGGTTTTCGACCGTTCGTTTCGATATCTTGAGTTCGTCGGCAATGGCCTGATTGTCCATCCCCGCATAACGGCTCATTTCGAATATCCGGCGGCGTTGTTCGGGCATCCGGCAGACGACAAGCCGGATGAAAAGCTCTTTTTCACGGGAATAGTATTCCCTTTCGAACGATTCGTCCGGCAGCGTTTCCTCGATCTGAATATATTGTTCCCAATCAATATTGGTCATCTGGCGAATCGCATTGAGAGCGGCGTTACGCGCCATGCGATAAACATATCCGTTGAACGAAGCGACCCGCCCCTGAAAGATGTCGCGCCGTTCCCAAATCTTCAGAAAAATGTCCTGCGCAATGTCTTCCGCAGTGCTCTCTTCCTTGACGATACAGCCGACGAACGCGCAGACACGGGGATAATATCTCCCGAACAACTCTCCGAAAGCATCCTCGTTGCCTGCGGACAATCGTTGCATCAGTTCGTATTCGGAATCCAACGGCATCTGTTTTCCGGGATAATGGTGTGAAGGCAAACAAATATAAAAAAAATTATCGACTCGAATTCCTTTCGTATTCGGCTGTGAATTTTTTTGCCGCACCGTAACCGTCGGGAGCGGCTTTCCAGATAGTCGTCAACGTCAGCAACCCCAAAACGGCGAAGACAAGAATTACGGCGTAGATGGAATTCCACCCGTAACGGTCGGCGATAAACCCCAGCCCGACGCCGGAGATCAGCGTACTGGCATAACCGAATACGCCGAGTATCCCGTTGGCAGTGGCCGACGCCTCTTTGGTCGCCTGATTCGACATGGCGATCCCGAGCAGCGCCTGCGGTCCGTAGATAAAAAAAGCAATCAGCATGAAAGGAACGGCCATTACCCACGGAGAGACGGTATCGGGAATGCACCAAAATACGATCGTCATGACGATCGTCCCAAGCATACAGAAAACACATGTGCGGTGTGCGCGGCTGCCGAACAGCCGGTCAGTCGCCCATCCTGCGATCACCATACCCAGATTTCCGCCGATAAATTCGAATGCCGCCACCATGATTCCGGCTACGGCGACCGATATTCCTTTGGTATGAGGCAGAAGCATCATCCCCCAGTCGAGCAATGAGAACCGGACGATGTAAACAAAAAAATTGGAGACTGAAAGCACCCAGACGATCGGATTCCCGAATACCATACGGCGCAGGAAGGCCGCTTGATAGGCCTTGTCCGATTTCCGGACAGGTTTCTGCTCTTCGCCCGGAACCTTCATCTGCTCAAGTTCGGGCAGCCCCACCGAAGAAGGTTTGTCGCGCAGTGCAAGGTACAAAGCGACCGCTCCCAAAAGCGAAAACGCCGCAGGAATGAGAAAACAAAGCCGCCATGCGCTGTTGTCAAAATAGTGTACCAGCACGGCGCCCATTACAAAGATCAACCCGGCCCCGATCGAGTGCGACATGTTCCAGATCGACATTTTGCGGGCCAGTTCGTTGGCCGGCACCCAGTGAGTCATGAGGGGCGGGACGGGTGGAACTCCCATGCCTTGAAAATAACCGTTCAACAGCAAAATCGAACCCATGATGATCGTAAGCGCCGTAATGTACTCCTGCCCGCCGGCCGTTCCGGCGACGAGCATCGCCATTTTATCACTGAATCCGAATCCGATATTGACCAGCGCACTGAGCGCAAGTCCCAGAGACATGACCTTCCGGGCGCTTACACGGTCGGCGATGAATCCGTTAATAAAGCGGGACAGACCGTAAATAATACCGTTCAAGGTCAGAAACAGCCCCAGTTGGGCCTTGGTTATGCCGAATGTAACCTCGATGCTCGGCATGGCGGTATTGAAATTCTTGCGGACAAAATAATAGAGCGCATAACCGACCATCGTCACGACGATTGTGCGGGTCTGCCAGTACTTGAATTTCTTCGTTTGTTCGGGAGTCATTGTGTCTTGAATTAGCAGGTTCATCCATCATGTCTATATATAGGACACATGAAGCACACACTACACACAAAGACTTCTGCCATTTGAAGTATGAAAAATCATCACTCCCGAAGAAAGCCGCATCTTCGACGAGTCGTGTCTGACAATGCCCCCTTGCCGAAAATACATTTAACGATAAGACAGTTGAAGTCATGCTCCAATCCGGCTTCGCAGAGCAGTTCATTGGAATTCATTAAGCCGGAAAGAATATTTACAAACCACATTTTTCAATATTTTGGTCATTTCCGACTGTCGATTTGCGGTTGGTATTTATATATCTAAAAAACGCGATTTGAAAGCGGCTCCAGACTCGCTCGCTTCAAATGAGCAAAAAATCCGCACCGGAAAATTCCTACCCAAAGGTTTCAGAATTCCTCGTTACGGCTTCCGAAAATGAAACGGTTCCTGATGGTCCTGAAAAGGTTTACAGTGATAATTAAATATGAGCATTTTGGTTCAAAAAATATTGTCCTGATATAAGTTTACATATGACTTCCGAATTTTTCGGCACCAATGATGTTTGAACTTCCCGGTTCTAGGTTCCGCTTCAAAGGGCGTAAGCCAATCGCAACTGGCATGAGGTCTGAGTGAATTGTAAAGGATAACGATCTCATCGAGGCGTTCTTATGCTGCCTGAAAACTTTCAAAACATTCTTCGTCGATCCATTCGCTTTTCAGAATACCGTTCACCCGTTCTGCAACAGCATTCTCATACAGATCGCCCTTTTCAGTCATGTTGATGCGAATCCCATTATCGGTCAACAATTTCACATATTCTTTCGAACAATATTGGCATCCTCTGTCCGAGTGATGGATTAACCCTTGCCGTTTTTGCTACGGAGTGTGGTCTATGGCCATCCTCAGAGCACAGAGCGCTCCGTCCCGTTCCAAAGTCGTATTCAGATCATAGCCAATAGGCATCCGTTATCAGAGCCAGATATGCAAATCCCTCTTTCAAAGAAATATACGTAATATCTCCGGCCCATAAACGATGCGTCCGTTCGAGGCCGAAACCTCGGATCAGATTCGAATATTTGCATCCAGCGCCGCGAGCAGGTCGTAAGCTATTTCTTCCGACGTTTGACCAGAAGATTGTTTTCCGAAAGCAGCGTAAATAACC
>ERZ827522.1795-NODE-1795-length-16944-cov-3.973829_pt1 | contig 16944 bp, 10 predicted proteins | sample MGYA00519580_ERZ827522 | MGnify/ENA primary metagenome ERZ827522 (study PRJEB31778, sample SAMEA3449340) | human gut metagenome | biome: human gut; feature: human-associated habitat; material: faeces | place: United Kingdom | collected 2010/2012 ... | reverse complement strand
CGCTGATCCTCCAGTGCTCCCGCCACCAGTTCGTCCAAAACCGACATGGTCCTCCCTTTGTTGGTGTTCGGTCATGCGCCACTCTAGGTCACGTCCTGTCCCGATTGCCGAACCCGTCCTACATTTTGGGCTTTCGCAGGCGATTCCGGCTTAGGCAGAACATTGGCATAAACTGGCACGCATGTGCAGACGTTTCGCGCTCGACTTGGAATGGGACGCCGTGGCTGGACCGCACAATCGACGGCGCATCCTTGCTCGCCGGCGTGCGGAACTCAGGCACTGCGTTATCCCGCCGCTTGCAATTTCACGAGGTCGCCCCGCTGCAGGGCGACGGCAAACGCCTGATTCAGCCGTTGGATTCGACCGAGCCCATGCGCCTGTTTTGACGGAACATCTTTGACGAGAGATCGTCACTGAATCAATGCTTGCTATATATGTATCACAGTGTCATAACTATGAAATTATATTGTGGAATTGTGGTACATGAAGTTCGCATGACAACGATGTCACCGTTGGTAGGCGGACCAGTAGGTGCCGTTGCTGCCGGTGGTGGTGCTGAACTGCCGATGTGGTTCAGTCCACCAGACCGCGCAGCAGCGCGATTTCGTCGCGGTGCGTGGTCGGCGTCTGCTCCTTGGTTTCGAGAATCATCGGGAGCTTGGCCATGGTCGGATCGTTGACCAGTCGCGTGAAGAACGGGATGCCGAGCTGACCCTGCCCGATGTTGGCGTGACGATCCTTATGCGAGCCGAGGCCAAACTGCGAATCGTTCACGTGAATCGCCTTGACCTCGGCCAAGCCGATCGCCTCATCCAACTGGCGCATCACACCGTCGTAGTCGTGCACCAAATCGTAGCCGGCATCCAACACATGGCAGGTGTCGAACGTGACGCCGACGTTCGCCTTGTTCTCCACGCCGTTCATGATCGTGGCGAGCTCCTCGAAGTTGCGCCCGCATTCCGTGCCTTTGCCGGCCATGGTCTCCAGAAGCACCATGACGCCGGTCGTACGCTCGAACACCTGATTCAGTCCCTCGCTGATCAGCCGGCAGCCGGTCTCGGTGCCTTGGCCCACATGCGCGCCGGGATGAATATTGATATACACCTCCTGGCCGGCCTCGCGGATGGCGGTCAGCAGCTCGATGTCCTCGGCCAACGCCTCGATCGCGAATGTGCGCTTGGCCTCATCCTTGCCGGCTAGATTGTAGACGTACGGCGCATGGACGACCAACGGCCCATAGCCCTCAGCCTTCAGACGCGCACCGAACGCCGCCGCGCCGGCCGGGTCGAGCGCCTTCGAACGCTTGCCGTACGGGGAACGCGGGAAGAACGCGAACGCGGTGCCGCCCTCCTCATGGGAACGTTCCAGCAGCGCATTCCATCCGCCGGCCGTCGACAGATGCGATCCGATATACAGTTCCATCATTCCAAACTCCTCGTGTTCCACTCGCTGTTCGTGTTACCGCTATCATATGGTAGGCGGCATCGAGCGCCGCCCGCACAACCGACACGAGACACAACTGTTCACCCGACCAAAGGAGACCCGAGCATGGCGGCAGCCGGCACACCCAAGGACGATACCGGCCTTGAACGGAAGATGGAGTCGCGTCACCTGACGATGATCTCCCTGGGCGGCGTGATCGGCACCGGCCTGTTCGTCAGCTCCGGCTACGCGATTCATCAGGCGGGACCGTTGGGCGCGATCCTCGCTTACGCGGCCGGCTCCCTGCTCGTCTACTGCGTGATGGTGTCGTTGGGCGAGCTGTCCGTGGCCATGCCGTACGCCGGCAGCTTCCACATGTATGCGAAGCGGTTCATCGGCCCCGGCACCGCGTTCACCATCGCCATCCTGTATTGGCTGAACTGGGCGGTGGCGCTCGCCTCCGAATTCACCGCCGCGGGCCTGCTGATGCAACGCTGGTTCCCGCATTCGCCCGCATGGATCTGGTCGGCCGCGTTCATCGTGGTCGTGTTCCTGCTCAACATCCTGTCGGTGCGCCTGTACGGCGAATCGGAATTCTGGTTCGCGTCCATCAAGGTGTTCGCCATCATCGCGTTCATTATCATCGGCCTGCTCGCCATGTTCGGCGCGATTCCAATTGCCGGCTATAGCCATGCGCCGATGTTCGAGAACTTCTACAGCGACGGCTGGCTGCCCAACGGCGTGCTGCCGATCTTCTCCACGCTGCTGACGGTCGTGTTCGCCTTCTCCGGCACCGAAGTGGTCGGCGTCGCCGCCGGCGAGACGAAGGACCCGTCCAAGGCGATTCCGAAGGCCGTGCACACCACCGTGCTGCGTCTGGCGATCTTCTTCATCGGCTCGATCGCCGTCATGGCGGCGCTGATTCCGTGGCGCAAGTCGGGCGTCGACACCAGCCCGTTCGTGCTCGTGTTCCAGTCGATCGGCATGCCGTTCGCCGGCGACATCATGAATTTCGTGGTGCTGACGGCCGTGCTGTCCGCCGCGAATTCCGGCCTGTACGTGTGCTCGCGCATGGTGTGGTCGCTCGCGCAGGAGGGTATGATTCCGCGCAAGCTCGCCAAAACGAACTTCCACGGCGTGCCCGTTTTCGCGGTGATGTTCAGCATGGCCGGCTCGCTGCTGGCGCTGCTGTCCTCCGTGGTGGCCGCTTCGACCGTCTACCTCGCGCTGGTCGCGGTTTCCGGCCTGGCCACACTGGTGGTGTGGGCGTCGGTTTCCGTCTGCCACTTGCGATTCCGCCACCAATGGCTCGCGCAGGGACATACGGTTGGCGAGCTCAAGTACCGCGCGCCTGGCTACCCGTTCGTGCCGATCGTCGCGATTGTGATGTGCGTCGGCGCGCTGGTTCTGGTGATTTGCGATCCGTCGCAGCGCTCCACGCTGCTGTACATGATTCCGTTCGTGGCGCTGTGCTACACGGGCTACTACGCGTCCGTGGCGTGGCGTACGAAACGGCATGGCGGGCAGGACGATGCTCAGAACGCCTTGCAAAGCGTTCCGCAGGACGTATCGCAACCCCATCGTGAGGATGGACAGGAAGACTGATTCTGTCAGCGTGCCCGGTATTCTTGGAAGAATGAGTCCAGAAGCCCTTAGTGAACTGATTTTCAACATTGCCAACACCCTTGTCTCCGAAGGCAAGGCAGGCACCCTGACCGCCGATCTGATTCCGCCGCAGGCCAAGTTCGCCGTGATGCGCCCGAAGGACCGCGCACATGGCGATTGGGCGTCCAACGCGGCCATGCAGCTGGCCAAGAAGGCCGGCATGAAGCCGCGTGATCTCGCCGAACTGTTCGCCGCCGAACTGACCAATGCCGACGGCATCAAGTCCGTGGAAGTGGCCGGCCCCGGCTTCATCAATATCACGCTCGACTCCGCATCCGCGGCCGCAGTGGTGGACACCGTGCTCGAAGCCGGCAGCGACTACGGCAAGAACGACCACCTGTCCGGCAAGACCCTGAACCTCGAATTCGTATCCGCCAACCCGACCGGCCCGATCCACATCGGCGGCACCCGTTGGGCGGCCGTCGGCGACTCCATGGCCCGCGTGCTTGAGGCCAACGGCGCCAAGGTGGTGCGCGAATACTACTTCAACGACCACGGCGAGCAGATCAACCGCTTCGCCAAGTCGCTGGTCGCCGCTTGGGCCGAGGCCAATAACTTGGGTGAGGCCGGCTACCAGACCGAAACCCCGTGCGACGGCTACAAGGGTGCCTACATCAACGAGATCGCCGCCCGTGTTCAGGCCGAAGCCGAGTCCGACGGCGTGGACCTGACCGCACTGGCCCACCAGGATCAGGGCCTGAACGATGACGGTGAACCGCTCGGCGAGGCCGATACCGAAGTGCGCGAGGAATTCCGCAAGCGCGCCGTACCGATGATGTTCGACGAGATTCAGAAGTCCATGAAGGACTTCCGCGTGAACTTCGACGTCTGGTTCCATGAAAACAGCCTGTACGCCGACGGCAAGGTCGACGCCGCCATCGAAGAGCTCAAGTCCCGCGGCGACATCTTCGACAAGGACGGCGCCACTTGGTTTGAATCCACCAAGCACGGCGACGACAAGGACCGTGTGATCATCAAGTCCAATGGTGAGTTCGCCTACTTCGCCGCCGACATCGCCTACTACTGGGACAAGCGCCATCGCGCCGAAAACTCGGCCGACGTGGCCATCTACATGCTTGGCGCGGACCACCACGGCTACATCGGCCGCATGATGGCCATGTGCGCGGCCTTCGGCGATGAGCCCGGCAAGAACATGCAGATTCTCATCGGCCAGCTGGTCAACGTGATGAAGGACGGCAAGCCCGTGCGCATGTCCAAGCGCGCCGGCAACGTCGTGACCATCGACGACCTGGTCTCCGTGGTCGGCGTGGACGCCGCCCGCTACTCGCTGGCCCGCTCCGATTACAACCAGAACTTCGACATCGACTTGGCCCTGCTCGCCTCGCACACCAACGACAACCCGGTGTACTACGTGCAGTACGCGCACGCCCGCTCCAAGAACGTGGACCGCAACGCAGCCGCCGCCGGCATCAGCTACGAGGGTGCCGACCTGGCCCTGCTCGACACCGAGGCCGACGGCGAAGTGCTCGCCGCCCTCGCCCAATTCCCGAGCGTGCTCGCCACTGCGGCCGACGACCGCCAGCCGCACAAGGTGGCCCGTTACCTCGAAGAACTGGCCGCCACCTATCACAAGTGGTACAACGTAGAGCGCGTGGTGCCGATGGCCCTGACCGATCCGGAAACCCGTGGCGACGACGAGGCTCGCAAGGCCTTGGAGATTGCCAAGAACCCGGAGCCGGCCCGTGCCGCCGCCCGCCTGAAGCTCAATGACGCCGTCCAGCAGGTCATCGCCAACGGCCTCGACCTCCTCGGCGTCACCGCCCCTGAAAAGATGTGATTATGCCCATTTCTCCAATTTGGCCGGCCGCTACGGCTGTGAATGCCGAAGGCTCCATCGAATTTCATGGTCGTACCGCCGAATCGCTGCTTGACGAGTTCGGCTCGCCGCTCTATCTCATCGACACTGATGAAGTAGTCGCACGTGCTAGGCACTTCGTGCGCGCTGCCGCCGAAGCATTCAACACCTCCACTACGCACGTGAGCTTTGCCGGCAAGGCGTTCTTGTCCAAAGAAGTCGTGCGATTGGTCACCGAGGCCGGCATGTTTGTGGACACTTGCACGATGGGCGAGATGAAAATCGCCCTAGCCGCTGGCGTTCCCGGACGTCGTCTGGTGCTGCACGGCAACAACAAGTCCGATGAGGAAATCGCGCTGGCCATCGAACAGGGCTTCGCCAAAATCGTGATCGACGAGCCCGACGAGCCGGAGCGCGTTGCTGCCATCGCCCGCAAGCTCGGCAAACGCGCCCGTGTGATGCTGCGCGTCACCGTCGGTGTCCACGCCGGCGGCCACGAGTACATCTCCACTGCTCACGAGGACCAGAAGTTCGGCGTGCCGCTGCTGGCCGCCGGGGCCGACGCCGCTGTGCTCGACGTGCTGAACGACCTCAAAGACGTGACGCCTGCCGCTACCAACGCGCGTATCTCTGCGACGCATTCCCCGGAAAATGGCGCGGAAAAGACCGAGAAATCAGAGCGCGAGCTGCACTACGACGTCAAGTACCCGTACGACCTGAGCCACGAGGAAGTCTCCGACACAGACAAGGCGCTGGCCGCCGCGATGGAAGCCATTGCGGACGGTCCGTCCATCGCCGTGCTCAAGACCATCCTCGCCAACCAGGACGTACTCGAACTGGTCGGAGCCCACTCGCACATCGGCTCCAACATCCACGATGCGGACGCCTTCATTCACGCGGCCAAGCGCATGATGCTGCTGCGCAAGACCCTGTGGGCCACCGACGCCTACATCCTGCCCGAAATCGACCTCGGCGGCGGCTACTCCGTGGCCTACACCGATGGCGAAGATTCAATGGACATTGACGTGGAACCCACTCGCTTGGCGGATGCGGTCAACAGCACCAACCGTGCGCTCGGCATGCCCGCCCCGGCCATCAGCTTCGAGCCCGGCCGCTACATCGTGGCGCCCGCCGGCATAACCCTGTACCGCGTGGGCACCATCAAGCACGTGCACTTGTCCGATGCCAAAGACAGTGACGGCAACCCGATTGCCGAGCGCGTGTATGTGTCTGTGGATGGCGGCATGTCCGACAACATTCGCCCGGCACTCTACGGTGCCGACTACACCGCGCGTCTGGCGAATCGCACCGGTTCCGCTGAAACGATGCTTGCCCGTGTGTGCGGTATGCACTGCGAATCCGGCGACATCGTGGTTCACGAGGTGCAGTTGCCCGCCGATTTGAAGCGCGGTGACATTCTCGCCGTGCCGGTTACCGGCGCATACGGCCGCACCATGGCCAGCAACTACAACCAAGCGCTGATTCCGGCGGTGGTTGCTGTCAGCGAGTCCGGCGCGCACGTCATGCTCCGCCGCCAGACCGTAGACGACCTACTCAACCTCGACGTCAGCGAGTGATCGGCGTGCAGAGGCGAGCGCCTGACAGTCTGTAATGTGCGGCCAAATCCGTCATAATACGAAAAGGGCCGTCAGCTTTGATGAGTACTTTCGGTCTGCTGTCGGAAATAATCCGTAAAATAGCGGTGGGATATAGAAAACTTTTTGGAAGGACCCTGAATTGGCTCGCAACAACGAAACCCCGATTCGCGTAGGCCTGCTTGGTGCCGGCACCGTCGGCTCCCAGACCGCCCGCCTGATTGTCGAGCAGAAGGACGAACTGTCCGCTCGTATCGGCCGCCCGGTCGAACTGACCGGCGTCGCCTGCCTCGACCCGAAGGAAACTGAGAAGTTCCCGTGGATCGACCAGTCCATCGTCACCACCGATACTTTGAGCGTGGCCACCAACTCGGACATCGTCATCGAGCTCATCGGCGGCACCACCGTGGCCCGCAAGTTCGTGCTTGCCGCCATCGAATCCGGTGCTTCCGTGGTCACCGCCAACAAGGCGTTGCTGGCCAAGTACGGCCCGGAGATCTACTCCGCCGCCGAGGCCAAGGGCGTCGACATCTACTTCGAGGCCGCTGTGGGTGGCGCGATTCCGTTCCTGCGCCCGCTGCGCGAGTCCCTGGTCGGCGACAAGGTGACCAGCATGCTCGGCATCGTCAACGGCACCACCAACTACATCCTCGACGAGATGACCACCAAGGGTCTCCAGTTCGACGACGTGCTCAAGGACGCCCAGGCCAAGGGCTACGCCGAAGCCGACCCGACCGGCGACATCGAAGGCTACGATGCTGCCAACAAGGCCGCCATCATGGCTACCCTCGGCTTCCACACCTCCGTGACCATCGACGATGTGTCCGTTGAGGGCATCACCAAGATCACCGCCGACGACATCGCCGCAGCTACCGCCGAGCACAAGGTCATCAAGCTGCTCGCCGTGGTCGAGAACGGCGAGGCCGGCGTCTCCGTCCGCGTCTACCCGGCCCTGATCGACGAGAACCACCCGCTGGCCTCCGTGCATGGCTCCTTCAACGCCGTGTTCGTCAAGGCCGAGGCCGCCGACGACCTCATGTTCTACGGCCGTGGCGCCGGCGGCGCTCCGACCGCCTCCGCCGTCGTGGGCGACGTGGTGACCGAAGCCCGCCACATTGCTGCTGGCTGCACCGGCCCGTCCATCCCGCTGTACAAGAATCTGCCGAAGGCTCCGATTACCGCCTCCAAGGCTGCATTCGCCGTGCGCTTCCTGATTCACGACAAGCCGGGCGTGCTGGCCGCCATCGCCGCTGAGTTCGCCAAGAACGGTGTCTCCATCAACGGTGTGAACCAGGACCTGAAGCCCACCATGACCGATCCCGGCTACGACGGCGAGATTCAGCAGTTGCGCGTCGTGACCCACCTGACCGACGAGGAAACCCTGCGCAACACCGTCAAGGCCGTGCAGGCGCTCGACTTCGTCACCGGCGACCCGTCCATCCTGCGCGTGCTGGACTGACAAGACCTAAGCTCCCTCTGATGAGGCGGTCGAACGGTGAAAGCTGAATACCTAAGCTCCCTCTGATGAGGGAGCTCCTTTTTAAGGAACAACCATGAACCCAATCTGCAATAGCGTTCACGTGCGCGTGCCCGCCACGTCCGCCAACCTCGGCTCCGGCTTCGATACCGTGGGTCTGGCGCTCGACTACCATGACGAGCTCACTTTCACGCTCAACGACGACCCGAACGACGGCATTGCCCACGTGATCATCCACGGCGAGGGTGCCGACACCCTCCCATGCGACGAAACCCACCTCGTGGTCTCCACCTTCCGCCGTGCCTGTGCCACGTTCGGCCTCGGCCGACTCGGCTTCACGCTGGAAGCGACCAACAACATCCCTCAGGCTCGTGGCATGGGCTCTTCCGCCGAGGCCATTGTGGCCGGCATCGCCGCCGCCGCGGCCTTCGCCCAGACCGGTGACCTCAACCGTCCGGCCGTCTTCGATATGGCCGCCCAGATTGAAGGACACCCGGACAATGTGGCCCCGGCTGTGTTCGGTGGCCTGACCGTCTCTTGGGACTTCGAAACCGCAGAAGGCGTCGGCTCGGTCGCCGTTCCTGGTGGTGAACCGCTGCACGGCGGATTCCACGCCGTCAACTACCCGGTGGACCCGTCCATCACCGCCGCCGTGTTCGTGCCCGACTATGAGCTGTCCACTGAGAAGGCCCGTCAGGCGCTGCCTAGGGAACTGCCATACAAGGACGCCGTCTACAACGTGTCTCGCGTGGGTCTGCTGCCCGCTGCGATGAATCCCGTGGTGCTGGCTCAGGCCGCCCAGCAGGGCAAGTCCGGCGTCGCCGCTGCCCCGGCTCAGGATGCCGATACGTGCGCTTGCTCTGGCGGAACCCGTGAATCGGCGTTCGCCGACGAGCTTGCGGCCGCTCAGGCCCAGTCCAACGCGCTGCTGTTCACCGCCACGCAGGACAAACTTCACCAGCCGTATCGCGGTGCCCTGATGCCGCCGTCCACCGAGCTCATTGCGCTCTTCCGCTCCAAGGGCTATGCCGCCGCAGTCTCCGGTGCCGGCCCCTGCGTGCTCGTGCTGCATTACGGCAACGCCCGCGAAGCCATCGACCAGATCGCATCGGAGCAGCTTGCTTCCGGCCATTGGCGTGTGCTTCACCTGCCCATCAACACCGCCGGCGTCGAAATCGAGCGTCGCTAAGTCGAGGAGAAGGCTCCCGCTGGCGGGAGCTGGCCGCCGCAGGCGGTCTGAGGGGGGTCCGCCATACCGGCAGAGACCACCCTCAGTCTCACTTCGTTCGACAGCTCCCGCCAGCGGGAGCATAAGGACTTAAGTCATGTCCATTCCACTAATTCTTGCTTCCAAGTCCAAGCCTCGCCGTGACGTGCTGTATTCGGCGGGTATCTGCCCCACAATTCGCGTCTCGCACGTGGATGAGCCTGCTGCGCTGGAAGCGGCCGCCCGTGAAGAAGGCGTCACCGTCGACGATCTGAGCATCAAGCAGCGCGTGATGATTCTGGCCGCGGCCAAGGCCGAGGCCGTTCATCGTGCGTATCGTGATGTGGCCGATACTGCCGCCGCTGCGACCGGTGACCGCGTGATCGCCTACCCGCTCAAGGCCAAGGAAATCAAGGATTCGGAACGCGAAGCTGCCGTCGAAGACTTGCGTGAAGCCGCCGCTGGCAAGCCCATTGACTATTCCAAGGCGGAAATCGCCACCACGCGCGACTTCTCCGGCATCGATATGCCGACCGTCACCGAACCCATCGCCACCGCTATTGCCGGACAGCCGGGACTTACCGAGGCGACAGTCGGCCCGCTGATTCTCGGCTGTGATTCGATGTTCCTCTTGGGCGGCGAATGCTACGGCAAGCCGCACAGCGAAGCCGTGGCCCGCGAACGACTGAAGCGCATGAGCGGCGCGACCGGCGAACTGTGGACCGGCCACTGCCTGATCGATTTCGCGACCGGACGTGCCGTGCGCGGCGCAAGCCACGCCAAAGTCCATTTCGGCGAATTCACCGATGCCGACGTCGAACGGTACATTGCCACTGGCGAGCCGCTGGAAGTCGCCGGATCGTTCACGCTGGAAGGCTTCGGTGGTGCGTTCATCGACAGCATTGAGGGCGATCCGCACGGCATCATCGGCCTCAGCTTGCCGCTGGCCCGGCATCTGGCCGGCGAACTGGGCATCACGTGGACTGACCTGTGGAATGTCGGCCGTGGTGAACTGGAACCGGAAAGCAAGGCATCGGGCAACCAGCACGCTGGCATTCTGCCGCCGGTCGAAAACGTACACCAGCCCGGCGATGGCTGGGTGGACTGCGCCTGCGGCCGCAAGCATTGGGGCACCAACGGTGCTTCCGGTATTCTGCTGGCTCGTCGCGACCCGGTGAGTGGCAAGGTGACCCACGTGGTCATGCAACATCGCGCCGCGTGGAGCGCCGAAGGCGGCACGTGGGGTATTCCCGGCGGTGCCACCGCGGACGGCGAATCGCCCATCGAGGGCGCGCTGCGCGAAAGCTATGAGGAAGCCAACATCACTCCCGAAGACATCGAGGTAGTCGGCTCCTACCGCGAGGACCACGGCCCGTGGGCCTACACCACCGTGTTTGCCTTCGAAAAGCCCGGCCACACCGTCGAGCCCAAGGCAAACGACGACGAAAGCATGGAAATCTGCTGGGTCCCGATTGACGACGTGCCCAACCGCAAGCTCCTCACCGCCATGAAGACCGACTGGCCCCGCTTCGCCGCCCGCCTGGACGAGTTGGCTACCGCGCAATAATGCGCGTAGCGCCTGAATGCAATGCTCATAATGACCGGCACCGAATAGTGGTTGCCGGTCATTAATCATTTGCGTATCTCTAATCCTTGCGGATGAGGAGCGGGCCGGTAATCCAGAAAGGTTCATACCGCAGCCCGATGGTCGGCTGGGCGTTCGCTCCGTACGCTCGGGAGTATGAATACAGCAGCATCGCAATTGCAGCAGCCTCAGCCGGCGCCGGGACCGGCGGCTCAGCCTCAGCAGTCTCAGCAACCCCAACAGTTCCAGCAGCCGGCATCGCACACCCAGCAGTGGGCCCCGGTCATCGAGGCCCATGACCTGGTCATGGACTACACCGCCAGCATGGCCCGTGCACAGGCCGGGCACGGCGTCACCGGCGTGATACCAGCCGGCACGGGAGCCGGTTATGCGTCGGCGAATCCCGCTGCGGCCGGACCGGGTGCCATTCAGGCCGGCCAGCCATCCCAGCCAGCCCAGCCCGGCTTCGCCATGCCGACCATGCACACGCTCGCCCTGAACCACGTGAACTTCACGCTCCGGGAGGGCGAGACGGTAGCCGTGATGGGCCCGTCCGGCTCCGGCAAATCCACTTTGCTGCACGCGCTCGCCGGCATCATTAAGCCGACCGCCGGCACCGTCATCTTCCGTGGTGCCGACCTGAGCCGCATGAGCGACGCCGAGCGCACCAAACTGCGCCGCAACGACTTCGGCTTCGTCTTCCAGTCCGGCCAGCTGCTGCCCGAACTGCCGGCGGTCGAAAACATCGCCCTGCCGATGATGCTTGACGGCATGCCCTACCGCACCGCCACCGACACGGCGATCCTGTGGCTGGAACGCATGGGATTGCGCGCGCTCGCCACGCACCGGCCGGGGGAGATGAGCGGCGGACAGATGCAGCGCATCGCCATCGCCCGTGCACTCGCCGTCAAACCTGCCGTGGTCTTCGCCGACGAGCCGACCGGCGCGCTCGACCAAGCCACCGGCCGCGAGGTCATGGGCATTCTCATGGCCGCCGCGCGGGACAACGGTTCCGCCGTGGTCGTCGTCACCCACGACCCCAACGTCGCTTCGTTCTGCGGCCGTACCGTAATGATGCAGGACGGCCGTCTGCACCAGACAGACGCCAACCCCAACTCCGCCCCCGCTGGCGGGGGCTGTCAGCCGCAGGCTGAGGGCGCTGAACCACCCTCAGCCTCGCTACGCTCGGCAGCTCCAGCCGGCGGGAGCGAAACCACCGCAGGAGGCGCGCGATGAGCACGTTCGCCCTCTGGCGGCTGTTTCACCGCCCCGGCTTGCGCGGCAGCGCCGGCCACACCTCGATGCTGGCAATCATCGCCTTCGCCGCAGCCACCACCATCTTCCTCACCGTGCTCGGCGGCGTACACGGTTTCATCTGGCGGGCTTCGGCCGATCATACCGTCGCCTGCGCGTTCGACTTCGGTGCCTGCCGGCCCGATACGGTGGCCGCGTGGAAACGGCAGATCAGCGACCCGACGAGCCTGGCCCAATTCTCCACCGCCTATGTGGCGTTGGCGGTATTCGCCTGCATGCTGCTCGTCGTGCCGTTCGTGGCGCTCGCCGGTTCCGCCGCACGACTGGCCGCATCCCGCCGCGACGCCCGTCTCGCCGCCCTGCGTCTGGCCGGCGCGACCACCGGTCAGGTGGTGCGTCTCACCGCGCTTGACGCCGCCGGACAGGCGCTGATCGGCGCGCTTATCGGCATTGCCGGCTATTGCGCCCTGATGCCGGCAGTCATGCTGATTCCCTTCCAGGAGCAGCGGTTCACCTTCGAACAGCTATGGGTCGGCCCGCTGGCGCTGGTAATCACCTTGGCGGGCGTGGCCATCTTGGCGCTGATATCGTCGCTGGTCACCTTGCGCCGCGTGGCAATCACCCCATTGGGTGTCACCTCGCGCACCGCCACCGCATTGCCCTCAGGCACCCGTATGGTGCTGTTCGTGGTAGTCGTGGTGGTGGCCATGATCGTCTTCAAGAACCCGGCCATGCTGGCTCAGGCCGGCCAGGCGGTGATGTACGGCGTGATCATCGGTTTCATGCTGCTGTGCTTCGCGCTGGTGAATCTTATCGGCACGTGGGTGATCACCGCTCGCGCCAAGGCCAAGGCCAAGCGCCCCAAGGATGCGGCCACGATGATTGCCATGCGCCGTATTCTCGACAACCCTAAGCGCGCCTGGCGCAATGTGTCCGGCATTGCGTTGGCCGTGTTTATCGCCGGCATCACGTCGATCTGCGGATTCTTCGGATCGGCCGCCGTGGTCGATGACGCCAACGACCCGTTCACCGTGTTCATTCGCGACATCGGCACCGGCGGCATTCTGACGCTCGTGTTCGCCGCTGTGCTTGCCGCGGTCAGCTCCGGTGTGATGCAGGCCGGCAGCGTGTACGATCAGGCCGGCGAATATCGCATGCTGGTGTTGGAGGGCACTGATGTCAAGACCTTGAACCGTGCGCGATTCATCGAGGTACTCACCCCGCTCAACATCGTGGTGATCGTGGCCGGCGGCTGTTCCATGCTGCTTATGGCCCCTCTGTTCGCCGCTTCGATGACCGAACCGGCCACGCTGGCCAGCTTCTTCGGCGGGCTTGTGTTGTGCTATGCGCTGGTTTCCATCGGCGCGTTCGCGTCCAATCATGTGGCGGCCAGCTTGAATCTGACCGATTATCGGGCTGATGACTGAGCCGAGCTGCGCAGCGAATCGTTCTCAATAACAACTGTGCGTACTTTCGTATACGCAAATCGAACGTAGAAACGCTGAAATCACCGCAAATATGCGGATGAGCAAATGTTCGTTTGTGCGATATCTGTGCATTTGCGCGCACGGATACTATTGAGAACGCTTCTCTGCGCACCCATCACGACAGCAGCGCCGCGATGATCGCGATAAACACCGGGCTGGTCATGGTGCTCATCAGAATGCCGTCGCGCGCGAAGGTGAGACCCACGTTGTAGCGGGCCGCGTAGTTGTACACGTTCTGGCCGGTGGGCAGAGCGGCGAGTACCACGCAGGCGTACAGCTCGGAGCCGCGGAAGCCCATCACGAAGTAGGCGAGCAGGAACGCGATAATTGGCATGATGATGTTCTTGAGGACCGCGACCGTGAAGATGGCCGGGCGATCGCCCTTCTGCTGTAGCGGCTTGGTGCCGTGCAGGGACATGCCGAACGCCATCAGGATCATTGGCACAGCCGAATCGCCGATCATGTCGATCGGGTCGAAAATGAATTTCGGCACTGGGAACCAGCCGCTTTTAGCGGAAATCGCAGAGACCACAATGCCCAGCAGCGAGCCGATAAGCAGCGGCTGATGCAGTGGCTGCTTGGCGATTTCCTTGATGGAGACCTTGCCCTTGGTGGTCACGTCCAGCACTGTCAGGCCCACCGGTGTGAAGATGGCCTGCTGCATGACCAGAATCGGTGCCACAAGAGCCGGATTGCCCAGAATGTAGGTGGCGATTGGCAGGCCGATGTTATTGGAATTGAGGTACAGCGAATTCAGGGCACCGATGGTGGCGTCCGGGGCATTCAGGTGGAAGAACATACGGTTGAGCACCAAAAACACCACGCCTACCAGCACGGCGGAGAAGAACGCCACGATAATCGAGGGGTGGAAGATGTCGAAAATCGGCTCCTTGGAGAGAATCGCGAACATCAGGCACGGGCTCGATACGAAGAAGGAGAACCGGTTGAGCACCATCTGAGCGGACGGCCCGCCGATTCGCATTCGTGCGGCAACATATCCCACCGCGATTACGATGCCGATAACGCAGAAGCCTTGCATGGCGCTGATTAGACCTGGCATAATCCTCCCTTTCGCCACCCCAGTGTGGCACATAAAAATGTATTCGGCCGCAAAATCTCATGTAGTGAGTGTGCTGGGCCCGCCGCCCACGCGGTACGCTGTTCACATGACGCTTGAATTGAACCGCACCGCATCCACTGCCGAGCAGCTGAACAGCCTGCTCACCCAGATCATGGAGAACTTCTCCGTGTCCGACCACGAGGGCCCCCTCACCGACGAGGTCGAGGCCTTCCTTAACGAGCAAGAGCACCTGACCGTCCGCCGTCACGGCGACACAGTGGTGGCCAGCACCGACTTCGGCAAGCCGAGCCGTGTGATCTTGGCCGGGCACCTCGATACTGTGCCGGTCATCGACAATTTCCCACCAAAGTGGCTGGAGCCCGGCGATTCGCTGATTCGCGAAGAAATCGCCCACGCTCATCCCGAAGACCGCGTGCTGTGGGGCCGCGGTGCCACCGATATGAAGGCCTCCGACGCGGTGATGCTCTACCTCGCCGCCACGCTCGACGGCCGCACGCCGGAAACCACCCCGAAAGTCGACCTCACCTACGTCTTCTACGACCATGAGGAAGTCGTCGCCGAAAAGAATGGCCTACGCAAAGTCGTCGAGGCCCATCCCGATTGGATCACCGGCGATTTCGCCATCATCGGCGAGCCCACCAACAGCGGCATCGAGGGCGGTTGCAACGGTACGATTCGCTTCGACGTCGTAACCCACGGCGTGGCCGCGCACTCCGCCCGTGCATGGATGGGGGAGAACGCCATCCACAAGGCGGCCGACATTCTGAACCGACTCAACGCCTACGAGCCGGCCACCGTGAACGTGGACGGGCTCGATTATCGCGAGGGCCTCAACGCCACGCTGATCTCCGGCGGCAAAGGCACGAACGTCATTCCGGATGAATGCCGCGTACACGTCAACTACCGCTTCGCCCCGGACAAGTCGTTGGCCGAGGCCAAGGCTCTGATGATGGGCGCGGACGCCGGTGCCGAACTCGGCAATGGCGAGCATGTGGCTACCGGCGGCGTGTTCGAGGGCTACGGCATCGAAATGAAGGACGAAAGCCCCTCCGCGCGCCCGGGCCTGAACGCCCCGCTCGCCCAGGATCTGGTCCGACTGGTTAAGGAGCGCACTGGCCGCGACCCGCTGGCCAAGCTCGGCTGGACCGACGTGGCACGCTTCTCTCAGCTCGGTATCCCGGCCGTCAACCTCGGTGCCGGCGATCCGCTGCTGGCTCACAAGCACGACGAGCAGGTGCCTGAATCCGACCTGACCGCCATGGCCGCAATCCTTACCGACTGGCTGGTCTGACACCTCTCTAGCTCCCCTCCCTGAGGGGAGCTGTCACCGCGGGGGAGGGGAGCCGAGAGAACGTCAGCCTCGCCGGGCCACGCCCGCACAAAATATGTGGCATACTAAAGGATGGTGGTTCTGCATAACCATCAGCGTGCGAGATGGCGTCGATCCCCTTGCGGCTCTTGAGAATGAGACAACGCAAGCGCCGGTGTCCGCCACCCGCAGGACAGACTTGAGACGAAGTTGCCTTTACGCGGCGCGTTTTCGTGCGGCCACGGTGAGAGCGTGGTGTGAGACAAGCGTATAGGCCTGGAAATAGGCGTCGTGATGCAGCGCGCCGCGAGGAGCATTGTGCCCACTGACAACCGTGAAGGTTTCGTCAACGACGGAACCGATAATTCAACCGTATCCAATGCCGATTCGGCTGCAGCCGTGAACGCTGCGCCTGCCGCCGCCTCCCAGCCCGCCGAACCTGTTCGCCGTCGTCGTGGCGGCCGCCGCGTGGTCCGCGGCACCGGTGCTGCCGGCGCTTCTCTGGAACTGCAAGTGCAGGAACGCGCCCCGCTGTTCGAAGCCCCCGCGCTTCCCGATGCCGGCACTGCGGCCGATTCCAAGTCAGCCGATTCCAGCGATTCCGATGAATCCAGCGATTCCCAGGATTCCGCCGAACGTCCAACCCGCCGCCGTTCGCGCCGCGCCGCTTCCGCAGTGGCCGACTCGGATAGCGAGGATGATCGTCCTCGTCGTTCGCGCCGCACTGTCAGTGCCGATGATTTCGATGACGATGACGCCCCACGTTCCCGCCGCCGTTCGGTTGTGGACGATGACGATTACGACGAGGACCGCCCGGTTCGCCGCCGCTCTCGCTCCCGCCAGTCCGACGATGATGACTACGAGGATCGGCCGGTTCGCTCCCGCTCTCGCCGTGCGTCTATGGATATGGATGATGATGACGAGGACCGTCCGGTTCGCCGTCGTTCTCGCCGTGCAGTTGCGGATACGCACGAGGACACCCCGGATGAGCGCCTGTTCGACGCGGTCGAATCCCTGCCCTCTGGCCACGAGGCCGTGCGTCGCGG
>ERZ827522.1784-NODE-1784-length-17001-cov-3.719108_pt1 | contig 17001 bp, 15 predicted proteins | sample MGYA00519580_ERZ827522 | MGnify/ENA primary metagenome ERZ827522 (study PRJEB31778, sample SAMEA3449340) | human gut metagenome | biome: human gut; feature: human-associated habitat; material: faeces | place: United Kingdom | collected 2010/2012 ... | reverse complement strand
CGGCGTCCCGTCGCCCGCCGCGCGCCGCCGCGCCGTCTACCTCCGCGTCGCCGCCATGCAGCTCGACGCGTGGAACGTCTCCGCCGGTCAGGTCTACTGGAGCTATCGACTGCGCGGCGGTCGCGGCGAGTTTGACCGTCTCGCGCCTCCCGCGCCCGGTATGGGTGACGGGGACGCCGCCGTGATGGACGACACGCGCCTCGACCCTTGGGATCTGCGGCATGTCTGGCATGCGGGATGGATGGGGTGATGGTTCGGGATGACGGTGATTGATGACGCGGTGGCGGAGGTGATGTGCGAGACGCGCGATTTACGGAAGGGTCAGCGGTATCCGTCCCATAAGGGGGAGGGGAACAGCACATCCTCGCAGTCGACCCACATGGCGTTGAGATCGCGACCGGGAGAGCGCAGCCAGCGCAGCTGAATGCCGTCCATCATCGACAGGCCCGCCTGAAGCACGTGCTCCACGTTCGCGCCGTCGGGTACTGACCAGTTGATGTTGAGCGCGTTCGTCACGCTGCGGCGCTCGCGGTCCGCGAAATAGTCGTGCGCCGGATGCTTTGAATCGAGGGCTTCGATCGCGAAACCCTCGACATGCCCGCCAAGCAGATCGCCCTGCTCGAACAGGTCGCCGCCGCGAACCAGAACGTCGTGGTCGTGCTGTCCAACGGCTCCGTCGTCTCCGTGGCCCCGTGGGCCAAGAACGCCAAGGGCATTCTCGAATCCTGTCTGCTCGGCCAGGCCGGCGGCCCTGCGCTCGCCGATGTGATCTTCGGCCAGGTCAGCCCGTCCGGCAAGCTCGCCCAGTCGATTCCGCTGGACATCAGCGATGACCCGAGCACGCTGAACTGGCCGGGCGAGGAAGGCCACGTCGACTACGGCGAGGGCGTGTTCGTCGGCTATCGCTACTACGACACCTACGGCAAGGTTGTGGACTACCCGTTCGGCTACGGCCTGAGCTACGCCACATTCGAGATCGATGACGTCGCCGCCGCCAAGACCGGCGCGAACACCGCCACCGTGACCGCCACCGTGACCAACACCTCCGATGTGGATGCCGCCGAAACCGTGCAGGTGTACGTGGCTCCGGGCAAGGCCGACGTGGCCCGCCCGAAGCACGAGCTCAAGGGCTTCACCAAGGTGTTCCTCAAGGCCGGCGAATCCAAGACCGTGACCATCGACCTCGACGAGCGCGCGTTCGCCTACTGGTCCGAAAAATACAACGACTGGCACGTGGAGGCCGGCGAATATGCCATCGAAGTGGGCGTGAGCTCCCGCGACATTGCCGACACCGTTGCCGTGGCCCTCGATGGCGACGGCAAGACCCAGCCGCTCACCGAATGGTCCACCTACGGCGAGTGGGAGGCCGATCCGTTCGGCGCCAAGATCGTGGCCGCCGTGGCCGCCGCCGGCGAGGCCGGCGAGCTGACGAAGCTGCCCGACAACGCCATGATGCGCATGTTCCTCAACCCCATGCCGATCAACTCGCTGCCCACCCTGCTGGGCGAAGGCGGCAAGAAGATCGCCCAGTTCATGGTTGACGAGTACGCCAAGCTCGCGAAGTAAGGGCTGAAGCGAGGCAATCGCACGGCGTAATACAGCTGGCTTCCCTCTCCTGAGGGGAGCCAGCTTTGTTTAGGCTCAACAGTTGTTTGGAGATACTACAACACGCCGATTGTTGTATGTACAACTGTTGTATATAGGTCTCTTTATCATGAATTGTTGCGTATACAACAATGTGGGGTGAAGGTACAAACGCACACGGCCCCCGCATGGTACGGAGGACAATGGATCAGCATATTCTCAGCATCGAAATGCGCGCGGTAACCAAAGCCGTCGACCGCTATTTGGGCGAGAGCATGCCGCAAACCGCCAGGGAAACCACCGGCGGCAACGCGCATATCATCATGTTCTTGGCGCGTAACCGCGGCCGTGAGATATACCAGCACACCATCGAACAGAAATTCTGCATCACCCGGTCCACCGCCTCGCGTGTGCTGGCCCTGATGGAGAAGAAGGGCCTGATCGCCCGTGAATCGGTGGAGCATGACGCGCGCTGCAAGCGCATCGTCCTGACCGACAAGGCGGACGCGATCGTCGCCGATCTCAAGGCGAACGGCGATCGGGTCGAACGGTTGCTGGTCGGCGGCTTCTCCGATGGAGAGAAGGCCGCTCTGCGCGACTACGTCGCACGCATGCGTGCGAACATCGAGCGCGCACAACGCGAATTTGAACATCAAACACTCCCTCAGTCACCTGTGGTGATGGCTCCCGATCAAGACGGAGCAGAGGTTGCTAACACGAAGGAGGAGAACGAATGAGCGATACCGCAGAGGCAATCGCGCAGGCGCGCAAAGCCGTCGAACCGGACAAGCCCAAACATGTACTGCGCACGTTGGGCCAGTCGATTCGTGAATACAAGAAAGCCAGCATCCTGGCTCCGGTGTTCGTGACGGTCGAAGGCATCCTGGAGATCCTGATCCCGACCATCATGGCTTCGCTGATCGATGAGGGTATCACCGGTGGCAGCATGCCGGCCACCGTCAAGTTCGGCGTGATTCTGCTGGTGGCTCTCGATCTGATTTCCGGCGCGATGCGTCGGAACAAGGAAGGTGACAACTCATGACTCTCGCCGAACAGAAGGCGGTGGTTGCCCATACCTCGGAAGCGTTCTCCGATACCGAACCCAACGTGGTGACCGAAGCGGCGAAGGCCGTGCTCAAGGATTCCGAAGCGCGCGGCGGCGGTGTGCAGATGCTTGGTGTAGACAAGATCTACCCCGGTTCGACCGTCAAGGCGTTGGACGATTTCAACCTGGAAATCAATCCGGGCGAAATGGTGGTGCTGCTGGGCGGCTCCGGCTGCGGCAAATCCACCGCGCTGCGCTCCCTGGCCGGACTGGAAGACATTCAGGCCGGACGCATCCTCGTCGGCGGCCAGGACGTGACCGGCGTGCCCATCAACAAGCGTGACATGGCCATGGTGTTTCAGGCCTACTCGCTGTTCCCGCACATGACCGCGTTGCAGAACGTGGAATTCGGCCTTGAAATCCGAGGCGTGGACCGTGCGGAACGCCGCCGCCAGGCCATGGAGAAACTGGAACTGGTCGGACTTGCCGACCAGGCGAAAAAGTACACGCAGCAGATGTCCGGCGGCCAGCAGCAGCGCGTGGCCCTGGCCCGTGCGCTGGCCGTGAACCCGCGTGTGCTGCTGCTCGACGAGCCGCTGTCCGCATTGGACGCCAAAGTGCGCGTGCAGCTGCGAGACGAAATCCGCCGCATCCAACTCGAAGCCGGCACCACCACCGTGTTCGTGACCCACGACCAGGAAGAAGCCCTTGCCGTGGCCGACCGCATCGGCGTGATGAACCACGGCCGCATCGAGCAGATCGCCGACCCGCAGACGCTGTACCGCCGCCCCGGCACGGAATACGTGGCCACCTTCATCGGCCTGACCAACCGTCTGCCGGGAATCGCCAACGGTGAGGAGGCCGTGGTGTTCGGCCAGCGCGTCCCGCTGCTGGACGGTTCCGCCACCGACGCCTCCACGGTGCTGGTGCGCCCCGAGAACATGACGATCGAACTGACCGACGATGCCGATGCCGTCCACGGAGCCGGCGAACTTGGCCGCGTGGAGATGGTGCATTTCCTCGGCGCGCTGGCCCGCGTGGACGTGCGCGTAGCCTGCGCAGGCATGGGTGGCACGATTCGCGTCACCGTGCAGCTGCCGGCCAACGAGCTGCCCGCAGGACTTGCGATCGGAGCGCAGGTCGTGGTCGCGCCTCGGCCGATTCCGGCGCTCGCCGTCTGACGATTGGTTGCTGCGCGCGATCGTTGCGTACCGTCATTGCGTGCGATCGTCGTGCGTGATTATTGCGTACGGTCGCCCATCGCGTGAGCCGAGCCATTCGCAGGGCTGAGATTCCAAGCTGATATTCAGAGAACTGGTAGTACAGTGCTGAATATCAGCTTTTTTATTTGCTTGCCGTAAGTTCGTAAGGTGACCATGACGTTTCCGCAACAACCGCAACAGCCGCAGTACCCCCAGTATCCGCAGGGACCGGCACAGCAATATCCGCAATCGCAATTCCCGCCGCAGCCGCTGCAGTATTCGCAGCAGTTTCCGCAGCCGAATCGCAATCCGTTCTTCGAATGGCTTCAGCGGGCGAAACGCGACTTTTCGCGCATCGGCGCAAGCCTGTGCCTGATGGTGATCATCTGGTACGCGGGCGTCTTCCTGCTCAAAGGCGTGGTGCGCGCGGTCGCGGGCGGTGTAGGCGCCGGCGGCGATATGCCGAATTGGATGACGTTCCTCATTTCCGACGTGCCGCTGTATCTGATCGCCATGCCGGTCGCGGTGGCGCTCATGGGCAAATCGACCGTCATCGAAACCCGCAAATTCAACATGAAACCGGGCATGTTCTTCAAGCTGCTGCTCATGTGCCTGCCGATGATGTGGGTCGGCAGCATGGTCGGCAGTATGCTGTCGCTGGCGCTTTCCGACGGTGAAGCCACGAACCGCGTAGCCGATCTTGCCATGCAGACGAACATCTGGAATGTCGTGTTCTTGGTGATTCTTGGCCCGATTTTCGAAGAATGGATGTTCCGCAAGCAGCTCATCGACCACACCCGCAAATACGGAGAGAAAACGGCGATTCTGCTGTCCGGCCTTGCGTTCGGACTGTTCCACATGAACCTGTTCCAGTTCTTCTATGCGTTCCTGCTGGGAGTCATGTTCGGCTACATCTACATGCGCACCAGCAAACTGCGCTATTCGACGGCCATGCACATGATCATCAACTTCAACGGCGGCGTGCTCGCGCCGTGGATTCTGACGCGCGTCGACCTGGACCAGCTGGACAAGGTGTCTCAGGCCGCGGAAAACGGCAATGTGGCGGCGATGGAACAGTGGGCGTCGCAGAACGCCACCGGGCTGGCGATCATGCTCGTCTATTTCCTGCTGTACGGTGCCATGGTTCTTGTCGGATTCGTGCTGCTGATCCGCAATTTCCGTAAAGCCGAGTTCTACACCGCGCCGGAAGAGCTGCCGCGCGGCGTGCGCGCCCAAACCGTGTACGGCAACGTCGGCATGGTCACGTTCATCGTGCTCACGGTGCTGCTGACGGCGATCAGTCTGTTCCTATAGCCGCAGTCGCGCGGATTATGAAGGCCGGCCGGGGATACGTTCCCGGTCGGCCTTTCTGTTGCCTGCATAGCTTGTGTTGCGTGCGTTGCGTTGCGCACGCCGCTGCCGCTATTCGCCGCTGCCGACCGCGCGGTGCTCAAGATAATCGGCATGCGCGATCGCCTGCGCCACCGCATCCGCCATGGTGGATAGAATCAGGTCGTTTTTCGCAAACGCGTAGATCGTGCCGTCGATGCCGTACGGGGTGAAGCCGTTGAGCTTCACCACCGGCTTGTACTGCGGGTTGGCAAGCCCAACTGTCGCCTGCTCCACGGTACTGACGATGTCGGCCTTCATACGCTCCACATCCACACCGGCCTTCGCGGTGAACGGCACCGACACCAGACACTCGTTCGACGGGTCAAGCTTCTCCAGCGAGGCGGTGTTCAGAATGGAATTCGGAATGACCATCTCATTGCCGTTGCGCTCGCGCACGATGGTCTGACGCCAATTGATGTCCTTGACGGTACCGGTGATGCCGGCCACCTTGACGTAATCGCCCGGCTGGATGACGCGGCCAAGCATAAGCCCGAAGCCGCCGATCACATTGGCGATCGTATCCTTCAAACCCAGCGAAACCGCAAGACCGCCGATGCCAAGAGCGGTGAATATCGTGGTCGGATTGATGCCGAACACTGGCTGCAGCAGCGTGCCGATGGCGAACACCCACACCACCGCGCGCATGATGTTGACGAAGATGGAGGCGTTCGGCACCTGCGATTTGTCGAGCACGCGGCGCACCACCTTGGTGAGCGCCTTGTCGATAAGCGCGGCGACGATGAGCACGACGGCGAGCAGGATGAGCTTGCTGTAGTTTTTGGCAAGCCAGTGCATGAGAATTTCAACTGGATCCATGGCTGCCTAGTCTACACAGGGGACGTTGCACAACGCTTGCGATTGACTGGATGATTCCTGATCCGCCGGCTGGCCGCAGCGGAGCATAATGGATTCCGTAGGATGCGTTGGCCAGCGAAAAGGGGTGCGACATGGGCAATGTCGTGGATTATGTGCGGCGCGAGTTTCATGGATTCGTGGAGCTGCCGTTCGGCGATGTCGATTCGCTGGTGCTGGCTGAGCTCTCATATATGCGGCTTTCCGGCTTGGTTCCGGCGTTCGGCGAGGCGAGGTCGGTGGCGACGGTGCCGATTCGAGAGCTGCTGCGTGCGGAAAGCTATGACGACATGTTCGTTTCGAATTCCTCCGATATAAACGAGTATCGGCTCGCGTTGCTGCGTGCCGTCTGCGAATCGCCGCGTTTCCGCGCGTTGCGTGTCGGCGAGTACGCGGAGCGTCTGAGCGAGCGCGAACAGCAGCAGTTCGCCGCGATGACGTTCGACGTGGGTTGCGGGCCCGTCGATTCGCTGTATGTAGCCTTCCGTGGCACCGATGGCACGCTTGTCGGATGGAAGGAGGATTTCAATATGGCGGTGCGTTGCCCGGTGCCGTCCCAGGAATCCGCGTATCGGTATGTGAACTCGATTCTGGACAGGTCGGAAGGTTTCCTTTCGTCGGGCGATTCGCCCGCGGTCATGCTCGGCGGGCATTCGAAAGGCGGCAATATGGCCGTGTATGCGGCCATGCGTATCGCGCACGATGACATCGAAGTGGCTGGCGAGCGCGCGCGGCGGCTCGGATTGCTGCCCTCATTGGGTGGGCCAGTGCGGGGTCGCAACAGACGGATCTCCCGCATCTTTTCCCATGACGGGCCAGGCCTTCCGAAATCGACGGTGCGCGGTCAGGCGTACCGTGCAATCGAATCGCGTATCCGCAAAACCGTGCCCGAATCGTCCGTCGTGGGCATGCTGCTGCAATCGAATGCGCCAGTGCGCATCGTCAAAGCGGATGCCATCGGCATCATGCAGCATATGGGAAACAGCTGGCAAGTGGCGGAAAATGGCGATTTCGAACAGGTGGACGAGCTGACGGCCGGCGCGCAGCTCATCAAACGAACCCTCGACGGGTGGCTTGACACCGTAAGCCAGGAGCAGCGCGAGCGCGCCATCGACCAGATCTACGGGATCTTCGCGGCGGCGGGATACGGCAATATCGCCGATTTGGTGGAGCATTGGACGGATTCGCTGCCGAAGATTGTGGAGGCGGCGCGCAATACCGATCGGGAGACGCGCGGACTCATCAGGGCGGTGATCAAGGCGATTCCGGTCAGCGCGGCGAAGGCGGTGCGCGAGGGCTGAAGCGGGTTGAGTGCCGAGGCGGGCTGAAGCGCGTACCGAGGCGGGGCTATGGGCGGATGCAACGGCTGGTCGGGATGGTTGCCGAGCCGCATTTCGGCCGATTCATGTGTCACGATCCTCGAAAAGGCGTGAAAAATGGAATTGTGACACATAAGTGCCGCGCAAGTGACACACGAGTGCCGCGCAAGTGACACACGAGTGCCGCGCAAGTGACACACGAGTGCCGCACAAATGACACATAAGAAGGGCAATGGAGGGCATCGGGGCGCCGATGATCCGGATGCATCCCCGTTCGCTGACGTAGGATGGTGCGGTGCGGACGCATAATTGTGGAAGCATAATGGAATGCGGAATGTCGACGGCTGCGAAAGGGGTGTGCAATGGGCAACATCATCGATTACGCGCGTACGGAGACGCGCGATTTCGGCGAGCTTCCCTTCCGTGAGGCCGACGCGCTCGTGCTCGCGCAGCTTTCGTACGACGACGTGCCGGAATGCGTGCCGCGGCTTGACGACATCGAATCGCGATACGGCACGTTGCATGACCGTGTGAAGCAATTCGACCCGCGCCATCCCATACGCTCCGTGCGGATGCTGCGGAAACCTCCATTCGACGGTGTGACGATCGCGCGCGCCGACGACGAGCTTCACCATGGAAGCGCGGTGCCCGACCATAATGTCGAGAACGTGGGATTGGTTGATCCGCAGGTGACGCACGATTTCTATCATGCCATCGCCGCGAATCCGCGATTCTCCGATATTGAGATGGGCGCTTTCCTTGAACAGTTCGACGATGGCGAGCAGACGCAGTTCGCCGCGGTGACCTACCGTCTGCCGTCCGGCACGTTGGTTGTGGCGTTCCGTGGTACGGACGATTCGCTGGTCGGCTGGAAGGAAGACTTCAACATGGCCTTCCAATACCCGGTGCCGGCGCAAGTAACTGCGGCCGACTATCTGGCTCGGGTCGCCGCGCTGTGGCAGAACGTGCCGATTGTGCTCACTGGCCATTCCAAAGGCGGTAATCTGGCCGTTTATGCGGCGATGAACGCCGAAGACGATGTGAAGGACCGTATCGAACGCATCTATTCGTTGGATGGGCCAGGCTTCCCTGAGGCGGTGGTGAATAGCTTCGAATATGCGAGCGTGAGCGATCGAATCGTCAAAATCGTGCCGGACTCATCGGTAGTGGGCATGGTGTTGGAAACTCCCGAACGCTGCATCGTGGTGAAATCCGACGTGGAAGGCATCATGCAGCATTTCGTGTTCTCCTGGCAGATGCACGGCGGTGAATTCGACAAAGTCGAGGATGTGGCCAGCAGTTCGGTGACCTTCAACAAAGCGCTGAACAAGTGGCTTGCCAACCTGTCCAAGGAGCAGCGCGAGCGTGCTGTGGACGCGTTGTTTGCCGTGCTCGAAGCGTCCGGTGCGGGCAGTATTTCCGCCATGATGGCGGCCGGGCCGAAAGTCATTCCCGAAATGCTTGGCACGTACGTTGGGTTGAGCGGTGAGGATCGACGCAATCTCAACCAGGCGCTGGCGATTATGTTGCAGGCCGCTCTTGCCCGCAATCCGAAAGTGCGGCGCAAGTAGACGTAGCGCGGAGGTCGTGACGCAGTGGTGTGCGGTGAAGCGTTGCGGTGGGTGGCAATCGCTATTAATGCGACATGCTGTGCAGTTTGTTCTAGACAACTTGTATAGTAATTCGCGTTGCGCTTTTAAATCGACGGTACAAAATAGGGGGAGCCATGCCACGTCCACGCCGGGATTCGGAGATCCTGCCAGCCAAGGAACGTCTCGAAAACGCGTTCTGGGAACTGCTATCCGAACGTGAATATCGTAAAATCACCGTCACCGACATCGTACGTACGGCGGATGTGAATCGTAATTCCTTCTACTACCATTTCACGGGCTTGCCGGAACTTGCCGATTCCGCCATTCTGCACGCCGTGGAAAACACACCGCTTCCCAGCGCGCCCAACGCGAATTTCAATCCCGACAACGAATGGCGCAAGCATGTCACCGCGTTGCTACGCGAGCCCGAACAGCGTCGGCGTCTTGACCGGCTCGCGCTGCTCGCCGGACCGCACAGCTCGCCGGAACTCGTCGAATCCCTGCGGGACTTCGGCAGGCTCACGTTGATCTCCGTGCTGGGGCTTGACGCCGACCACCTCGACCTTAAAACCGATCTCATGCTCGACTTCACCGTAGGGGGCATGCTGGCGGTATTGCGCCGTTGGCCGAAACTCCACGAGCAGCTGCCGATGGACGCCGTGTTCAACGAGGACTTGGCGGTGTTGGCCACGGGCATGTTCATGTCCATGTCCAAAACCGACATGCTGGGCTATTGGAAGCGCATCTTCAGCAGTGGTTTCGTGCCCGGGCAGGCGTCTCACGACGACCAAGCCCCGCAATCCGCCGCACAGTGAGCCATACGCCACACTGCGTTACTTTTCGGTGGTAGAAACGTCTGTAGCGGCGCTCTTTCAGGGTGCGTCAGACGTATGCAACAGCACGACAGGGAGGTTGTTCCATGATCAACGAAGCCTACAAGGCCATGCTCGGCGGAAAATCCGTAATCCGCGAGCTGAGCGAATACGCGACCGCGCGTGGCGCCGAAATCGGCTACGAGAACGTGTTCGACTATTCGCTGGGCAACCCGAGCGTGCCGTGCCCGCAGGACTATACCGACGCCGTGATCGACATGTATAAAACGGCCGAACCGGTGGCGTTGCACGGCTATTCTCCGTCCTTGGGCATTCCGTCGGTGCGCAAGGCGATCGCCGAAAGCCTCAACCGCCGCTTCGACATGGACTACACCGCCGACTACATCTTCCCGACCACGGGTGCGGCCGGCGCATTGGCGCATGCGCTGCGCGTGGTGACCAAGCCGGGCGACGAAGTGATCACCTTCGCCCCGTACTTCCCGGAATACCAGCCGTATGTGAACGGCACCGGCGCGCACCTGACCGTCGTTCCGGCCGACACCGAGAACTTCCAGATCAACTTCGACGCGTTCGAGAAGGCGCTCAACCCCGGAACCGCGGCGGTGCTCATCAACACCCCGAACAATCCGTCCGGCGCGGTCTATTCCGCTGAAACGCTGACCCGCCTGGCCGAGGTGCTCAACGCCAAGCAGACTGAATACGGCCACGACATCTTCCTGATCGCCGACGAGCCGTACCGCGAGATCGTGTTCGACGGCGGCGAGCAGCCGTATCCGAGCAAATTCTACGACAACACGCTTTCGTGCTACTCGTACTCCAAGTCGCTGTCACTGCCGGGCGAGCGCATCGGCTATGTGGCGGTGAATCCGCGTGCCACCGACGCCAAGCTCATCGTGCCGATGTGCGGCCAGATCAGCCGTGGCACCGGCCACAACTGCCCGTCCTCCACCGCGCAGCTGGCCGTGGCCAAGGTGGTGGACGAGACGAGCGACCTGTCCGTCTACGAAACCAACATGAACCTGCTGTATGACGCGCTGACCCGTCTGGGCTTCGACGTGGTGCGCCCCGGCGGCACGTTCTACATCTTCCCGAAGGCGCTTGAGGAGGATGCGAACGCGTTCTGCATGAAGGCCAAGGATTACGACCTGATTCTCGTGCCGTCCGACAGCTTCGGCGTGCCCGGCTACTTCCGCATGGCCTACTGCATCGACACGGAGAAGGTGGAGCGTTCCATCGCGGCGCTTGAGAAATTCGTGCACGAGGTGTACGGCCGCTGAGCCGCTCGCGTATTTCGCCTATATTCCGCTTATAGATGGCGGATTCGCTCTCGTGCCTGATGCCATCTCGCTTATGGATGGCGGATGATGCGGGGAAAAGCCGGTTGGAGGGTATGGATATTGCCCCCTAACCGGCTTTTTGCTGTAGGACCCCGCCATCTATAAGCGAGATACCGTGGGGCGATTTGGAAAATCCGCCATCTATAAGCGAGATAGTGCAGGATTGTGGGGCGGCAAGCCGACTGTCTGACGGGACCGTGTGCGTTGATACAGGTTCGCCCGGAGCTGGTGGGGTCCAGCTCCGGGCGAAGTCTGTTATGGGGAAGGAAGGAATCTGAATCGGTTAATGCGTGAATCCGTCAGTGGGTGGCGATCTCGTCGATCTTGGTGACGTGGCCGCCGAACTGGGCGCGCATGGTGGACACGACGCGCAGGATGTCGTCGGCGCCGCCGCGCGAGGTCTGACGTGCGTACAGTGCGGCCGCGGTGGCCGGGGTCGGCACGCCGAGTTCGAGAGCCGCCTCGATCATCCACTTCGCCTCGCCGGACTCGTTGGCGACCGGCGGCATGGACTTGAGCGTCGGGTCGGACTTGAAGGCGATGGCCAGCAGGTCGAGCAGCCAGGACTGCACCACGGAACCGTCCCTCCAGGAGCTCATCACGGCCGCCGGATCCTCAACGAGATCGGACTTCACCATGGTGGCGAAGCCTTCGCCGAAGGCCTGCATCATGCCGTATTCGATGCCGTTGTGCACCATCTTGGCGAAGTGGCCGCCGCCCACCGGGCCGGCCAGCACCAGTCCGGAATCGCCTTCCGGCTTAAGTGCCTCGAAAATCGGGCGCGCGCTCTCGAAGTCCCCCTGGCTGCCGCCAACCATAAGCGCGTAGCCGCGGTCGATGCCCCACACGCCGCCGGAGACGCCGCAATCCATGAAATGGATGCCCTTCGGCTCCAGTTCGGCCGCGTGGCGTGCGTCGTCGGTGTAACGGGAGTTGCCGCCGTCGATGATCATATCGCCCGGCTGAAGAAGCTCGGCAAGCTCGTTGATGGTGCTGTCGGTCGCTTCACCGGCCGGCACCATGACCCACACCAGACGCGGGGCCTTCAGCGCGGCCACCAGTTCCTTCAGGCTTGCCACGGTGCGGTCCGACTCGGGGGAGTGGTCGTAGCCGACCACCTCATGCCCTGCCGCCGCGATGCGCTTCGCCATGTTGCCGCCCATACGTCCCAGGCCGATCATTCCCAACTGCATGATGTGCTTCTTTCTCTAAAAATGGTTGAAAAGTTTTTGCGATTTTGAATAAGGATTGATGCCGCCCGTTGGCTTCCCGCGCCTTCCGCAACGCAGAAAAGAAGGTTGCGGCAAGCTTTGCGGGCGGCAAGTTTTGGTTATGTTTTGGGTTATGTGAGTGTGGTTGCGATTGCTGCGTTCAGTGCGTCAAAGCACCAGCGAGAGCAGCATCACGCAGCCCAGACCGACCACCGACAGAATGGTTTCCATCAGCGACCAGGTCTTCAGCGTCTGGCCCACGCTCATGCCGAAGTATTCCTTGACCAGCCAGAAGCCGGCGTCGTTGAGGTGGGAGAAGAACACGGAGCCTGCGCCGATGGCCAGCACCAGCAGTGCCAGATGGGTCGGGCTCATGCCGGCGGCGAGCGGCACCATGATGCCGGAGGCGGTGACGGTCGCCACGGTTGCCGAACCGGTGGCGAGACGGATGAGCACGGCCACCAGCCAGCCTGCGATCAGCGGGTTCATGGCGGATTCGGTGATGGAGTTGGCGATCACGTCGCCGATGCCGGAGTCGACCAGCGTCTGCTTGAAGCCGCCGCCTGCGGCGACGATCAGGATGATGCCGGCCACGGAGCCGAAGGACTGTCCGACCATGCCGTTGACGGCGTCACGGGAGAACTTCTGCATGTAGCCAAGGGCGACCATGGCGAAGACGGTGGTGATGAGCAGTGCCACGAGCGGGGTGCCGAGGAACGCGATCACACGGCCCCAGGCGGTGGTGTTCTGACCGGTCAGATCCACGATGGACGCGGCGAGCATCAGCACGACCGGCAGCAGGATCACGGACAGGGCGGTGCCGAAGGACGGGCGGTTTTCCGCGGACTTCGGAGCTTCGGCCTCAGCCTCGTTCTCCGGAGCTGCGATCGGAACCCACTTGGCGGCGAGCCTGCCGAACAGCGGGCCGGAGATGATGACGGTCGGGATGGCCACGATCAGGCCGAGGGCCAGGGTGATGCCGAGGTTCGCGTTCAGCGCGCCGATGGCGGTCAGCGGACCGGGGTGCGGCGGCACGAAGGCGTGCAGCGTGGACAGGCCGGCGAGGGCCGGGATGCCGAGCAGCACCACAGGGGACTTGGAACGACGGGCGGCGAACAGCACCACCGGGATGAGGATGACCACGCCGACCTCGAAGAACATCGGGATGCCCACGATGAACGCGATCAGTGCCATGGCCCACGGCAGACGCTGCAACGGTGTCTTGGCCATGATGGTGTCGACGATGGTGTCCGCACCGCCCGACTTGAACAGGATGGTGCCGATGATCGAGCCGAACGCGATAAGCAGGCCCACGTTGGAAATCGTGCCGCCGACGCCGGAAGTGAAGCTATCGAACGCCTTGTCGAACGGCACGCCCGCGCACACGGCCATGACGAATGAGCCGGCGAGCAGGGACAGGAACGGATGCACCTTGCATGCCGCGATGAGAAGAACGATGACGGCGATGCCGATGATCGCCGCTGCGATGAGATTCATGAATCCTCCTTGACTCGTTGAATTTCTCTTTCGATTTTTAGTTATGTGCGATTATTTTGCGCTGTGTTGCGGCTTGCGCCGTTCACTCGGCTTGCTGCGATTGCGAGGCCACCTTCGCCGCGTACTCGTTCACTGCGGCGACGGCACGTTCGACCATTTCCTCGACGCTGCCTTCGATGGAGACTTCCACGCCGTTCTCGTCTGGCTGGAGCGGCTCAAGAATGGCGAACTGGCTCGGCAGCAGTGTCGGCGGCATGAAGTGGCCCTTGCGCTCGTTGAGACGCTGCTGGATGAGTTCCTGCGAGCCGGTCAGATGCACGAAGAAGGTGGGAACGTTCTGGGCGAGCACCTCACGGTAGCTGCGCTTCAGGGCGGAGCTGGAGACCACGGTGTTCTCGTCCAGCGCCTCGCGAGCCACCATCCAGGTGTTGATGACCTTGAGCCACGGCCAACGGTCCTCGTCTGTCAGCGGAATGCCTGCGCTCATCTTGTCGATGTTGGCCTGCGGATGGAAGTCGTCGCCCTCCGCGTACACGTATCCGAGACGTTCGTGAATGGCTTCTGCCACGGTGGATTTGCCGCATCCTGCAACACCCATCACCACTACGTGAATGCTCATGTTGTCCTCCTTGAACTCTGCTGTATTGCCAGTGCCACTTCGCATCGGCGATGACATCAATATAGCTATGAAAGGTAGTACTAGTCAAGTTAAAAGTACTACGAATAAAAATAATCATGCGACTTGCTATGCTGTAGGTAGTACAAATCGGCGGCAAATCGCGCGAATCGTGCGGGGGTAATTATTCGGACGTCACGCGAACGGCAATCGTATACGGCGTGTCGCAAAAACCTGAAAAAAGATTTGCACGCACAACGAGAGGAATTGTGGATGGCAGGAAACGAAAACGGCGGCGAACTGCTGCAGGATGCAGTGTGCCGCACGCTGGCCATCGAAATGCTGGACGGCAAATGGCCGGCCGGTGAAAGCCTGACGTTGGAAGACGTGCAGAACCGTTTCGGCATCTCCCGTACCGTGGCGCGCGAAGTCGCCAAAACGTTGGAATCCATGGGTGCGGTGACGGTGCGCCGACGCGTCGGATTGGTGGCGCGGCCGTTCTCCGACTGGCAGGCGCTCAACCATCAGGTCATCGAATGGCGACTCCACTCCACGCAGCGCGAGCGGCAACTGTCGTCATTGACCGAATTGCGATTGGCGGTCGAACCGGCTGCGGCGGCCTCGGCGGCACGCCTCGCCTCCATCGACGTCAAGGCGAAATTCCCCGTCTACGCGGCGCAGATGCGCCAAATCGCCGAATCAAACGAAGAGGGGGCTGCCGGCCTGACCAAATTCCACGATCTGGACGTGGAATTCCATACTTTGATACTGCGCGAAAGCGGCAACGAACTGTTCGCCGCGCTTGCCGACACCATCGCCACCGTGCTGCGCGGCCGTGTGGAACTCGGCAAATACCCGATGAAGCCGAAGCCGGCCGCGCTCGACGCGCACGATGCGGTCGCCGACGCGATAGCGAAGGGCGATCCGGAACGTGCGCGTAAGGCCATGTTCGACATCGTCGACGAAGTGGCCCGCGCGCTCAACTTCTTCTAAAACCAATCGCTACCGGCGTCGAACCGCCGGATTCGCGGTCAAATCACAGGTTCGCGTCGACCGTCTGACGCAGGTCGTCAACGATTTCGCCCAAAGTCTCGCTGAACACCGCCTGATCGGCGTACATCGAATCGAACAGCGTATCGATGTACTTGCGGAAATCCTTCGGCAGAATGGCACAGTCGCGTTCGGCGAGCTTGTCGAGACGCTTCTCGCCGGGGTGTGTGCGGCGGTTCAGCGCGAACAGCACATCGAAATACGATTCCATGAACGCGGCCATGCGATGGTTGACCGCGATTTTGTCGCCTCGGCTCGCGGCCTTGCGGATCTGTGCGTCGTACGACGGCAGGTTGCCGGTAAGCAGGCGCATATTGCGATTGATGATGTTGCGGCGCAGTTCCTCGGGGAACGGCACGTCGAACCGCTGTCGGGTCGCGGCGTACTGGCCGTCGCGGTCGAACAGCACCTTGCTGGTGAGCATGTTGTGCCACATGCACGTCGTATAGCCGTTGCTGGCCTGGAACCGTTCCACCACGTCGGCGACATTGGCTGCGAACTGGTCCAGATCGCGGTACAGCACGTCGATATTGGTGCCGTCGTTCAGCGTGCAGTCGTCTTCGGTCTCCCAAAAATCGTTGTCGATTTCCATATGGCTGCAATAGTTGCGCAGCAGCCTGCGGCGGCGTTCGGCAGACACGGGTGCGGTGACGTACACGTAGACGTCGTAATCGGATTTTTCATCGTTGTCGCCGGTGGCGCGTGACCCACCCAACGTGATGGCCTCGACTTCCGGCCATGCGGACACTGCTTCGACCAGTTCATTTGCCAATGACATCGTTTACCTCTCTCTGCGTCATTGCTGGAGCGGCGCTACGTTGCGCCACGGTGTGCAAACGATGCCAGTATAACATACCAGATGGTAACTGTCGAAGTTGTGCCGGCCTACGCGGTTTCCCGCAGGCCGGCACAGCGCATTCCGCCGAACGACGATTGTCAGGCGGAATGCTATCGAGCGATTGCTGTCGAGCGGAACGCTGTCGGACGGCAGCTGTCAGTCGACGGTTGCGGCTTCCGTCGAACCCTTGGTCGGATCCTTCTGCAGAAGCAGGAAGACGAGCGCGACGGCCAGCAGAATGGCTATCGACAACACGCCGATCGACGCGTTGCCAGTCAGCGACGTCGTGGTAGCGACGAGGAACGTGCCGATGATCGAGGCGGTCTTGCCGAAAATATCGTAGAAGCCGTAGTACTCGTTGGCATGGTCCTTCGGAATGATCTTGCCGTAATACGAGCGGGACAGCGCCTGGATGCCACCTTGGAACATGCCGACCAGAATCGCCAGAATCCAGAATTCAAGTGCGGCGCGCAGGAAGAACGCGGCGAAGAAGACGATGCACATGTACGCCACCACGGCCGCGGTAATCATGGTTTTCGAGCCGAACCGGCCTGCCAGCTTGCCGTAGATGATGGAGCAGGGGAACGCCACGAACTGCGTGACCAACAGCGCAAGCACGAGCTGGGTGGAGCC
>ERZ827522.1783-NODE-1783-length-17020-cov-33.408842_pt1 | contig 17020 bp, 17 predicted proteins | sample MGYA00519580_ERZ827522 | MGnify/ENA primary metagenome ERZ827522 (study PRJEB31778, sample SAMEA3449340) | human gut metagenome | biome: human gut; feature: human-associated habitat; material: faeces | place: United Kingdom | collected 2010/2012 ... | reverse complement strand
CTGCCGCACCTCGCTCGCCGTATCGGCACTTAGAATTATGCGGTATTGCCTTATAAAAATCTGCATTTTGCCCGGCAGAAATAATGGGGTTACTTACCTTACAGGGAAAGCACCGGGCATAAAATTTATTTGTAGGGGCCGATGCTCGTCATCGGCCTGCATGGCGGGCAGAAAGTGGCATTTTACCCTGAAATATTATAAACGGTCGCGGGCGCACAATGCGCGCCCCTGTGGTGTGAAATGACAAAAATAACTGCGAACGACACCTGTTAATTTTGATGCAGACGGCAGCGGGAAAACAGGGGATAATACCGGACGGACAGGGGAAAAACGGTGGAGCAAGACAGGAAACAAGCAGACTTTTTGCCATCCCCATGTAAAAAACCGGAAAAATGTGAAATAATTGTTGACAGCCCCCCAAAACAATGTATAATGAAGCTTGTGTGTTGCATCTGTTAAACATCAGAACACATTGGCGTTGTATGTGCTGCTGCAGCTGCCGCGTTTGCGGTGGTGTAACAAACCTTTTGCGGGGCGGCATAATTGGCGCTGACCCACCGGGAAAAGCCGGCGAGCCGGCATCAAGGAGGCCCGAGGTGGGACTAAATTCCGCAAAGGGGGATGCAGTAAAAATGAATGAAATTGTATCACTGAAAGACATTGTCGTCGATTTTGACGGGGAAAGAATCCTGGACGAACTTTCCCTTGACATCCACGATAAGGAGTTTGTTACGTTCCTTGGCCCTTCCGGCTGCGGCAAAACAACCACCTTGCGTGTGATCGCCGGGTTTATTACCCCAAAATCGGGCAATGTCTTTTTCGATGGCAAGGATATCGCCTCGGTACCGCCGTATAAGCGGCAGGTGAATACCGTGTTCCAGAAATACGCACTGTTCCCGCACCTGAACGTGTACGAGAATGTGGCCTTTGGCCTGCGGCTGAAAAAGCTGCCGGAGGAAACCATCCGCCCCAAAGTGCTGGAAATGCTGGAAACCGTGGGTCTGCGCGGCTTTGAGCGCCGCAGCATCAACCAGTTGTCCGGCGGCCAGCAGCAGCGCGTGGCCATTGCCCGCAGCCTGGTCAACCAGCCTCGTGTTCTGCTGCTGGACGAACCGCTTGGTGCCTTGGACCTGAAGCTGCGCAAGGAAATGCAGCTGGAACTCAAACGCCTGCAGCGTGAGATGAATATTACCTTTGTGTACGTTACCCACGATCAGGAAGAAGCCCTGACCATGTCCGATACCGTTGTTGTCATGAACAAGGGCAACATCCAGCAGATCGGCAGCCCGCAGGATATTTATAACGAGCCGCGCAATGCCTTTGTTGCCAAGTTCATCGGAGATTCCAACATTGTGGACGGCATTATGGAAAAAGACTTCCTTGTCAGCTTTGGCGGGCAGGAATTTGCCTGCGTGGACCGCGGCTTTAAGCCGCGCGAGCCGGTGCAGGTGGTTATCCGCCCGGAGGACGTGGATATCGTTCCGCCGTCCGCCGGCAAGCTGACCGGCCTTGTGCGCGAGGTGATCTTCAAGGGCGTGCATTTTGAAATGCACGTTGACGTGGAAGGCAAAGAATGGCTGATCCACTCCACCCAGGCCAGCCAGCCGGGCGAGCTGATCGGCATGAACATTGGCCCGGATGAAATTCACATCATGTCCCGCGAGGAGGTGTGATGGGATGCTGCGTTCCAAAGCTTCGCGCTGGGCTGCCGCACCGTACCTGGTGTGGATGGTCCTGTTTATTGTGGTGCCGCTGGGCATTGTTGTGTGGTATGCCCTGACCAACAGTGACGGCCAGGTTACCCTTGCCAACCTGACCAGCATTGGGCGGTACGCCTCGGTTTTTGGCCGCAGCCTGCTGCTTGCGGCGGAGGCCACTATCATCTGCCTGGTGCTGGCGTACCCGGTGGGGTATTTCCTCAGCCGGCTGCGCGCCAATAAACAGCATATTATGCTGATGCTGGTCATGCTACCCATGTGGATGAACTTTTTGCTGCGCACCTATGCGTGGATGACCCTGCTGGAAAAAAACGGCCTGATCAACAAGCTGTTGGGCCTGTTCGGCATCGGCCCCTTTAATATGATCAATACCTCCGGCGCCGTGGTACTGGGCATGGTGTATAACTACCTGCCGTATATGATCCTGCCGCTGTACACCGCCATGACCAAGATCGACAATTCTGTGGTGGAAGCTGCGCAGGACCTGGGAGCCAATGTGTTCCAGATTTTAGGCCGCGTGCTGATCCCGCTGAGCAAGCCCGGCATTGCCACCGGCATTACCATGGTGTTTGTTCCGGCGGTTTCCACCTTTATTATCAGCCGTATGCTGGGCGGCGGCGCTAACCTGCTGATTGGCGACTTGATCGAGCTGCAGTTCCTTGGCAACTCTTACAACCTGAATCTCGGCTCTGCCATGAGCCTTGTGCTGATGGTGATCGTTCTGCTCTGCATGAGCTTTACCTCCAGCTTTGACGAAGAGGAAATGGAGGGTGTGATGTAATGAAAACACAGTATAAGCATTTGCTGCAGCGCACCTACCTGGTGCTGGTGTTCGGGTTTATGTACCTGCCCATCGCGGTCCTCATCGCCTACAGCTTTAACGAAAATAAGAGCCGTGCGGTATTTACCGGTTTTTCCTTAAAATGGTATGCCAGCCTGTTCCATAATGAGATGATCCTTTCCGCTTTGGGGCTTTCATTGGTATTGGCATTTGTTTCGGCTATCATTGCCACGGTGCTGGGCACCCTGGCCACCATCGGCATCAACTCCATGAGCCGCAAGGCACAGCTGATTATCAATAACATCAGTTATGTCCCGGTTGTCAACCCGGAAATCATCACCGGCGTTTCCCTCATGCTGCTGTTCGTCATCGTGCAAAAAATGGGCATTGGCGGCGAAAATGGCGTGTTCGGCTGGATCACCCTGCTGATTGCACATATCACCTTCAACGTGCCATATGTTATCTTTAACGTTGGCCCCAAGCTGCGCCAGCTGGACGGCAGCCTGTACAATGCCGCCCTGGATCTGGGCTGCACCCCGCGCCAGGCGTTCTTCAAGGTCATTCTGCCACAGCTCAGCCCGGCCATCATGTCGGCATTTTTGATCTGCCTGACTTACTCCATTGATGACTTCATGATCTCCTACTTCAACTGCGGCACCATGCAGACCCTGCCCATTGCCATCTACTCCATGACCCGCAAAAAGGTCAGCCCGGAGATCAACGCGCTGTCTGCCATCATGTTCCTGGTTATTCTGGCAATCATCCTTACCTCCAACGCTATGGATTCCCGCGCCTACAAGCGTAACCAGAAGGCCATCCGCCGCGCTGCGGCCGAACAGTAAAGGGGGTAAGCAGAGATGAAACAGTTTACCCGCGCGGTTGTCAGCGCTGCCTTGTGCGCAGCCCTAAGCCTTGCCTGCACCCTGCCTGCTTTTGCAGCGGAAGGGGAGATGCGGGAGGTCAACGAGGATATCTCGGTTTCTGCCGATTACGATTGGACCCGCTTTGCCAACGACCATCTGACCCTGAACGTGTATAACTGGGGCCTGTATATCTCGGATGGTTCCGATGACAGCGTGAACGTGATTTCGGCCTTCGAGGACCTGACCGGTATCAAGGTCAACTATACCACCTTTGACTCCAACGAGAGCCTGTATGCCAAAATGAAATCCGGCGGTGCCAGTTATGATGTGATCGTGCCGTCTGACTACATGGTGGGCAAAATGATTGCCGAAAACATGCTGGCCGAGCTGGATTACGATAACATCCCCAATATGGCCAACATCGGCGAGAATTACCTCGGCTGGAGCTATGACCCTGATAACACTTACAGTGTGCCGTATACCTGGGGCACCACCGGCATTATTTATAACACCACCATGGTGGAAGAACCGCCCACATCCTGGGCGGACCTGTGGGATGTGGAGTACGCCGGTAATGTGCTGATGTTCAATAACTCCCGCGATGCTTACGCTATTGCAGCTAAAAAGATGGGCCTTTCGCTGAACCCTTCCAGCGTGGAAGAAGTAGACGACGTAATGAAGGAACTGCAGGCTCAGAAATCTGTGGTGCAGGCCTATGTTATGGATGAGATCTTCGATAAAATGGAGGGCGGCGAAGCTGCCATGGCCCCGTATTATGCGGGCGATGCCCTGACCATGATCGATGAAAACCCGGATCTGGCGTTCGTTTCGCCGGAGGAGGGCGTCAACTTCTTTGTAGACAGCATGTGCATCCCGGCTTCCAGCAAACATAAGGAAGCCGCCGAAATGTTCATCAACTTTATGTGTGAACCGGATGTCGGCTACCAGAATTGTGACTTCATCGGCTACTCCACCCCCATCACCGAAGTGTGGGAGCGGCTGGACGATGATTTGAAGTACAGCCCGATCGCTTACCCCAGCGATGAAGTGATGAATAAGGCGGAAGTCTTTGTGACCTTGCCGGATGACATCAACGCCGAAATGGACGCTAAATGGAGTGAGATGAAGAGCTACGATGAATCCGGCAGCGGCTGGCTGATCATGGTGTTCCTGCTGGGGGCCATTGCAATTTCCGGCTTTAACATCTGGCGCAAGATGCGCAAAAAGGTGCGGGACAATTATTAAGCAGCCCGGCACCGCTTAAAATCAATTTGAAACACAAGCCCCGATTTGTCCTTTGTGATGAACCGGGGCTTGTGTTATACTATAAAAAAGATTTGTGTGCAAAAACAATGCAGATGAATAGAGGGCAGAGAGATGAAATACACCCAGGAATATAGGATCTACGAAAATGATGTTGACTTCCGCAAAATGGCAACCCTTGGCAGCCTGCTGCGCTACTGCCAGCAAATTGGCACCGAGGATGCGGAACATTACGGTATTACCCCGGAATTGTATGCCAGCACCCACACGTCTTACGTGCTGGCCAAGCTGGCTCTGCACATTACCCGTACCCCGCGCGTGGAAGAAACCATTACCGTACAGACCGAGCCGGAAGCCCTGCACCGCGCCGTCAACCGCCGCTTTACCACCTTTTGCGATGCACAGGGCAGGGAAGAAGTGTGTGTGGACAGCCGCTGGGTGTTGATTGATACTGACAAGCGGATGATCCTGCGCAAGCACCCGGAAGGTTTCCCCACAACGGGCTGGGTGGATAAGCTGGACCGGGAACTGCCCATCAAGCTGACAAAAGTCAAGCGGGAGGATTGTGAAGAGCTTGGCACCCATCGCGCTGTGTACAGCCGGTGCGATCGGAACGGCCATATGAACAATACCGTGTATGCGGACCTGATCTGTGATGCGCTGCCGCTGGAAGTATGGCGGACCCACACTGTAACGGATGTGATCCTGTATTATCACAAGGAAGTACCCATGGGTGAAAGCACCCGCCTGTACCGCGCCGCAGTGGGCGAAAACCGCTGGTATATGGCCGGGTGGCAGGGGGATACCTGCAACTTTGAAGCCGAAATTACCCTGGCACCCCTGCAGGATAACGCGGATTGACGGGGCAACAAAGAGAAGGATGAAGCGTTCACACAAAAAACACAAAATTGGTTACAAATCTTTTACAATTTGGCCTTGACAAAAGGTTTCAAAAAGGTTACAATTTAGTTGCAAGCGAAAGATAAATATTAACAAATCTTTTTCATGTGTTCTTCTCCTCCTTTCTCAAATCCCCGCCTTTCCCTCAGGCGGGGATTTCCTTTTGTGCAGTTTTTTTATAGCGGGAGCATCACGGCCTGATTGTGATGAAGTTGAACAATAACAGCGCTGTTTCGTAAGATGCTGACGGGATTCCATGCATTTTAAAAGCACGCTTTGCAAAACCGCAGCAACAAAAAGTGTAAAAAGCAAAAATAAAGGGTGTGCAGCAAACCGTTCGCTGCGCACCCTTTTGTGTTTTGGTTGAGGTTGTTCCAAATTGTTACAATTTGCCGCTCATTTGGCAGCTTTTACCAGGCCGGTCATTTCATCGGCGGTCAGCCCAGTGCCGTCTTCGCGGTAAATGCCGATGGAGTAGGTATAGTCCCCGTCCAGCCAGGTGGCAAGCTGAACCTGGCCGTCGTTGCCCTGCAGGGTCACGCTGCGGCCGTCAACATCAACGGCATTGCTTTCCGCATACTGGTTGAAATCTCCACTGATGTCATCGCTGCCGGGAGCTTTGCGCAGGCAAAGGCGGGCATTACCGGAGCTGTACTGCACCTCGGTCAGCTGCTCGCTTTCCAATACGGCAATGGTAACGTCCGGGTAGCCATCCACGGAATCGGGCACGGTAAAATCGTACCCGGTCAGAGCGGCGGCATCCGCCAGGGTGGTGCAGCCGGTCCACGGGTTGGGGATTTGAGAGGTATCACTGGTGGCGCTGCTGGAAGCACTGCCTGCAGTGCTGGCGGCATCGGAAGCGGCAGGCTGGCTGCAGGCGGCAAGGCTGACAGCCAACAGGGCAGAACAAGCAAGCAGGGTGGTGTGTTTGATAAAATTGATGGAATGGATATTTTTCATGGTATTCAATTTCCTTTCGTAATAAACGCTTTTTGCGGGAGAGCCTTGGAAAATTTTTTCAGGCAAACACCTTTGGCATTTTCCCAGGGGGGATCTGAAACATCGAAAATATCGTCTATTTCTGCAAACGCAGCCGGATTTTGCGTTTGTGGAATATCCGTCATTTCCTTTGCTTTCAGGTACACCTTAAATTTAAGCTCATAAATAGGGGAAAGCACGAACCGGCATTCGGTTTTCCTGTCCCTTCACGATCAAAAACGTCAAAAAGGCCCGCGTTGTTACACGGCAAAATAAAAAAATAAAGGAAGGCCGTTTCCCACAGCTTTCCCACAAAATAATTTCTTCAATCAGGTTTTGTCTGCCTTTTCCACCGTGGCCTGCACCATTCGCAGCTCTTCTGGGAAAATGCAGCTGTTCAGCGCGCCGTTCTCCACATCGCGCAAACAGTCGGCAAGGGGCATCCAGCGCACGGCGCTGATCTCCTCTTTTTGCAGCGTAAATTCTTCGGCATCACGGTCTAGCCAGAGCAGGTACACATTGCTGACCTGGTTATCCTTGAACGGTTTGCCGTGGAACACCGCGGAAAACTGGAAGCTGCGCTGCCCGCACAAAATCAGGTCCTGCGGCTGGGCGGTTACGCCAAGCTCTTCTTTCAACTCCCGCAGGGCGGAATCCACAAAGCCCTGCCCGGCCGGGATATGTCCCGCACTGGAAATATCGTAACAGCCGGGGAAAGAATCTTTCTCGTCACTGCGCTTTTGCAGCAGAACTTCCAGCACGCCGTTTTTGCGGCGTACCAGCCACACATGGCTGGTACGGTGGCGCAGCCCAAGGCGGTGCGCCTCGCTGCGCGGCACAGCCCGGCCAAGGGGGTCGCCCTGCTCGTTGACCAAATCCAGCATTTCTTCCATGGTGTTTCCTCCCTGTCCCTCAACATCCTATGTTCAAATCTCGAATTATAGGGCAATACCGCATAATTCTAAGTGCCGATACGGCGAGCGAGGTGCGGCAGATGCCAAGCCAAAAGCGCAGATAATACTGGATGCTGCAAAGGTGAGCGCCGCCAGTGGCGGAAACAGCGAACCGAAGCAGGGGCAGCGGTCGCAGAGTGCGAGGGGCTTTTGCCCCCGAAGCACGATGCGGGTACCGCAACCCGACATTATCGAGCATTTTGGCAACGCAGATGCCGTGCCGCAGCCGCCGGAGCGGTGCTTAAGCCGCAAGGCGGGAATTGTGCGGTGTTGCCATAGGCATTATAGCACGCCGGATCCCGCTTGTCACCCACTGGCGGCAGGAGCGCTGCGCGGTTCGGCAATGTTGGCGCAAAACACAAACACCGCGCGGCACACGGCGGCGGTGGCGGTGGTGCTGGCAAAATCGCGCTCGCTTTCAATCACGGCATCGGGGTAATCCTGCAATAATTGCAGGCGGGCGCTGCGCCGTGCCAGAGCTGCGGCGGTTTCGGGGGTGAAAGTCTGCTCCTGTGTTTCCCGTGCCCAACAGGTGGTTTCCTGCACACAGCCGGGCAAAGCCAGCCGCCCCAGGCGCAGCGGCAGCCACCGTACGCGGGGCGGAACATCCTCCGACAGTGCGCCGGACCCCGGCAGCTGCCAGCTGCGGCCCAGCAGGGTTAGGGTGCGGCGTTCCGCGCAAGCGCCGGTCAGAACCGGGCGCTGCTGGGTGAACGCCTGCTGCCCGGTGTAGGCCAGCCGCACCCGCGCTGTTACGGTGCCGCTGGCGGGCTGGGGCACGGGCGCACCGCTGCGGTCCAGCTTTTCCGCAGCGGCCAGCAGCATGCCGTTGCCAACGTATTGGCCCGGATGCACCTGTGCAAAACCGCTGGCAATGTTTACGGCAAGCACCTCGCCGCCTGCACGGGCATAAAGTCCGGTGTTCTGGGCGGGTGGTTCCGCCTGTGCCTGCTGGAGGGGCGTACCCTCGGCGGTCAGGCAGCCACCGGTAAAATTCAGGCTGACCCAGCCAAAATCACCGCTGGCTTCCAACAGCTGCTGCGCCTGGGCCAGCTCCGCCTGGCTGGGGCGGCAGCCCTCCCAGATGCCGCTCTGCGCCAGCAGTGTGCGGATGCTTTCCTGTTGGGGAACGGTCAAAAGTTCCAGATCCATGCACCACAAAAAGCCGCCCAGCCAGTGCAGCAGCACAAAAAACAGGCCGATGCCCGCCAGAATGCCGGGGCGGCGCAGCAATCGCTCTGCTAATGGACCGGGGCCGCGCCGCTGCATTTGGATCACCTGCCACCCGCCCGCACCGGCCAGCTGGCAGAGCTTGGCCCAGCCGGCGCCGGACACCACGGCGGTAAAGCCGTCTGCCTGCGGGGCAATGCGTTCCAGCTTCAACCCGGCCTGGGCGGCTTGGCCCAAAAGGCGCTGCGCCCCGCGGCCGCGCACACAAAACCGAATGCTATCTGCTGCCTGAATGCGGCGCTTCATTGGCGTCAACCTCCCACTTGGGTGCAAAATCAATGCGGGTCACCCGCCCGGCAACCGTCAGCCGTTTGCCGTTCAGCGATTCTATTCGCAGCGCAGTGCCATAAAATGTAATAACCGTGCTGCCCACATCCAGCGTGATCTTCTGTGGGGCAAAATCCAGCACCCGGCGGCAGCCATCGGTAACAATGCGCCCGGAGCGGATCTCCAAATCCGGCAGACGGTAAAAATCGGCGTCCGGCTGGCGCAGCAGGTCGTGCAGGGTGGGGGCCGGGGTGCAGCGTTTGGACCGGCGGCGTGGGTGCTGCTTCATGCCAGACCGCCTCCTTTCGTCTGCCGGAGAACACACATGCGAGGATCATTCACCCCAATATACGGCAAAGGCGGTGCAGATATGAAGCAAAAATCAAGCCAAATGCGGTTTGCCCCCTGGCCGGTGGTGCAGGCCGCACTGGCGCTGGCATTGAGCGGCCTGCTGCTGGCCCGGCCCCAGGCAGCGGCGCAGGGCTTTGCGGCGGGGCTGAAGCTCTGCGGCGGCAGCCTACTGCCCGCGCTGTTCCCACTGTTTGTGGTGTGCGGCCTGCTGGGGCCGCTGGCTCCGGCGCTGGGGTGGCCGCTGCGGCCTTTGATGCGGCTGTGCGGGATCCGCAGCCCACGGGCCCCGGCGGTGCTGGTGCTGGGCTGGTGTGGTGGATACGCGGTGTGCGCCCAACAGATTGCAGCATTGCGCAAAACGGGGGAACTGCCCCCGCGGGATGCCGCGCTCCTGCTGCTGTTGGGCTGCTGTTCCGGCCCAGGCTTTGTGGTTGGCTGCATTGGGGGGCAGCTGTTTGGCAGCGTGGCGCTGGGGCTGCTGCTGTATGGCTTGCAGCTGGCAGCCAACCTTGCTGCCGCAGCCTGCCTGGTGCTATTTTTGCCAAAGCAGGAATTGCCAGCTGGGCAGGGGAGCAGTCAACAAAAGAGCGTGACCTTCCCACAGGCCATCAGCAATGCGGTGCAAAGCAGCCTGACGGTGTGTGGCTGCGCGGTATTCTGCCGTGTGGTGGGCAGTGTGTTGGGGCAGGGGATGCCTGATGGTGCGCGGCCTTACCTGAACGCTGCGCTGGAAATCTCCGCAGGCTGCGCAGATTTTGCCGCTGCAGGCAGCGTGGCGGGGGTGTGCCTGTGTCTGAGCCTGCTGGGGGCATCGGTGCTTGCCCAGCTGGCGGCGCTGCTGCAGGGGACGGTGCCGCTGGGGCTGCTGCTGGCCGCACGGGTGCTGCATTTTATGTTTTTGCAGGGGCTGCTGCACTTGTGCATTCCGCTGGTACCGGGGCAGGCGGCTGTGTTCACCAGTCTGGCCCCGCAGGTGGTCGTTATGAAGCGTGCCGCGTGGGATACGGCGCTGGCAATTGCATTCTTTTTGTGCGCTGCACTGTATCAACTTTACAAAACCTGCCAAAGCTCTTATAATAATACTATTCCGGCAGCGCACCGCAGCCGTGCAGACGGCCCGCGGTGAACCGCTGCCAAACCTTGCAGTATTGGAGGAAAGCGGATGTTCAAAAAGCCGCCCTATGGCACAAAAATCTCTCCGGCGTGTGCTTACTGCACCCACGGCTCTCCGGCGGCTGACCAGAAAATGGTTCTGTGCAAAAACCGGGGCGTGGTTTCGCCCTATTTTGCCTGCCGCAAGTTCCGGTATGACCCGCTGCTGCGCGTGCCGCACCGGCAGGAACTGCCGCATTATGACCCCAAAGATTTCAGCCTGGAGGACTGATATTTCATGCCCGATTTGAAAAACGTACCACCCTCGCCGCGCCCCCGCCGTTTGAGCCAGCTGAAAGATGCCTGGAAGAACAAGCGCTCGGTTACCATCGTTTACCTGTTGCTGCGTGCCTCGGTCATTCTGGTGCTGATTGCCCAGATCTTTAACCGCAACTTTGAAAATGTCTTTTTGTGTGTGCTGACGCTGTTCCTGTTCGGCGTGCCCAACATGGTGCAGCACCGGCTGGACATTGAACTGCCAAATACGCTGGAAATTATCATCCTGCTGTTTATCTATGCGGCGGAAATCTTGGGCGAGATTAACGCCTATTACGTTACCTTCCCCTATTGGGATACCGTGCTGCACACCCTGAACGGCTTTTTGTGCGCGGCCGTCGGGTTCTCTTTGCTTGATATCCTCAACCGGGAGGAAAAGATCGGCTTTTCGCTCTCCCCGCTGTACCTGGCCATTGTGGCATTCTGCTTTTCCATGACGGTTGGCGTGATCTGGGAATTTTTTGAGTGTACCATGGACCAGCTGTTTTTGCTGGATATGCAAAAGGATTCCGTGGTCAACACCATTGGCAGCGTGATGCTGGACCCCACCGGCGGTAACCATCCCGGCGTCATCCGCAATATCACGGATGTGATCGTGGTGCAAAGTGACGGCACCCAGACGGCCCTTGGTCTGGGCGGCTACCTGGATATTGGCCTGCTGGATACGATGGAGGACCTTTTCGTCAACTTTATCGGTGCGCTCACGTTCTCGATGATCGGCTATTTCTATGTGCGCAGCCGCGGTAAAAACAAGTTTGCCAAGCGCTTTATCCCCGTGGTGAACGAAGAACCCCAGCCCCAAACGAAAAACACCTCTGCAGAAGACGCACCCGAAACGGAAAAAACGAAAGAATAATCAACAAAACAAGCGCCCTGTTGTGAAAAACACAGCAGGGCGCTTGAATTTTTGTACAGAAAACACAAAAATAAACCGCGAAGGATTACCAAACGGAACCCTGCGCGGTTTATGGAGCTGGTGGCCGGACTTGAACCGGCGACCTGCTGATTACGAATCAGCTGCTCTACCAACTGAGCCACACCAGCACAACAATAATAGTATACTGGATTTTTGGCACAAGTCAAGGGGAAACGGGGCAAAAGTTGAAAAAATATTCTGGGTGGGATACTTTTGTTCATGACAACCAAAAAGGTTACAATCATCCCCTGCGTGGATTTTAACATGCAGGAGGTTAAAATTTTGTGCAACATTCATAGTTTATTTTCGACAAAACTGTGCTATAATTCAAATTGAAAGATTATGGCTATCTGTAATCTTTTACCACAAAAACCGCAAAAACAGGCGTAAAAGCGTGCGGGCTGGCCCGGCGGCTGACGCCTGGCTGCACAGGAGGTACCATATTGGCCGAAAAATCAGTCGAATTAGACAGCATCGAACTGGCCGCCGCCATTTTTGGCAACTGTGACCAGAACGTAAAATTGCTGGAAAATGAGTTTCACGTCACGGCGGTCTGCCGCGGCTCCCTGTTAAAGTTTACCGGTGAGCCAAAAGACGTGGAAGCTGCTGTGCATGCAGTGGACGGCATGGTGACCCTGATGCAGAACCACACCCCGCTGGAGGAACAGACGGTGCGCTACTGCATCAGCCTGGCCCGCGGCGGCGAGGAAAAGCGCCTGCGGGAACTGAACGATGATTTTGTCGCCGTTACCGCCAAAGGCCGCCCCATCCACCCCAAAACGCTGGGCCAGAAAGAGTACCTCTCCGCCATCCGCGCCAACTCCATCACCTTTGGCGTGGGGCCTGCCGGTACGGGCAAAACCTACCTGGCTGTGGCCATGGCGGTCAAGGCGTTCAAGTCAAAAGACGTCAGCCGCATTATTTTGACCCGCCCTGCCGTGGAAGCGGGGGAGAAGCTGGGCTTTCTGCCCGGCGATTTGCAAAATAAGGTGGACCCCTATCTGCGCCCGCTGTATGACGGCCTGTTTGACCTGCTGGGGGCGGAAACCTTCCAGAAGCTGGTAGAAAAGCAGGCCATTGAGGTGGCCCCGCTGGCCTACATGCGCGGCCGCACGCTGGACGATGCCTTTATCATCCTGGATGAAGCCCAGAACACCACCCCCGAACAGATGAAGATGTTCCTGACCCGCATGGGTGTGGGCAGCAAAGTGGTAGTGACGGGCGATGTGACCCAGGTGGACCTGCCGGAAAAGACCCGAAGCGGCCTGGTGGATGCCCTGCATATATTAAAGGGGATTGACGGCATTGCGCAGGTTTACCTGACCGAAAAGGACGTTGTGCGCCACCGCCTGGTACAGCAGATCGTAAAAGCCTATGAGCGTGCCGCCCAGCCGCCCAAGCGGGCCCCGCAGACCAAGCCGGAAACGGCAAATGCGTAACGGATAGAGTATAAAAATAAAAATGATTTATAAACGGTGCCCAACCGCACCGAACAAAAGCACAGTCAGGAGGCAGATTTCCTATGTCTAACAAAGTATTGATCACCAATGAGCAGAACGCGGTCAAAGTTCCTTCGGGGCTTCGCATCCTGATCCGCCGCAGCTGCAATGCGGTGCTGGAATACGAAAACTTTGACGGCCCGGCAGAGATCAGCGTGACCTTTGTGGATAACGCCCGCATCCACGAGCTGAACAAGCAGTACCGGGATAAGGATGCCCCCACCGATGTGCTCAGCTTCCCCATGGCAGAAAACGGGGAGTATGATATCGACGAGGACAACGGCTGCAAGATTCTGGGCGATATCGTGATTTCTATGGAGCGCGCCATGGAACAGGCCGAACTGTACGGCCACAGCCTGCAGCGCGAAGTTGCCTATCTGACGGTACATTCCATGCTGCACCTGCTGGGCTATGACCATGAATCCAGCGGGCTGGAAGCGGTACGTATGCGCGAAAAAGAGGAAGCTGTTCTGATGCAGCTGGGCCTGCCGCGCACCGTCAGCTACACCAACGACGAAGTGTGAGCTGTACATGAAGCCCAAGAAAAAGAATCGCATGCTGACGGACCTTGCCCGGTTTGGGCACGGCTTTGTTTACGCATGGCACGGCATCTGCGCAGCTGTTTTGGAGGAACGCAACTTCCGCTTCCACCTGTGTGCGGCACTGTATGTATTTGCCGCGGCGCACATGGCGCACATTGACGCCACCGGCGTGGCGCTGCTGGCCATCTGCGTGTTTATGATGCTTGGCATGGAGCTGATGAATTCCGCCGTGGAGCGCGCAGTGGATAAGCCGGATACCACCCACTGGTGGAGCGCCGGTGCCGCAAAAGATATGGCGGCTGGAGGCGTGCTGGTCACAGCGTTTGGTGCGGTGGTCGTGGGCATCTGCCTGTTTGGCAACGCGGCTGCTCTGAACGCCATCTGGACCAGCGTGACGGCGACGCCGCTCAGCACGGCGCTTTGGGTGCTTTCGCTGGTGCTGGCCTACCTGTTCACCTTCCGCCTTGGCAAGCAGGAACAGGTCAAAACCCCAAAAGAAAATAAAACCGAAGAAAAATAAGGCCCGGCTGCCCAACCGTGCAGCACGGGTGAACCCAACCGGGCCAAATAGCCCGCAGATTGCAGCAGATTGAAAGAGAAGGTACGAATGCAGAAGAACCACAATGAACCTGAAATGCCCTCCAGCGTGTTTGTGGCCCTTGTGGGCCGCCCCAACGTGGGCAAATCCAGCCTGACCAACCACCTGGTTGGCGAAAAAGTTGCCATCGTGACCCAAAAGGCACAAACGACCCGCAACCGTATTACCGGCATTATCACCAAGGGACCGGTACAGTATGTGCTGCTGGATACCCCCGGCATCCATAAGCCGCGCAACCGGCTGGATTCCCGCATGACCCAGACCGCCGCCGCCAGCCTGAAGGATGTGGATGTGACCCTGATGCTGTTTGAGCCTACCGGGGAATTTACCGAATCCGAGCTTGGCATGGTGGAAGCCCTGCGCAAAGCAGGCCCGGCGATCGCGGTCATCAACAAGGTGGACCTGCTGAATGATTTTGCCGCGCTGGAAGCCCGCAAAAAGCAGGTGGAAGAGTTCGGTATTTTTGATGCGATCGTCACCGTTTCCGCCAAGGATGGCACCGGCTGTGAAGAATTGTTTCCGCTGCTGAAGCAGTACGCCAACCCCGGCCCGCATTACTTTGACGATGACGCTTTTACCGATATGCCGGAAAAAGAGCTGGTGGCCGAGCTGGTGCGTGAAAAAGCCCTGCTGTTCATGCGGGAAGAAATCCCCCACGGCATTGCCGTTACGGTGGAAAGCTTCAAAGAACGCCCGGACAGCGATTTGATCGACATCAGCGTGGAGATCTGCTGCGAGCGCAAGAGCCATAAGGGCATGATCATTGGCAAGGGCGGCCAGATGCTGAAAAAGATTGCCTCCGCCGCCCGCATGGACTGCGAGGAACTGCTGGGCGCCCGCGTGAACCTGCAATGCTGGGTAAAGGTGCGCGAGGACTGGCGCGATAACGACCGCCTGCTGGATAACCTCGGTTTTGCAAAGCCGTAACAGCGGGGAGACTGCGCGAACCCTGTCCAACCACACGGTTGGACAACTTTTCCACGCATGGATCGGTATGATGGTGGCAAGCTAATCCGTAAAGGGGGCGGGCCATCATGCCAGGAAATGCTGAAACCGACGGAATCCGCGCCGCACAGTGGCAGAAATTTGCTGCCAGCGGCAGTATTTATGACTACCTTGATTACCGCAGCACTGCGCCGCAGGGCATAACCACGGGGGAAAACAATGCAGATCAACACAATGGGGCTTGTCCTGCGTGCGGTCCGGGTGGGCGAAGCCGACCAGATCCTGACAGTGCTGACACCGGGTAACGGGGTGCTGTCAGCATCCGCCCGCGGCAGCCTGCGGCTGAAAAACAAGCTGTTCAGTGCCTGCGGGCTTTTCTGTTATTCAGAATTTGCCATTACACTGGGCCGCAAAACCAATTTTATTGACAGCGCCGCTGTCAGCAAGGTGTTCCACGGGTTAAGCAAAACCGTGGAAGGCACCGCCCTGGCAGCCTATCTTTCGGAGCTGACCATCACGCTGGCGCCGGAGCCGCCGGAATCGGCGGACTGCCTGCGCCTGCTGCTGAACACCCTGTACATGACCGCTGAGCAAAAACGCCCGCTGCGCCAGCTGAAAGCTATTTATGAAATGCGCACCATGACCCAGGCAGGATACATGCCGGGGGTGCTGGCCTGCGATGTGTGCGCCCGGTATGACGGCTGTGATTTTTACCTGGATCCGGTAGCGGGCCGTCTGCTGTGTGCCGACTGCGCCGCCAAAGAGCACCGCGCCCCCAACCTGGACCCCGGTGCACTGTATGCGCTGCGGCATATCTGTTTGGCAGAGGATGCCAAACTGTTCAACTTTACCCTGACAGACCAAAGCCAGCGCCGCCTGGGCCGTGTGTGTGAACAGTATGTGGCGGCTCACCTGGACTATCAGCCCAAAAGCCTTGAATTTTTGCACGGTGTGCTGGAATAACCGTGCACGATAGATGATACGATAAAACAAGATTTTTGACCCATCTGACCCAACAGGAGTAACCAATTTATCTATGGACGTTTCCTACCGTACAACCCTGGAACTGGATAAAATTATTGCCCGTGCGGTGCAACTGTGCACCTGTGCGGAAACCAAAGAGATGATGCGCGCCATTGAGCCGTTTGCCACAACGGAGGAGGAGCGCTACGCCCTGGCCCAGACCAACGCCATCAACGCCCTGCTGCTGAAAAACGGCAGCCCGCGCTTTGGCGCTGTGCATGAAGTGCGCCGCGTGGTGCAGATCTTCCGCGAGCTGCGGAACGGGCAGACCGAAGACGGCAAGACCAAGCTCAAGTCGCCCACCGGCACGATGAGCACGGCGGAGGCCATCTCCGTGCTCAACAGCGGCATGGCGCTTGCCGCGCACTTCGGGGACGGCGTGCTGCACGCCCGCGACGTCGCCGCGAGCCTCGTGGGCGCGGTGGTCAAGGATCCCGTGCAGGACGATCTCGTCTGGCGCGAGTACCTCGAAACAGTGGTCAAGGAACGCTCCGACTGGAAGGATCTCTATCGCGCCTGCCGCGAAGTGGATTAGGGAAGGAATCGGGGAGGGTGCTTTTTGTAGAAAGCTCCCTCCCCCGTACCCCCTACCCGCAAAAACTCCGGCCGGCGGGGAGGCGGCGCAAAGGGAGCTGGTGGTGCACGGTGGGGGTGGAAAATCGGCCCATGTCCGCGCCGTTTCCGTTTCAGCCATGCGTATGCCGCCGGAAAACAGGGTTTCCGTATGCCCGGTTTCTCAGGGTGCACCCATCTGGGGGCAAACGG
>ERZ827522.1782-NODE-1782-length-17021-cov-5.328539_pt1 | contig 17021 bp, 10 predicted proteins | sample MGYA00519580_ERZ827522 | MGnify/ENA primary metagenome ERZ827522 (study PRJEB31778, sample SAMEA3449340) | human gut metagenome | biome: human gut; feature: human-associated habitat; material: faeces | place: United Kingdom | collected 2010/2012 ... | reverse complement strand
GATCGTAGTTGCTGTCGGGATTGGCCTTGAGCCAGTTGCGGACGAACTGCTTATCGAAAGAGGGCTGACCGTGGCCGGCCTCATAACCCTCCAGCGGCCAGAAGCGGCTGGAATCGGGGGTGAGCATCTCATCGCCCAGCACCACGTTGCCGTTCTCATCCAGACCAAACTCGAACTTGGTGTCGGCAATGATGATGCCGCGGCTCAGGGCATACGCGGCGCACTTCTTGTACAGGGCAATGGTGTAATCCCGCAGCTTGGTGGCGTAGTCCTTGCCATGGCCGGGGAACTGCTTTTCCAGCACCTCAATGCTCTTCTCGTAGCTGATGTTCTCATCGTGGTCGCCGATCTCAGCCTTGGTGGAAGGAGTGTAGATGGGCTCGGGCAGCTGCTGGGATTCCTGCAGGCCCTCGGGCAGGCGGATGCCGCAGACGGTGCCGTTCTGCTGGTAGCTGGCCCAGCCGCTGCCGGTGATGTAGCCGCGCACGATGCACTCAATGGGCAGCATGGTCAGCTTGCGGCACTTCATGCTCCGGCCCTCAAAGGCAGGCGTGCGGAAGAACTCGGGCATATCGGCGGTATCCACGCTCAGCATGTGGTTGGGCAGAACATCCTTGGTGTAGTCGAACCAGAATCTGCTCATCTGGGTCAGCACCTTGCCCTTGTTGGTCACTTTATTTTTCAGGATCACATCAAATGCAGAGATACGATCGGTGGCAACCATAATGAGGCTGTCGCCATTGTCATAGATCTCGCGGACTTTGCCTTCCTTGATGGGCTTGAATTCAGTCATAGCAAACACTCCATTTTTCCTGATAGCTCTTTCATCAACGTCCTCGCCCGCTCCGGCATTGCAAAGCAATGGAGAACAGGGTGAGCCGTTTTCCGTTTACCTATTCAGTCTATCACACTTACTGTCCGTTTGGAAGAAACAGATTCCAAGGAAAATCGCTCGCAATTTTCGATTTCTTCGTGAAAAGTGTCAAAAATCAGCAACATTTTTCGTCGAATTGACGGCTAAAGTCGTACTTTCCCGGTTGACAGCGGCTCAGAACATGGTATCATTGAAGTATCAGAATTCAACTGCATCAGGAGGTAAGACCTATGGGCAAATTCCCGAAAGACTTTTTGTGGGGCGGTGCCACTGCCGCCAACCAGTGCGAGGGCGCTTACAACGAGGGCGGGCGCGGCCTGTCCAGTGTGGACGTGGTACCCTTTGGCCCCGACCGCTTCCCCGTGGCGCTGGGCCAGCTGAAGATGCTGGACTGCGATGCCGAGCACTTCTACCCCTCCCACGAAGCCATTGACATGTACCACCACTTCAAGGAGGACATCAAGCTCTTTGCCGAGATGGGCTTCCGCTGCTACCGCCTGTCCATTGCCTGGACCCGCATCCTGCCCAACGGCGATGACGCGCAGCCCAACGAAGAGGGCCTGCGCTTCTATGAGGAGCTCTTTGATGAGTGCCACAAGTACGGCATTGAGCCGCTGGTGACCCTGTGCCACTTTGATACCCCCATTGCCCTGATCAAAAAGTACGGCGGCTGGAAAGACCGCCGGATGGTGGATGCCTACGCTCACTACTGTGAGGTGCTGTTCCAGCGCTTCCGGGGCAAGGTCAAGTACTGGCTGACCTTCAACGAGATCAACATGCTGCTCCACATGCCCTTTATGGGAGCCGGTCTGCTCTTTGCGCCCGGCGAGAACGTGCAGCAGGTCAAGTATCAGGCCGCTCACCACGAGCTGGTGGCCAGCGCAAAGGCCGTCAAGCTGGCCCATGCCATCATGCCCGATGCCATGGTGGGATGTATGTTGGCCGCCGGTCAGTTCTACCCCCGCACCTGCGCCCCTGCCGATGTGCAGGCCGCTGCCGAGGCTGACCGCGACAACTACTTCTTCATTGATGTCCAGTCCCGCGGCGAATACCCTGTCTGGGCCAAAAAACGGATGGAACGTGCAGGCATTGCCCTGCAGGTGGAGCCGGGCGACGAGCAGCTGCTGAAAGAGGGCACTGTGGACTTCATCTCCTTCAGCTACTATTCCAGCCGCTGCACCACTGTGGACCCCGAACTGATGAACAAGGCCAACGGCAATGCCATCATGGATGCCGTCAAGAACCCCTACCTCAAGGCCAGCGATTGGGGCTGGGCCATCGACCCGGTGGGCCTGCGCATCACCATGAACAGCCTGTATGACCGCTACCAGAAACCGCTCTTCATCGTGGAGAACGGTCTGGGTGCGGTGGACAAGGTGGAAGCAGATGGTTCCATCCACGACACCTACCGCATCGACTACCTGCGGGCCCACATTGAGCAGATGGAAAAGGCCATCAACGAGGACGGCCTGCCCCTGCTGGGCTACACCACCTGGGGCCCCATCGACCTGGTCAGTGCTTCCACCGGCGAGATGAAGAAGCGGTACGGCTTCATTTATGTGGACAAGGACAACGAAGGCAAGGGCACGCTGGCCCGCAGCCGGAAGGACAGCTTCTACTGGTATAAAAAGGTCATCGCCTCCGACGGCGAAGATCTGGCCTGAGCCAACTGTGAGGAAAGGAATCATAGCACAAGATGACGACACCCCAAATCATTGCGCACCGCGGTGCATCCTATCTGGCCCCTGAGAACACGCTGGTCGCCTTCCGCAAGGCGATGGAGATTGGCGCGGACGGCGTGGAAATGGATGTACAGAAGACCTACGACAACGAGCTGGTCATCCACCACGACTATATGGTGGACATGCACACCGACATCTCCGGCCAGATCTACGACCTGACCATGGGCGAGCTGAAGGCTCTGGATTTCGGCAGCTGGAAAGATGCCATCTACGCCAACGAGAGGATCGCAACGCTGCAGGAAGCGCTGGAGCTCTGCGCCGGCATGGAGGGCACCCAGGTACAGCTGGAACTGAAAAGCCCACTGGAGGACGACCCCGACTTTGTGCCCCGGGTGCTGGATGCGGTCCGCGCCGCCGGGCTCACCGATCGGCTCACCCTCATCTCCTTCCACCACTCCCAGCTGCGGCAGGCAAAGCAGCTGATGCCTGAGCTGAAGGTAGGCGCGCTGACCTACGGCGCTTTCCTCAGCATGGTGCTGCCTCCGCCGGTGGTGTGGAAGGATCTGGGCCTTGTGAACAGCATGGATGAGCCCTTCAGCGAGGAAAACTGCATCGACCTGCGGAATAATCTCATCTACCGCACTGTGGCCGACAAGGTCGATATGCTCCGTGCCAACTTCCCCGGCGAGACCGTGGAGCAGGTCATCGGCCATCTGGAGGAGCAGGCGGATGTGGCTACCTACATCAAAACGCTGGATTTCCCCGTGGATATCGTCAGCTGCGAGTACCACACTGCCTACTCCAACCCCGAGCTTGTGAACCAGCTCCACGCCATGGGCATCCAGGCCGCGTTCTGGACCGTGGACACCCAGGACGCAGTCCGTTCCCTGCTGCCCCTTGGCCCTGACTGCATCGTCACCAACCGGCCTGACCGCGTGCGGGAATGGGTGAATGCGGAAATGAGGAAATAAAAAGATTGCAAAACGTCCCCGTGCAGGATATCAAAACTGCACGGGGACGTTTTTTATGTCAGCACCGCATTATCTGATGTCTGGCATCGGTATGACGGCGCTCTCCTTGCGAGCACGCTCTGCGCAGAAGACCCCCAGATGCCCATTGATCGAATCTTTGATCGTTGTGCAGGAGATGGAAGGCTCCTCACCCTGAAGCACATGAACAAAGTCCTCCACCAGCCGCAGGTCGCCGCCGCCATGAGAGCCTGTCATGCCGCTCTTATCTCCACCGATCTTCAGGTCTACCACTTCCTCGTTCCAGCCCTTCTCGCTGGCGGTATCTATGGTGCGCACAGTGAAAACCGAATCGTCAAACACACCCTTGATCTCACCCTTTGTACCAATGATGTGGATATTGCGCTCCGGCTTCGCTGCGCCGCCGATCATGTTCAGGGTCGCAGTTGCACCATCCGTAAAATTCATCAGCACCGATTGATGATCCACCACCGTATGTTCACAATCCCACACACAGCGTCCATGGATATTGTCTGTCATCAGCGACTTACGCTTGTCCTCCAGCGTCGGATTCTCAATATTCTCCAGGCAGTCCCATACATAAAACGCCCACCGATCCGGGTGATCCAGATAATGCTTTTTGGCGGAGTACAGACAAGTCTCCTCGCACTGACAATCCACCAGGCAGCGCTTGCCTGCCCCTGCGGGCTTTTTGGCAGGATCAAACTGGAAGTCACTTCCAAAGCTTGCGATCTGTTTGGGCGAAACGCCGCTCTTCAGCCACATGATGAGATCCATGTCATGGCAGCACTTTGCCAGCAGCATCGGAGCCCCGCATTTTTCCTCGTTGCCCCATTTGCCGCGCACAAAGGAGACAGCCAGGTGATGGTAGCTGACATGCTCCGTGGCCTGAATATTGATAATGTCACCGATCTCCCCGCTCAGCAGTCTCTGCTTGATTGCGACATAGAAGGGCGCATACCGCAGAACGTGGCAGATCATCACCTTCCGCCCGGTCTCTTTTACAACCTTATATAAATAGTTTACTTCCTCCTCGCTGATCGCGAAGGGCTTTTCCAGCAGCATATCATATCCTGCACGCAGGAGCGGAACCGCAGTGGGCACATGCTGGCGGTCCATGGTTCCATTGATCACCGCGTCTGCCAGCTTGGGCCTTTCTGCCAGCTCCTCAGCACTCCTGAAGCACATCTCCTCCCCGAAGCCATGCATCTCCGCAACCTTTTTCCGCCGGATCGGATCCGGATCTGCTACGCCCACGATCTTCAGCTCGTCCGGGTGTTCCAGCGCATACAGGCTGTACAGGATCGCCCGATGGCCCGCACCCACGATGATGGCTGTGATTTGCTTACTCATAGTTTCTCTCTTCCTTTCTTTTGAATGGATCTCCGATTCCAATTTTGTTTCCAGCATATCTTTTTGTGCCGAAATCGTCAAGGTGAAGGAGCATGACATTTCGTCCCGCACCATGACGAAAGGAAGAATAATCGCATCTTTGTGGATATTGTGCAACAATCATGCTCAAAAATGAGAAAATCTTTTGTGCGTTTTGTATCAAAAAGTGTTGCAATTCCAAAAAGAACATGATATGCTTCTGAGTAAGGAAAAACCACTGGTCGGCAGCGTACGAGCTGAACGGAGGTTATGGAAGCACGGGGATCTTCCCCGTCCCATTCCATAAATCAAGGAGGAAAAGATTTTATGAAAGAAAGAAAAATCAGCAGACGCGCCGTATGCAGCGCTATGGTCGCTTCCCTGGCATTGGGTGTTCTGGAGGGCTGTGGCAGCTCTTCCTCTACGACTGCTTCTTCTGCTGCCGGTTCCGGAGCAGCTGCTTCCAACGAGCGCATCACCGTGCGCATCCTGAAATCCAAGGCCGCAAATGAGGTTGCTGCCGAGCAGATGGATGTCTGGAAGGTCCTGGGCGAAAAATTCAATATGGATTTTGAATTTGATAATCCCCCGCAGGACAATTACAATGAGCGCCTGAATCTCGTGATGATGGATGCACAGCTGCCGGACATCATTATGGATATGCCCACCACCGAAGTTCTGAAGTACGGCGAGTCCGGCGTGATCCTTTCCCTGAACGACTACATCGACAACAGCATGCCGAACCTGAAGAAGGAGATCGACAAGCGGGACGGTGTCGAAAAAGCACTGACTTACAGCGACGGCAATATTTATTATATGCCCATGCTGGATGAGAAGGTCTCCGGCAATATGCCCTACATCGTCCGCACCGACTGGCTGGAAAAGCTGGGCATCGAGAGCCCGGTCACTCTGGAGGATTGGGAGAATTACTGGCATCTGGTCAAGACCACCGACCTGAACGGCAACGGAAAAAATGATGAGATCCCCTTCAGCGCCTATGAAATTGAGCGTCTGCGCAATTTCTGCACGGCCTGGGGCGTACTGGACGATTTCTACACCGACCCCACCGACGGCGGCAAGGTGCACTACGGCCCCATCGAGGACAAATACAAGGAAGCCCTGGTTTGGATGAACGACATGTGGAACAAGGGCTACATTGACCAGGAGATCATCACCACAGATTACTCGGCCTTCAGCGCGAAGCTGGCGCAGAACATCGTCGGCTCCTTCGCGGGCCCGCTCGGCGGCATGCTGGCCGCCCAGAACGCCACGATGGCGGAATCCGTGCCCGGCTTCCACGTCGCCGCCACCGAGCCGCCGAAAGGCGAGGCCGGCGTACAGATCCACACCAACATCGACCTTGTCCCCCGCGCCGTTGTGGGCGCCACCATCACCTCCACCTGCAAAAATGTAGACCGCGTTGTGGAATGGCTGGACTATATGTACAGCGCCGAGGGCCAGATGCTGCTGAACATGGGCATTGAGGGCACGCATTACACCATGCAGGACGGCGAACCCATCTTTACCGATTATATCCTGAACAACCCGGACGGTCTTTCCCCGAAACAGGCGGTGGGGACGTTCACCATCGCGCAGGGAACCATGCCCTCTGTGCTGTGCTTCAGCGAGACCAGCCAGCTGGACGATGCTGCCGTGCTGGAGGCCAAGGAGAACTGCATCATCCCGTTCCTGGAGGAATCCAACAAATATGTGATTCCCGGCACGCTTTCGTTCTCATCTGAGAAAGACGCCGAGCGCCGTGCCGCCATGGCGGATATCGAGACCTATGTGGACGAGATGGTCATGAAATTCATCACCGGCCGCGAACCCATCGAAAATTGGGATACCTATGTGGCAAAAGTGAAGGAAATGGGCATTGAGAACGTCATTGGCATCTACCAGGAAGCCCTGGACGCCTGGAACAGCTGAAACAGAACCGGGAAGCCCGCCGCGCGCCTGATGTCCGGGTGCGCGGCGTTCTCCGGCGAACACCGTATGACGGGCGGCGGGCCTGCGAGCCCCGGCCCTATTTTGGAAGGAGGACACATTTATGAAAACCGCCGTGGCCTCCAGACAGGCGAGACCCTCCCGCACCGATAAAAACGGCAGACTGAGCCATGCGGGCAAGAAGATCTGGCGCAGCAGGTATTTGTATCTGCTGCTGCTGCCCACGTTTGTCTGGTATATCGTTTTCATGTATGCGCCGCTGTACGGCGCTCAGATCGCGTTTCGTGATTTCATGCCCGCCCTCGGCATCACCGGAGGGAAATGGGTAGGCTTCAAATACTTTATCCAGTTCTTCAAATCGGAATATTTTGTACGCTTGATGAAGAACACGTTGGGCATCAGCGTGTATTCCATCGTGGTGGGCTTCCCCATTCCGGTCATCCTTGCACTGCTGATGAACGAGGTGCGCAGCAAGTATTTCAAAAAAGGCGTACAGACCATCGTCTATATGCCGCATTTCATTTCCGCCGTCGTTGTGGTGAGCCTCATCAATGCAATGCTGTCGCCCAGCAACGGCCTGTTCAACCAGATCATCCAAATGTTCGGCGGGGAACCCGTCCATTTCATGGCCGAGCCGAAATACTTTAAGACGGTGTATGTGCTTTCGGATATCTGGCAGACAGCGGGCTACGGCTCTATCGTCTATCTGGCCGCGCTCACCAGCATCGACCCCTCGCTGTATGAGGCGGCGACGGTGGACGGCGCGTCCAAATGGAAAAAGCTGCTGCACATCACCCTGCCCTGCATCCTGCCAACGATCATGACGATGCTCATCCTGCGTATGGGCAGCATCTTCACCGTGGGCTACGAGAAGATCATGCTGATGTACAACCCCGCCACGTATGAGACGGCGGACGTCATTTCCACCTATGTATACCGGCGCGCGTTCGAGGGCGGCGAATACAGCTTCTCGGCGGCGGTGGGCCTGTTCAACTCCGTCATCAACTTCATCGTCATCATCGTGTTCAATAAGATCAGCAAACGGGTAAGCGAGGTGAGCCTCTGGTAATGGAACGGACAAAACAAAGGACAAAAATCAAAGAGAGTACGGGGGAGCGCATTTTTACCGGAGTGATCTATGCGATCCTGATCCTGTTCTGCGCTATTATCGTTTTCCCCCTGCTGCATATCGTCAGCGGTTCTTTCAGCGACCCCATGGCCCTGCTGCGCGGCGAGGTATCGTTCTGGCCCAAGGGCTTTACGTTTTCCATGTACGAAAAGGTATTCAAGGACGCCAGCATCTGGCAGGGCTATGGAAATACCATTGTATATACCGTGCTGGGCACCTGTATCAGCGTGGTGCTCACCGCCTTTGCGGCGTATCCGCTTTCCCGCAAGGATTTTTACGGCCGCAATCTGTTCATGGGTGTGTTCGTGTTCACGATGTTTTTCACCGGCGGCATGATCCCCACGTTTCTCATCGTACAGCGGCTGCACCTGCTCAATACGATGTGGGCGCTGATTCTGCCAACGGCTGTCAGCACGTACAATCTCATCATCATGCGCACGTTTTTTGAATCCACCATTCCCTTCGAGCTGGTGGAATCCGCCTCGCTGGACGGCTGCAACGACCTTGTCATCTTTTTCCGCATCGTGCTGCCGCTTTCCGGCCCCATTCTTGCGGTCATGGTGCTGTTCTACGGTGTGGCGCAGTGGAACTCCTGGTTTCCGGCGCTGTTGTACATCAGCGACCGCGGCCTGTATCCCCTGCAGATGGTGCTGCGTGAAGTACTCATCCAGAGCGACATCAGCAATATGGCGGGTTCCTCGGGTGATGTGGAGATCATCGGCGACGGCCTGAAATATGCCACCATGGTGGTGGCTACGCTGCCCATCATGTGCCTGTATCCGTTCCTGCAGAAATACTTTGTAAAGGGCGTCATGATCGGCGCTGTCAAGGGATAAGCGCGCAGGCGTTTTTTCGAAAAGCCGGGCGCGCAGGCGCCTGAGCGGCGCGCCCGCCGGAGCTCCGGCAGATGGGCGCGCCGCTTTTTTGCCATTTGGGAGGGAACAGAATGAAAACAGAATATCAGACCCACGATCTTTCTCTGCCCGCGTGGGGGCCGTATACAAAGCAGTACAGCGGTATTTCCCATATCCCGGCCGCAAACGACGGCGTCCGGTTTGACCTTGCCGTATTTCCCGGGCTGTACCGCCGCCGTGTGGATGTGCCCAACGTACGGTTTGAAAGCGGATATCACGTGTGGAAGGCCGCGCCGGACCTTTCCTGCTATACGCTGCGGCACGAGCTGGAATGGAAAGATCGCGTATACGCGGACGTTTCGTTCGCGCCGCTGGGCGAAAACGCCCGTCTGATCCGTGTGGAATGCTGCAACGGGACAGACACGCCGCAGAATCTTGTGCTGCATTATATGGCCAGCGCGCATGACCCCGTGCCCTCTTACCGCAGGTTTGCGCTGACGGGCGCGGAAGTGCGCCTGCCGGAGCACGCGGCTTTTGTGCTGGCCAAAGACTATGACGACCTGCGCTTTGCCGTGCCGCGTCCCACGGACGGGCTGGGATGGGACGGCATGCGCCGCGCCGAGGAGCCGGTGGAGGGCTTTGCGGGCGGATACGGCGTGGGGCTTGGATTCGGCTGTGCAGCCGGGTACGGGCCGTTCGGTCAGCCGCTGCCAAGCGGCGCGGGAGACGCTGTAACCTATACGTTCACGCTGGAGCAGCCGCTGCAGAGGCCCTGTCTGTGTGTGCGCTATATCAACGCAGACAGCGCAGCCTCGGGATATAGGCTTTCCTCGGGTGATGTGCTGGAGCTGCCGCCCGTGCCGCAGCCGGAGGTAGCGCGCATTTGCCTGTCCCGGCCGCTGGCGGCAGGCGCGCACACGCTGACGCTGACGGCCGCAGGCACAGGCGGCGCCAAGCTGGATTGTTTTGCGCTGTGCGAAGCGGCGGACAGCGGAGCGTTCTGCGTCACGCCGCGGGGGAGCGGCGCATGTCCGGAAATGGAATTGTACGAAAAAGAGGGCTTCCTCACCCTGAAATATCCCCACATCCGCGAGTGCTATGGCGTATTGTGGGACTATGAAAGCGTGCAGGTTCGGCAGATCGAAAACAGCGAGCTGGATGTTTTTCTGCGCGAAACGGTACACGACCATGTTTCCTCCACGCTGCACGGAGATGGAAAAGGACATTTCACCAACGTGTTTCTGCGCCCCATCCCGCTGGCGGCGGGACAGTCGAAACGGGTCTACGGCGCTGTCTGCAGCGCGGGCACGCCGGAGGAAGCGGCTGCGCTGTGCCGGGAGCTGCGGGCGCGGCGCGAGAGCTTTGAGGCTGTGTGGCAGGCCGCGTCACCGGCGCTGGAGCCGGCGCCCATGCTGCCCGCGGGCGAGCCCTTTGCCCTCGGCGGGCAGCTGATGCGGGCGGTGCTGTGCACCAATGTGGTATATCCCGTTTACACCCGGGGACAGTACATCCGCCACAATACCCCCGGACGCTGGTGGGACAGCCTGTACACCTGGGATTCGGGCTTCATCGGCATGGGGCTTGCACAGTTTTCCGCCCGGCGCGGGTTCGACTGTCTGAACGCCTACCTCACGCCGCCGGGCGACGACGAGGCCGCGTTCATCCACCACGGCTCGCTGGTGCCTGCGCAGTTTTACCTGTTTGCCGAGCTGCTGAACAGAACGCAGAGCCGGGCACTGGCCGAATATTGTTACCCGCGCCTGATGCAATACTATGCATTTTTTACCGGGCAGGCGGGAGGCTCCACCACGGCGGACCTGCAAAGCGGCCTGCTGCGCCCGTGGGACTACTTCTACAATTCCGGCGGCTGGGACGATTATCCGCCCCAAAAGGCCGTCCATGAGCAGCGGCTGGAAAAGCGCTGCACGCCTGTGGTCACAACAGCGCACGCGGTACGGTGCGCCCGCATCCTGGCCTATACTGCGCACCTGCTCGCCCACGGGGAGGACGCAGACCGGCTGGAAAAGGATGCGGAGCGTTTCACCCGGGCGCTTCAGGAGCACGCGTGGGACGAGGGCGCCGGATACTTCGGGTATGTGCTGCACGATGAACAGGGAAGGGCTGCCGGCTTTTTGCGGGACGCTTCCGGCGTGAACCATAACATGGGGCTGGGCGGTGCATCACCTCTGTTTGCCGGCGCGTGCACTGTGGAGCAGGCCGAAGGCCTGTGGGAAAAGCTGGCGAGCGAAGAGCATTTGTGGAGCGCCTGCGGCCTTTCCACAGTGGACCGGTCCGCCCCCTATTACCGCAGGGACGGATACTGGAACGGCGCGGTGTGGATGCCATACCAGTGGATGTTCTTCAAAGCGGCGCTGGATGCGGGCAAAACCGGCTTCGCGTTCCGTATCGCGGATACGGCCCTGCGGCTGTGGCAGGATGAATGCGCGGCGTCCTACCATTGCTTCGAGCATTTTATGATCGAGAGCCGCCGGGGCGCGGGCTGGCACCAGTTTGGCGGCCTTTCCGCGCCCGTGGCACAGTGGTTTGCGGCCTACTACGTACCTGGAACGCTTACAACCGGCTTCGACGTCTTTGTACAGTGCGCGCGTTGGCTGCCCGGAAACGCGGGGCTGGAGGCGGAGCTTTATTGTACGCGGCCCGGGCGTACTGCAGTTCTGGCGGCGCTTGCACCGGGTAAAATGCGCATTTCCTGCCGTTTGGGCGTGGCGGCGGAACAGCGCCACGCAGGCCTGTGGGAGGTCACGCTGGACGTGGAGCAGCCGGGCCCGGTGAGACTCAACCTGCTGCCGGAGGGGAGCTGCGCCGAATGATACGCCTGGAATGGAAGGACTGCCGCCTTACGGCGGAGGGCACGCAGGTCGTGCTGGAAAATGCCGCGCTGCGCACATGCTGGAGGCTTGAGCCGGAGGGTTTGGCGCTGGCCTGCGTGGAAAACCGCCTTACGGGCTTTTGTTGGCAGAGTGCGGACGGTGCGGCACTGGCTCCGGCCTGCATGGCCCCGCCGGACGGGGAACCGGAATGGGAGGCCCGGCCGCAGGCGGCAGGCCTGTGTGCTGAGCACTGGTCCGTGCGCTGCACCTGGAGGCAGGGCGCGCGCAGTGTGAGCCGGTGTTTTTTGCTGTATCCGCAAACGCCGTTCCTCACGATATGGGCCGAATGGGAGGCTCCTCCGGAAGGGGTGTTTGCCGCTGTTCGGCAGACAGTTCCCGGCGCGACAGGTGTAGAGCGGGACAGCGCGCGTGCGGCGGCGCACAGCGTGCCCGGGGATGTTATGGCTGCCGTGCCGCTGCCACGCGGTCATCTGCGGTGGCGGTGCATACGCCTTGCGGACCAAACGGCTGTGCATGACACTCTTGTGTGGGAGCAGGGCGCGCCGGTCTATCCCGCAGAGCGTGTAGAGGCGTCCGGAAGTTTCTTTACCGTGGAAGACACGCGGACGGGAGAAACACTGCTTGCGGCCCGCCATGCGCCCATAACGCCGGCGCCCGGCCCGCAGTTTCTTCTGGCGGAGAACTGCTTGTGTGTACTGCAAAACGGTTGTGCAGGCGCGCCGCCCGCCGGAACGGTGGGATGTACGTGTGTATTGGGCACCGCGCCTGCAGAACGGTTGTGGGAGCAGTACCGTGCGTTTTACCGGCTGGGCTGGCAGGCACCGTGGCAGCGGCATGTGCTGCTGCTTTCCAACACCTGGGGAGACCGGAACAGGGACGCGCGGGTGTGCGAGACGTTCGTGCTGCAGGAGATCGACCGCGCCGCAGCGCTTGGCCTGGACACGGTGCAGATCGACGACGGCTGGCAGAAGGGCACGACGGTGAATTCCGCGCGTCCGTTGGGGGGCGTGTGGGAGGGTTATTACGCGGCGGATGCGGACTTCTGGACGCCGCATCCGGAACGGTTTCCCCGCGGGCTGTACCCAGTGGCGGAGCATGCCGCCGCGCGTGGCGTAGCGCTGGGCTTGTGGTTCTCTCCGGATTCCTCCGGAGAATTTGCAAACTGGCGGCGGGACGCGGAAACGTTGCTGCGGCTGTGGAGGACCTATGGAGTGGCGGTATTCAAGCTGGACGGCGTCAAGCTGCGCACGCCGGCGGCGCGCGCGAAATACCTTTCCCTGCTGGAAATGGTTACAGCACAAAGTGGGAGGTGCGTGATGCTTCAGCAGGACATCACCGCCGAGCAGCGTATGGGATATCTGGCTGCGCGGGAATACGGCACGCTGTTTGTGGAAAATCGCTACACGGATTTCGGCAATTATTATCCCCATCGTACGCTGCGCAATCTGTGGATGCTTGCCCGGTATGTCCCGGCCCAGCGGATGCTGTTCGAGCTGCTGAACCCGGCGCGCAACACAGAGCGGTATCGGGCCGACCCCCTTGCGCCCGGACGGTATACGGCAGACTATCTGTTTGCGTCCGTTATGGCCGCGCAGCCGCTGCTCTGGATGGAGCTCTCCGGGCTGGGGCGGCAGGACGCGGCGCGCCTGCAGCAGATCATCGGTGTGTACCGTCTGCACCGGGAGGCGATGTGGGCGTGCGATGTGCGCCCGGTCGGGCAGGAACCGGATGGCCGCTCGTTCACAGGCTTTGCATTTACAAGTCCCTGTGGGCAGAAGGGATATCTCCTGCTGTTCCGTGAAAATGCGCCGGAAAGCGCCTTCACCTTTACGCGGATGCCGCAGAAGGCCCGGCTGCGCCTGCTGTGTGCAAACGGCCCGGTTGGGCAGGGATACACGCCCGCAGGCGACCTGTGCCTGCGTTTTGCAGCCCCGCGCACCTATGCGTTTTATCAGTGGCAGACATAAAGCGCCGGCCAAAGAGGCGCACAAAAAACGGCAGGGCATGCACGCCCTGCCGTTTTTGGCAGAAAGAGAGGAACCGGTCAGCCTGCGTTGTCCCCGCGGCGCACCGCCGAGGGCGAAATGCCGAACCTGCGGCGGAAAGCCTTATAAAACGTGTTTTGCGTGGAAAAACCGCATTGTACGGAAATTTCGGTTATACCCAGCTCAGAGCCGCGCAGAAGCTCCATTGCACGGGAGAGCCGCAATTCCTCCACATACTCGGTAAAGCTCTTGCCTGTCTGGTCCTTCAAAAACTGTGTGACGTATTTTTTTGAGATATGGAACTGTTCGGCAGCCATGGCGATGTTGAGGTCCGGCCGGGTGTACTGTTCATTCAGCCAGGCGAGAACGCGCCGCTGAAGAGCTTCGTTGTGGCTGCGCTTGAGGGAATCGACATGGCTGCATATCTCAAAGCAGCAGTCGCGCAGGTTCTGCACCTGCCGCCTGGCGGACTGCCGGTTATCATAAGAGCAAAGATAGGCGATGTCTTCGCACTCCACCTTTTGCGCCGCGGCGATCAGCACACCGCGCACGCTGAAGAATGCCTGCTGAAAGTTCTGCGGCGAAAGATCGTCCACATGGAACAGTTCGCCGATGAGAGACTGCGCTTCCTGTGCGCGGCCGGATAAAAGGTATTCATTCAGCCGTTCCAGACTGGTGATATCGGTTGTCGTTACACGGACAAGGCTTTCGCCGCTCAGATAGCATACCTTTTGTGTGCGGTCGGAATAAGCGGCCATGTTGCGCGCCTGCCAATATACAGAGGAAAGCTGTTCCAGCCGCGTAAAACGTCCGCTGAGAATCAGCGGTTCCGTCATTTCCAAAAGGCCGTGCAGAGCCTCGGTCTGCCGGCACATCTGTACTTGCTCGGCTTCGGTACCTTTGTCCAGCGTCAGAACAACGAGTACGCTGCCCTCGGTGGTGTTGTAAACGAACTGCGTGCGCCCGTAGCTCTGGCGCACCTGCTCCGCAATCATCATCAAGCGCAGCTCCTCGCCCACGTGCGTCTCTGCCTGCCGCTCCTGCGCGGGGATCAAAAGAAGATAGTTGTAGTCCGTCAGATGCATCTGTTCGCACATTTTTTTCTGTTCTTCGGCCGTGCCCGCTGCGCCGGTCTTTAAAAATGCTTCTACGCGGCTATGGTCCAGCTCGCCGCGGGCGCGTTCCAGTTCAGCCGAAAGCTGGCTGTGGTTGTGCAGCTTCTGGACGAGCAGATCGTTGAACAGACGGGTGTTCGCCGTTTCGGCATCATCCAGCGTGTCCAGTATGGGCTTGAGCTGGCGCAGCTCCCACAGCGTCATTGCGGAACTGAGCAAAAAGCAGCCCAGCAGCCCCGCGCCGATGTAAAACCATATGGCGCGGTTGACGGCGCGCAGGTTTTCGGCGTAAACGGAATAGGGCAGGCCAATCACGGCGCTGGCGCCAAGGCTGGGGATGCTACGGGAAACAAACAGATACTTCTGCCCATCATACCATTCGATTCCCGTTTCATTTCCGGAGAAGGAGAGGGCGGCCCCGTTGCAGCGGTACTGGCTCAGCAACGTGCCGTCGTCCCGCACGAGATAAAACAAGCCGTCATTGCGCCATTTTTCCGTGGGCAGAAACAGGTTGGACAGAGTGCGTTCCCGAATCAGTATATTGCAGGCACCGCGGAATTGTCCGCCGGAGTTGATGAACGGCTGCGTGATCGTCAGATAGGAATCCGGATAATTCGTGCGGTTCAGCACAACGCTCTGTGCGGGCAGGTAAAGCGTCTCACGCGCGTCCTGCCATGCGGCCCAGGTGTCCTGGGGGACATCGCGGTACTCCAGCGCGCCCGGATAAAAGCTCTCATATCCGGAAAAAACGCGATAAGGGTCGATCACAAAATGGTTGCGCGCAAAGGTGACGTAGCTGTAAGCGGTGTAAGACATGCTGTAAGTAAGATCCTGAAGCAGTGTGGAAGCGTTGAAAGACGTCATGTAGTCGCCCATCAGCGAATCGTCATCGCTCACGGCCAGCAGTTTGTAGGAATCGTCGTTGAACAGCTTGTTCGTGGTAAACCGCAGGTCGCTGAGATATCCTTCAAAGGTGCTCACGGCAGTGGCGAGCTGTTCGGCGGCGTCGGTGAGCTGCGCTTTTTCAGTCTGCTGGTGCATCAGGCCGTATAAGGGAAAAAGAATGACGCAGAACACGAGAGGTACGACCAGATAACGTGTCAGGCGGCCGAGCCAGATGCGGATGATCCATTTGCTGCGCATGCGCTTCTCCCCCATATACAGTTGTCCGGGGGTTGGTTTCCCGGGCGTTCTTGATAAACTAATTATATCATTATCCGGCAGAGAAAACAAAAGTACATCTGAAAAATGGCTTTGGAATCACAAGAAAAATCCACAATGCTTTTTACAAAATGGAGAGCGCCGCTGTTTTTCAGATGCCCGCAGCAAAAATTTCACCCGGCGGAAGCCGGGCGAGGTGATAAAGATGCAGCAAAACAGCTTTTGGAAAGCCTTTACGGTTGTTTTTTGCTTCCGTACCCGGAGCCTATGAGCCGCCATGTTCCAAATGGGCGGCAACAGTGCGCTGCAGGCGGGTTTGTTTTGGCAGCGCAGCGGGAGCTGTTTCCATTGAATGGTCACAAATAGAAGGATTGGTTTTCGGGGCCTGCCTCGTATATCTCATAGTCGTTTCCAAATCAGAGAATTCCGGAGTCCTCCGGCAGGAATGCGTCCAGCGCGGGCCAGAGAAGCCCGGTGCTGCACAACACGGCCAAGGGCTTACCGTTCTCATACAAAGACGAAGCGTGCAGAGCAAAGAAGCGCTCTGCCTGTTCGTAGGAATCGCGCAGCGCATGATCTGAAAGTTGGGCAACCGGGAGAATGTATACGGACAGAGCAGGGCAGTGTGCTGCAATGCCGGACGGAAGCGGTTCGCTTGAATCGACCGGGACGGTATTCAAACTCCAATGTACCGACCCGGAACAACCGACAGGCAAGATGCCGCCAGCCCCAAAAGGCACAGTCAAATATGAACTGGCCGGAACGGGCTTTAGCCTCCAGCAAAAGCGGAAAAGCAGCCCATAGTATCGGGAAAAATCTCTTCCGAAATACCGAGTGAACGGTATTTTTCCGCATGCGGCAGGCCGAAGCCAAATACAGAGCTCAAAGATGTATGCCGTTCGGATCCTGTAAGGAAAGTGGGTGGGAGAAAGAGCAGCGTGGTGAAGGGGGGCTGGAGGAAGAGGACTATCTGTTCCGGCAGCCCGGCGGGGATTCGAGGGTGCCGGGTACATTCACATTCCGGTTCAAAAAGATTCTGCAAGAGGGCGATTTGCCGGACAA
>ERZ827522.1769-NODE-1769-length-17161-cov-6.975623_pt1 | contig 17161 bp, 23 predicted proteins | sample MGYA00519580_ERZ827522 | MGnify/ENA primary metagenome ERZ827522 (study PRJEB31778, sample SAMEA3449340) | human gut metagenome | biome: human gut; feature: human-associated habitat; material: faeces | place: United Kingdom | collected 2010/2012 ... | reverse complement strand
ATCCTGAACAGCCCGACAGCTCCGGCCGAGACTGGGGCAAGGGCTTCAAGCCGGCCGACGACGAGTGACGCCGGTAACTGGAACTGGAGCAACGACGAGCGCCTCGCCGGCCGTCCCGGAGTCCCTGAGCCCGTCCCCTGCGAGTTCTGCGGCGCCCTGCGCTACCACAAGGGCATCCCGCTCGGCAACCGCATCCTCTGGCCTCCCTACGGAGCCGAGCGATGCACCTGTCCCGAGGCTGTGGCTGCCTACGAGAAGGAGAAGGCAGAGCGCGAAGCTGCTGAGGCCGCAGCCGCCAAGGCTGAGGAGGAGAAGAAAATGCGGGAACGCATCAAGCGCATCGTCGGCGAGTCCGGCATGGGCGACCGTTTCCTGCGGCGCACCTTCTCCACCTTCCAGCTCACCGACGACAACAAGCGCGCAGCGGCAGCCGCCCGGCGCTACGCTGAAGGCTTCGACACCATGCTGCCGCAGCCCGGCCGTCAGGAACCCGGCCGCAACGGCCTGTTCATAGCTGGCCCGCCGGGCACCGGCAAGACCCACCTCGCCGCTGCCATCGCCAACCACCTGATCGCGCAAGGCAAGCCGGTCATCTGCATGACGATGATCGACCTGCTGGAGCGCATCAAGCGCACCTACTCCGCGACCGGCGGCAGCGAGAGCGACGTCCTGAAGATCTACAAGACCGTCCCACTCCTCGTGATCGACGACATCGGCAAGGAACCGCCGACCGAGTGGGCGATCTCCACGGTCTACAACATCATCAACGGCCGCTATGAGGCATACCTGCCGACCATAGTGACTACCAACTACGACACCGAGGCCCTGATCGACCGCATGACGCCGCGAGAAAGCCACGACAGCATGACGGCCCGGGCCACCATCGACCGGCTCATGGAAATGTGCAGAGGCATCACCCTCACCGGCCAGAGCTGGCGCTCACGATAGGAGGAACAACATGAAAAAGGTTTACATCTGCTCCCCGTGCCGCGGGGACTACGAGAACAACATCCAGCGCGCCAAGGAGTACAGCCGCGCGGCTGTGGAGAAGGGCGTCATCCCCGTCACCCCGCATATCTATCTCACGCAGTTCATGGACGACAACGTCCCCGAGGAGCGTGAGCTGGCCCTGAAGATCGGCAGCGAGCTGGTGCTCGGCTGCTCCGAGCTGTGGGCCTTCGGCATCGACCACCCTTCGGCCGGCATGGCCGCGGAGATCGAGCTCGCCAAGGCGCACGGCATCCCCGTCCGCAACGGCTTCGAGGCAATCAGCGAGCTGAAGCCTGACGAGGAGCCCGAAAGCGGCGAGGAGGACGATCCCAACATCGGCAGCGTGACGATCCACCTGCCTGCCCGCGGCGGCTCCATCCACGTCCACCTCGACGGTGCCACCATCCTCACGCTCGCCGACCGCCTGATCTCCGATCCGGGCGTCCACATCGAGAACGGAGGCTGAACGCCGTGACGAAGTACGACCCGAGAAAGAACGCGGAGGGCTACAACGACCCGACGCCCTACGCAGCCGAAAAACACATGATGGCGCAGATCCGCGGCAAGCAGGCCAGAGTCGCCGGCGGCTACTTCGAGAATATCATCTCGGCCTCGTGCGACTACTACCTCAGCCGCGGCCTCGCCAAGATCGAAAAGACGCCGGAGCCCATGAAGCCCCTCGGCGCCAAGAACCGCAAGGGCCAGTTCCTCGCCTGCTATACCAAGCAGGCCCAGCCGGACTATGGCGGCACCCTGAAGGGCGGCCGGAGCATCTACTTCGAGGCCAAGCACACCGACGACGAGCGCATCGAGCAGCGCCGGCTCACTCAAGAGCAGCAGGACGACCTCGAGGCCCATCACAAGCTCGGCGCCATCGCCTTCGTGCTCGTCTCCATGAGCCTGACGGACTTCTACCGCGTGCCGTGGCCCGTCTGGCGTGATATGGCCGAGATCTACGGCCGCAAGTACATGACGCACGCAGAGCTCTCCCGCTACGAGGTGCCGGCGACGGCCGGCTTCATCAAGTTCCTGCACGGCATCGAGTCGGAAGTGCTCGGAAAGGAGGCCGCCCATGACCCCACTCCCTGACAAGAAGTACAGCATCATCTACGCTGATCCTCCGTGGAGCTATCAGAACCGCGGCACCAGAGCGGCAGCCTCCAAGCACTACGACACCATGACCATCGAGGACATCAAACGCATGGGCGTCGGAGCTGCGGGGGGGGGTATTGCTAACGAGGATTGCGTGCTTTTCATGTGGGCGACCTTCCCCATGCTCCGCGAGGCCCTCGACGTGATCGAGGCGTGGGGCTTCAGCTACAAGACCGTCGCCTTCAACTGGGTAAAGCAGAACAGAAACGGCACCGGCATCTTCATGGGGCTCGGAAACTGGACGCGCAGCAACTCAGAGATCTGCCTGCTGGCGACCAAGGGCAAGCCGAAGCGCATCAGCGGCCGCGTCCGCAGCATCGTCCTCTCCCCGCTCCAGCAGCACAGCAGAAAGCCGGCCGAAATCCGCGACAGGATCGTCGAGCTGATGGGAGACCTGCCCCGCATCGAGCTTTTTGCCCGAGAAGCCGCCCCGGGATGGGACGTGTGGGGCAACGAAGCGCCGACGCCTGAAGTCAAGGACGCGCCAGCCGACAGCGTCGAGCTGGCCGGAAAGGAGGAAACGCATGAACCAGACAACCAAAGAGACCCGGCGCCGCAGCTATGACGCCGTACTCCCCAAGCGGGCCGCCCGCTGCCGCCTGATCCTCGAGACACTCGGCAACCGTGAGCTCACGGCCAGCGAGATCACTGAGGAGCTCGTCGCGGCCGGCCGGATCCCGTACTTCAACCGCAACTACGTCGCCCCGCGGCTCACAGAGCTGAAGGAGATCGGGATCCTCACGACGGTCGGCCGCCGTAAGGCCACCCGCTCGGACGCCACCGAGGCCGTGTGGGCCAGAGCGGAGCCTTCAGGCCCCACGGGCCAGACGGCCGCAGCCTACGCAGACAACCCGACCGAGGCCGAGCAGATGACGCTCGGATCGGCCACCTGAGAGGAGGGCCAGCATGGAACGTCTGACCCACGAGAGAGTCAACGGCATCAAGACGGGCTACTGGAGCGCAGCCACCAAGGAGGTGCTCGTCCAGAAGCTCGCCGCCTATGAGAACACGGGCTATGAGCCCGACGAGATCCGCGCAGCCATTGAACAGGCTGCCAAGAACAGCGAAACCAAGACCGCGACCATCATGGCCGAGTGCATCGCCGGAGCGATGAAGGACACGCTCGAGAAGTATGGCACGGCCGGCAGCGGAAAGAAAGGAGAAACCCCATGAACGAACAGAACCAGCGCGACAGCATCATGTCGATGGCTCGCGGCGCCTTCGAGGAGCGCGTCGACTATGAGATGGACAAGGTGATCCAGAACATCCTCGACCCCAACACGAAGGCCACGGCCAAGCGCAAGATCACCCTCACCATCGAGCTGACCCCGGACGACGAGCGCCGCACCATCGGCGTCTCCGTTACGGCCAAGTCTACGCTCGCAGCCACCAACCCCGTCGCCACGGCCCTCTATGTCACCTCTGACGGCAACGGCGAGCTCGTCGTTGCCGAGATGGTGCCGCAGGTGCCCGGTCAGATGAACATGGACGGCACGCAGCAGGAGGCCCCGAAACTCCTGAAGCTCGTCCAGCACGGATAATCACAAACAACACAGAACAAGGAGGACAACACAATGCTCGCAAAAATGATCGACAAAATCGTCAGCCTGAAGGAGACCAAGATCTTCGAGATTAACGGCCAGACCTACGCCGACGCATCACTCACCCGCATCCCGCCGCACGTCGACCGCCCTGACTGCATCAGCGTCAGCGGACTCGATAGCATCTGCAAGCTGATCCGCACCGAGCTCGAGAAGGTCGGCACGACCATCATGGTGCAGGTCAAGAGCAACGACACCGTCGAGGTGATGACCACCTACCTGAGCGACTTCTCCCGCAACACGCTCTACCGCGCCAAGGCTGACGCCCCGGGCCTGCGCACCGGCTTCAGAGGACGCGAGGTAGCTCTGATCGAGCTGCGGAGCCTCTGCATCCCCAACGAGGGCACGGCCTACCTGCTCGACCTGCTGAGTCGCATGACCAACGAGAACAGCGTCAGCACCAACGACAACGGCGTCACGCAGACCGTCGAGGCCCGTCAGGGCGTCGCCCTCAACGCACTCATTGAGATCAAGCCGCGCGTCATGCTGCGGCCGTTCCGCACCTTCCTCGAGGTGGAGCAGCCCGAGAGCGAGTTCCTGCTGCGCGTGGATCCCGACGAGGGGATCGGCTTCTTCGAGGCTGACGGCGGCATCTGGAAGCTCGAGGCCAAGAAGAACATCGCCGACTACTTCCTGAAGAACATGGGCGATCTGATCGACGCCGGCAAGGTCGTCGTCATGCAGTAAATGGAGCGCCGGGCGGGCTCCGGCCCGCTCGGCTTTTCTGAAAGGAGCAGCACCGTGAAAGAATACGAAACCCTCACCCGTGAGAAGGTCGACGTCGTGCCCTTCGGCTGCGGTATGCCGGAGACTCACCTGATGCAGGACTGGAGCGACAGGATGCTCGACCTGATCCTGAACGGGCCCACCATCAACGGCATCAAGAAGGACGAAGTGCGGGCCATGCTGCGCGAGACCTACACGGCCCTGAAGCAGTACGAGAAGATCGGCCCGATGGCCTCGCCCTTCATCAACGACCCGACGGCCATCGTGGCCCGGGCCTTCTCTGAGCTCTACCCCGGCGTCGAGTACGTCGCGCAGTACGTCCCCGACCTGCGGGACGAGACCAACGGCACCGCCTACGGCCTGACCATCTTTCCCGACGACGGCAGCACGCCGATCGTCTGCATCTCGGCCGAGGCGCCCATCAGCGCCGCCCCTGAGCTGCTGGCGCACGAGCTGGCCCACGTCGCCACCCCGGAGGACACAGAGCACGGCGAGAGCTGGAGCGCAGCGTCGGAGGCCATATTCAAGAAGTACAACGAGCTCCTCGACACCATGATCCCCGACGAGCCTGAGCCCATCCTCTCGCCCCACCAGCCCGGAGACGGCGGGATCCTCACCATGCCGTTGCGCGATAACGTCCCGGAGCCTCCGACGGACGACTGGCAGCTCACCACCTGCCCCGTCTGTGGCGCTGAGTGCTGGCAGACAGACACGGCCCGCCGGATCCTCACACTGGAGCCTGACGTCCGAACCGCCTGCACAGCCTGCGCGCTGAAGGGGCTCGGCAAATAATACTGGAGGTAATACATGAACAACGAAAGAAACAACACGACGGCCGGCGGGATCGGCTTCTGCGGCCTTCTCGCCGTCGCCTTCATCGTCCTGAAGCTCACTGGCGTCATCAACTGGAGCTGGCTGTGGGTACTGGCCCCGATCTGGATCCCGACCGTCATCACCCTCGCCATCGTCGTGATCGTGCTCGTGGTCATACTGGTCAGAGAGCTGACGAAGGGAGGCCGCCCGTGATGACCACGGAGGAACGCCGGGCCCTGCTGGATCGTGCGATCACGACCTACGGCGCGCCGGCACAAATGGACATGGCCGTCGAGGAGATGGCCGAGCTAACCAAAGCCCTCTGCAAAATCAAACGGGCACAGGCTGGCTGCGAAGTGACCGCAGCGATCGGCAACGTGATCGAGGAGATGGCCGACGTCCAGATCATGCTCGACCAGCTCCGCATCATCTTCCACCGATCTACCGAGGAGGTCGAGGAGGCGAAGCTGGAACGGCTGAAAAACCGTCTTGACGGCCGAAACAACTGGCGGGACTCCAGCCTCCACAAGTGGATTGAAAATCAATTTTCAGCAGGAGGTGACGGCCATGAATAAACCACAGCCGCAGACCGGCCCCGAGATCGAGGAGTACAGCACCACAGCCACGCCGAAGGCATACGCCGGCAGCGTCCCCGTGTTCTGTGCGCACGACGCCATCGTCCCGCTGAAGGATCTGCGGCCTAATCCCAAAAACCCCAACCAGCACCCGCCGGAGCAGATCAAGCTCCTCGCCTCTATCATCAGAGCGACGGGCTGGCGCGCCCCGATCACCGTCAGCAAGCGCAGCGGGCTCGTCACAAAGGGCCACGGCCGTCTCATGGCCGCGCAGCTCGACGACCTGACCGACGCCCCGGTCGACTATCAGGACTACGCAAGCGAGGCCGAGGAGCTGGCCGATCTGACGGCAGACAACCGCATCGCGGAGCTCGCCACCACTGACAACAAGATGCTCGCCGAGGTTTTCGCCGACATCGACACCGGCGAGATCCCGTTCATGCTCAGCGGCTACACCGAGGACGACTACGGCAACATCGTGACGGCCCTCTCTGAGGCGCTGCACACCAAGGAGCCGAGCAGCGACCCCGACGCCGAGATCCCGGCCCCGGCCGCGCCGGTCACACAGTACGGCGATCTCTGGATCCTCGGCCGGCACCGCGTCCTCTGCGGAGACTGCACCCGGCCGGAGGATCGCGCCCTGCTGCTCGACGGCAACAAGCCCGAGATCCTGCTGACCGACCCGCCCTACTGCTCGGGCGGCAGCAAGGAGTCGCAGAAGTCGACCGGCAGCATCGGCACCGAGAGAAAGAACGGCAAGGCCCCGAAGATCGCCAACGACATCCTCAGCACGCGCGGCTACCAAAACCTGATCCGCGGCGCACTCACCGACATCCCCTGCCTCTACGCCTACATCTTCACCGACTGGCGTATGTGGGTATATCTGTTCGACCTCGTCGAGGCGGCCGGCTTCGGCGTCAAGTCTGAGATCGTATGGGACAAGGGCACGCCGGGCATGGGCGTCGGCTGGCGCTCGCAGCATGAGCTCATTCTGTTCGGCGCCAAGGCTGCCACCCACTTCGACGGCCACAAGGGCTACGGCAACGTCCTGAGCATCTCCCGCTCCGGGAATGAGCTGCACCCAACACAGAAGCCCGTCGAGCTGCTGGAGAAGCTGGTCGACAACACGGACTTCGCCACGGGCGTCTATGATCCCTTCGGCGGCTCAGGCACGACGCTGGCCGCCTGCGAGGCATACGGGCAGCCCTCCTACATTATGGAGCTGACGCCGGCCTTCACGGACGTGATCGTCAAGAGGTACATCAGAATAACAGGAAAGACAAACGTGCGCTGCGTCCGTCAAGGCCGAGAGCTACCGCGCGAGGAGATCGCCGCGATCTTCGAGCCTGACGAGGAAGGAGGTGAGCAGGAGTGACGCCCTGACATAATGAGCGAGAAGCCGATCACACAACGGATCAAGGACAGGCTCGCGGCCTACACCGCCATGCTGAGGGACATCGACAACCAGCTCGAACGCCTCGACCGCATGGAGATGACGATGGCCTCACCGCCCGGCCCTGATCTGACAGGTATGCCACGCGGATCCGGCACACCATCCGACCGCACCGGCATGATGGTGGAGCGGAAAATGGAGCTCGAGGAACAGATCGACCGGCTCAAGGCCGAGGAGAAGCAGGAGCGCAACGCCATCGAGGGCCTGATCCTCCAGCTCTCCGACCCCGACGAGCGCGCCGTCATCCGGCTGCGCTACTTCGACCGGGCAGACTGGGACGGGATCTGCGCCGCCCTGTACGGAGACCGGCAGGACTACCTCGACAGGCTGGACAGCTACCAGAACAGGACATACAAGGCCCACGGGCGGGCCCTGCTGCGGCTGGCCGAGATCCTCAAAGATAGCGGGGAAAACGATGGAGACGACCGAGGGGCAACCGACTGACGATCGGACAGAGCCGGGCCGACAAACGGCGGCAGACCGAAGGACAGACAACCGAAGAACGACCGGAGAAAGAAGGCCGTCGAGCGGATAACGCCCGGCGGCCATTTCTCGCCATGAAGGAGGCAGCGCGCGGCTCCAGATCGAGAGTCTCCGGTAGATCCACCGGAAACCCTCGGCAGCAGTGCAGACCAACAGCGAGGCAGCCAGACGGCCAGACCGCCACATCAAGAGGGTGCCCGACCTATAAGCCGAGGGAGGCCACCACGTCCAGCAGGGCTGCCGCCACGGCAGCCGAACGAAGCGGCGAGCCCTCAAACACACGCAGAAAAAAGCGCAGCACGCGGCCTCACAGGGCCTCCTACGGGGGCCCACGGTACGGCCGAAGGTACTGTGACGCGACCGAAACGCCTGCGGTGCTGGCGAGCCCAAAAAACGCGCAGACTGGAAAAAATCTTTTCGGGCCGTTTCGTTTCGCGGCCCTGACCATTACCAGCGCGGCCAGCAGTACCGGCTCGACCTGCAAGCCCGGCAAGGCTAAGATCACGGCCATCACCAAGGGCAAGGCCCACCCGTACTACCTGATCGCCGTCTCCGGCGGCGGCTCCACCGTCTACGGCTGGGTCGACGCCAGCGCCGTCAGCGTCGGCAGCGAGGCCGCAGCAGCCACCCCCTACCGCGTGAAGATCACCGCCGACGTCCTGAACATCCGCAAGGGCCCGGGTACCAACCACGGCACCAACGGATCCATCAAAGGCGGGGGCATCTACACCATCGTCGCCGAAAGCACCGGTACCGGCGCGACCAAGTGGGGCAAGCTCAAGAGCGGCGCCGGCTGGATCTCGCTGGACTACGCGAGCAAAGTCTGATTGTGCAAAATGCCACCGGCGCGGCGCGGATCGCGCTCGGCCAGCGGCATCAATATCGGCAAATTACACAAAAACCCGCTCGGGAGAGATCCCGGGCAGGCTTTTTCTGTTTTATAGGGCCCCGCGCTGCTTCAGGTCAGCGGCGACCGCTTTATAGATCTTCGTGCCCCTGCTCGGCCCGGCGAAGTCGTAGACGTCCCGATCCTCCAGTGACTTCATCAGAGCCGGATCTTCGGCAACGGCAGCCCCGCAGGCCCGCAGGGCATCATACACAGGCAACCGGCGCGGATCGCTGAAGCTGCCACCCTTTTCCTGACGATTCACCGCGTAGGCGTAAAGCTCGGCCCGGGCCGCGCCCTGCAACCGGCCGACCATAAACCCGAGCAGAGCCTTCGCACCGACAAAGCGAGAAAACTTAACACCGTAGGCGTGCGCGTGCCGAGATAAGCCCGGATCCGGCGCCTCCTCGTCCTCGTCCGCGATCCTGCTGATGATCGCGCTGACGTCGTCCTTGCATACGCCGTCCGGGATCATGGCCTCGAACTCGAGCGCATAGTCCATCTGCCGGTCGGTCGGCGGGATCTGCTGCTCCACCTGAACGGTCAGCGGATCCACGAGGCCGTCGGCCGCTGCACGCGAAGTAGAAAAACGACCGGCTGACGAACAAAAACGAGGCACAAACAACATAAGGACAACCGGCGGTCGACCGCAGTACATCCGAAAAAACACAAAGCGGCCAGAATTGAGCTGTTTCCTCGCTGTACCTGCACAAATTAGGACAGCCTTCGGGAGTCCCGGAGGCTGTCCTTGCGTCGGCGTGGGTATGGTGGATTAGAAGTCGTAGACCTCAATGATAAAGTAAATCGTGCCGGTATAGGTGCCAGCAGTATGGCACTCACTGGCCGTGGAGACTTTGACCGAGCCGAACAAATCCGGCGTTGTTCCGTGCGTCGAGTTGAAAACGGCGACTGAAGCATTTTGCTGGCTGGTGATAGTCTCCCAGTATGCTGTCGAAGCATACCCCTTCGAGATCATGCAGGGAATACGAAACGCGGCATTCTCGGTGTTACTGAGATAGAAGTAGCCGTCCGGCGCGAATGTGCGGTCGTAATCGACCATAACGTGAAGCTCCTGCCTGCTGTCAAGCTCCATTTTCGAGGCTGTGATCTCAAAGGAGTCGCCGGTGTCAAGCGATAGTGTCGCCGGTATGCTGATTTCATAGGAGGGAACGTTCACAGGGTACGGATCTGGATCGGAGTCGGAGCTTGAGCCGCTATCTGGCTGTGCTTCGATGGTTTTAGTGACGACCGTGTTCCCCGCCTCTGTACTGGCTGCTGACGCGGGAGCGGTCAGAGCTGCCAGCATGGCAAGGCACAGGGCGAGGGAGAGGACTTTCTTTTTCATGGTAATACCTCCAAAGTAAAGGACGACTCTGCTCCGTTTAGTTCCTGCGGCACATCTTCGAGTGTGTAGCATGAATAGCGGAGCACAGCCTTTTCATAGATTGCTGGATCGAGAGGATCCGAGATCTCGATCGCGTCAATCGACTCACCCGGCAGGAGCTCGTTGGAGCGATAGATCTCTTTCCCCGAAGGGAGCACGATTGAAACAATAAATGCGCAGTCATTTCCGGCGGGATTGTAGAGTATAACCGGCTGTTCCCTCTGCCCAGCCTTGAAACTCATACGCTCATAGCCCGGAACGGTTATAGCCCCCACGGCGCCGACTGTAATGCCCTCGGGCATCTCTGATGGCGTAGTGTGTGGCGCTCCGATTGTCATATATTCGGAACGCTGGCCGACTGTGTAGCCAACTACTCCTCCGGCAATAGAGACCGCGCAGATCGCTGCAATAATTGCGATGGCCTTGTTTTTTCTCATGGTGTACCTCCTTCACGCCGACGCAAGGCTCATTTTACGCCGGTAGTATCTTCAGTTACAGGCAAAGCAGGTAGAGCCTCGGCCTTTTTCCACCGCCGGATCGTGGAATCGTCAGCCGGGCAACTTTCGCCATCTCCGATCTGGACGTCGCGGATCGTCTCGGCCTCATAGTGACGCCGCGGGGCCATGAAGTCCGGGAGCTCGAGGTGAAAGCTCTGACAGGCTGGGCACCGCCATCGACGCAGCAGATACCAGTGAGACACGCCAGCCGAGTCTATCGCATGACGCCGTCTGATCCCATGGCCGCACATGATAGCCCCACAAACAGGACAGCGCGGCACTTCTGAGCTCAGAATCGCATAGGCATCCCGCTCGGCGTCGTATGTAACAGCATAGTGCTTCGTCACGATCACACAGCCACCTCCCGGATCGGGAGGCCGCCGGCGTACAGAGTGAGGCACTGTGCAGCAGTGGGCTCCTCATTTTCTCCGGGATCTCCGGCGTCGCTGTCTCGCGCCGATATACTTTCCGTTCCAGATACGGCCGTCCTCTGGCTTCGGAGCGTCGTCCGGGATCAGCCAGATACCGCCGATCTTTCCGGCCCCGGGGACTCGGCCCTGCTTGCAGAGCTGACTGACCCACATAGAGCTCACACCCCACCGCTTGCCGGCTTCCTTCGTCGTTTCGTACCCTCTCCAGCTCATAGCTGCACCCCCGTCTCAATACTCTTCAGGGAGAAGGACGGTCGTGGCAGCTCTCTGGCCGTTGTCATCTGCTGCTTCAGTGATGATCCAGATCTTCCCGCCCTGCTTCGTGGTATACGCACCCATGAGCCGGGCGCCAGTCCTGAGCGCCGCCTCGTTGAGCTGTATATCCTCGGGGCAGAGATCGCCCCAGTCGCCGAGCTGGTACCTGCGAAGGCACTCGAGGATCTCTGACAAGAAGCCGACGTCATCGCGGGCGGCCTGAGCGATCCCTGCCGTGATGAAAAGCGGCCCGAAGTCCATTGACAGCGCCTCCCTTTGCTTTGATGACTTAATCATAGCGCCGAGATCCTAAAAGGAACAGGCAAACTGGGTAGAGCACATAGGGCGTAAATAGCCCCGCCTCTCAATTTGAGGGGCGGGGCTATTTATTCAGATGCTGCCCAGTATTTCAGAGACTGAGCTCTATGGTGACGATCCTGCGAGTCTCTGGATCGGCGTGATGCAGCCGATGACGGAGTTCCTCGCGGGCTTCGATATGTAGCTCAAGGTCGTATGACGAGGCCAGACAGTCAGCCAGCTCACGGGTATCATCACAATCATCATAAAGCAGCGGATCGTTTAGGCTTACCGTGAAAGCGTTCCGCTTCTGAGCGGTCTGGCGACGTACTTCTGCAACGGCAGCACAATCAAGTACACGCACGGCGAAATCCGAAAATGCTCCGTAGCCTCCCCAGTTCCGCAGCGCCTCCCCGAAAGCGACGAGCATGATACTTAGTGCCTCATCAAAATCGCAGCCCATCACATGGCTCTTTTTGTGAGCGATAGATCGAACAAGAGGGAGGTATTTTTCAGCAAGTTCAGCAAGCTCCGAGGATGGAACATTTCGGCGGGCTTTCATTTTTTGCCCATATTCCGCTTTTTTCTGGAGGTAATCGGGAAACAGATTTTCGGGCCGCTCTTTCAAAATGGCAGCGATGGCCTCGGCAGAAGAACGAGCGACGCTACGCGATTCCTTGCCGGACTCGATGCGGAACACCGCGTTCTTACAGAGTCCTGCCGCAAAAGAAACCTCAGTTTGATGCATTTTTGCGGAGATCCGCGACTTTTTAATCGCTGCCGGATCTGGTGTGACTAAAAAGCTCCGATCTTCCGGTATAGTGTACGAGCCACTCCAGCACGGCGCTTTTTGGCGCTCGGCCTTCTCAGCAACTCGTCCGTAATTCGGAAAAAGCACACCGGGCACGGCGCTGAGCTTGCTGGCAATACCCTGTGCCTCAGAAAGTGAGTAGCGCACATTTTCACAGATATTAGGGAAAGAAACGCCAGCGGCTTCGGCCGCGCTTCGAACAGCATCGGGATCAACGACGACCGCATAGGCTTGTAGATTTTCAGCATCCACCCTTTCGGCTTCCGCTGCGTCGTGTGCAGTCTTCGCCGACATAAACATGGGGAAGATCACCTCGGGATCCGTTTGCAGTACAACAGCGATTGCCTCGGCGCTCTCGACCTTTGTCCGCGGATATTTACCGTTCTCTAAGTTCTGGTATCGGATCTTTGACATTCCAATGCGCTCCGCTATCTCTCGCTGAGAATACCCCGAAGAGAATCTCGCGCGTCTCAGTGCATCCAGATCGGCAGTAACGTAGTAGTTCATGTTTTCCTCCTTTTCTCTACATAACCACGCAAGGCAAACCGGGTAGAAAGTGGCCCGTTCTGGCCTTTTTGCGCGGTGCTCGTTTGGTGCTTGTTTGGTGCTTATGAACACCAGACCAGACTTTCGCACCCATTCGTAGACTTTGAGGAAAACGCCGCAAACCCGCATGAAATCAGGCTTCTCGTGTGTAGCCGCTTGTAGACTTTTCGAGCGGATTATAATTCGTAATCAGCAGGTCGAAGTAGACTGCAAAGCCCGCAAAACCGCATGAAGTCAGCGTTTTCCCGTTTGCCTCTCGGATCGTTCAAGTCAGTTTGGTGTTTATTTGGTGCTTATTCTCAAAAATAAGGCTTTTGCCTTCGTTGTGCTGGTATAGCTCAGTTGGTAGAGCGACGCACTCGTAATGCGTAGGTCGCCGGTTCGAGTCCGGCTTCCAGCTCCAAGCCCTCGCCTTTTGGCGGGGGCTTTTTCTTTTCCTCGGGGAGCAGCTGCGCCTCTGCTCATGCTGTGCCCCTCCGCTTTTTAGGCAGCTCTGTGATCTGAGTTCCCACAGTCGGAGCTACGACATCGGCAAACTTCTCCGAGATCTGCGCCGCCTTCTCATCGGCTGATGCTATGACGTGGGAGTATATGTTCGCCGTGGTGCTGACCTGAGCGTGGCCCAACCTGCGAGAGATCACGACGAGCGGAGTGCCGTCGGCGATCATCAGGCTCGCATAAGTGTGGCGCAGGCTGTGAATGTGGACATCGGGCAGCCCGCTCCGCTTCACAAAAGCGGAAAACCACTTCGTCAAGGAGTCGGGGAACACCGGGGCGCCGTCGTCTCCAGTGAATACGCGGCCAGCCGTGTCTTTCCAGTAGTCTCCGCAGGCATCGCGCTGACCGTCCTGCCATCGCTTATACTCGAGAAGCATCGAGAAGGCGGTCGGTGAGAGCTTCAGCGGCCGTGCCGATGTGGCATTCTTCGGCGTGTCAACATAGACGCCGGCGCCGGGCGCATAGTTCAGAGTGTTCACGATCGTGATCGTCTGGTTTTCAAAGTCCACATCTCGCCAGCGAAGGCCGAGCAGCTCGCCACGGCGCAGGCCAGAGAGCAGGTCGAAGGTTATCATCGCCCTGTACTTGATGGGCTCCTTGTGCAAGAGCATCAGCAGCTCGCGAGCCTCTGCCTCGTCCAGATATGCCGCCTCGTGCTTCGGCATCTTCGGCAGTTCGGCGTTGACGGCCGGATTATAGGGGATGTAGCCCCATTTGACCGCCTTCCCGAGGCACGAGCTGATGATCCGATGGTAGGAACGGACAGTATTGGAAGACAGCAGCCGATCGGGCTGCTCCAGCCTAAAGGCATCCGAGAGCTTCAGGCCGAGCTCCGCGCTGATCGCCATGGCCGTTTCCTTGCTGACCCTCTTACCGGAGATGGCGATCCGCAGCGTGTTCCCCGCGACTCCGGCCGCCTTCCCGAAGGCCGTCCGCGTGACACCTGCCTGCTTAATGGCCTCGCCGATGTCGATCTTGCTGGTGTACTTCAGGTCGGCCCGAATCCCGGTCTCCTCGAGGTTTCTGTAAAACTCGTTGAGATGGCCGGTGCGCAGATCTTTGAGCTTGATGTGGCCTATGGCCTGATTGATCCGCTCGAGGCTTTTCTCGTAGCCCGTGTATGTCTTGATCTTGAGCTGCTTCTGAGCGAAGTCCTTCATCCAGATTGCGGCGAAGTCCTCGAACCGGATGTTTCCGTCCTTCGTAGTGCCGGAGTTTACCCGCTCCTCGAATAATACCTTTTGGCGCTCCAGCTCCTTCGCAATCTGGCGGGGAGTCATCCCGACCGGCGGCGTCCATGTGGTGTGCTTGCGGATCTGCTTGCCGGAGATGTCGTAGCCGCACGAGGCCGTGATCTTATAGCTACCTCCTCGTTTTACTGCTGTTGCCATGGCGTTCCCCTCCTTTTGCTGGCTTCGTGGATGTACTGAGGGCGGCAGCTGCTGTCAGCTCCTCGCATAGCTCATCCAGCGCTCTGTCGAGCAACTTCCTTTTATAGCTGGTGAGCATCTCCAGAGCGACACAATCGGCCGAGGCGCTCCTGTTCAGATGGTCGGCCATCGGCAGTAGCTCGGCAAGATCCTCGGGCTCAGGGCTGCACGCCATGATATAGGCACGAAGATCCTCGAAAAACTCTGTTGCGGCCGACGCCGACAGCACTGAGCTGACGGTCTCCAAAAGTGCGACGTCAGAACACCGCAAAAATGCGCGAGCGTTTTCGGAGAGCCTGATGGCTGAATCTCCGACCTGCTCCTGATCTGGCGTCATCCCGAAAAGATAGTCGATGCTAACATGGAAGAAGCGAGCAAAGGCTGCAATCATTTCCATACCGGGCTCGCGTGCCCCTGTTTCGTATGCCGCGAGCGACGCCTGAGAGATCGGCAGCTCCGGCCGGGCCGCGAGCTCGCTCTGTGTCATGTGCCGCGCTTTTCTGAGCTCCCGGATTTTTCTGCCGATGCTCTGCTTCAGCTCCGGCTCGTCGGAGATCTCCACGGGCTCGCCGTCATCGTCAATCTCGCCGTTGTTGAGCTGTCGCTCCACTTCGGCGATCTCCTCGAAGCTGGCCGCCGTAGTGCGCCCCTCGACGATCTCCCGGGCCTTTGCATAGTTCCCGAGGCAGCAGGCTTCAGCGGCCTCGAGTGTGTCGAGCCCATCGTACTCCGGGGAGCTGTTTGCTATACCGAAATCGCGGATGTCACTCGAGAAAAACACGTAGAAGCTGCCCGCCTTGTACCCATACTTGTCGACGTCGCGAGGGCTTGCTTCAAAAATTGAGTAGCCGTTCAGACTTTTCACCTTTTTCATGATGTCCCTCCTTTGTTGTCGGCCGTTTTGCTTTCTTTTGACAGTATAGCGCAATTATCCGTTTTCGTCAACAACAAAGTCAAATTTTTAGTTGACAGCGTCAAAACTTTGTGCTACCATAAACTCAGGCTTGAAAGGGCCAAACATAAAGGCCGGCGGGCGACCGGCTGGAAGGCAAAAGGCAGAGACCACGGCCGGCGAATAAAAAAACCGAGCCCATAGCTCTGATACTGCCAGACCCCACCAACTCGCTGCAATATCCGGGAGAAGGTGCCCCACAAGAACCACCCGACGCCGCTGAGCAGACGACTCTATCCCAGACAAGGGAGAGGAGCGTCCGCTCGGCGGCTTTTTCTGTTCCTCTCCAAAATCAGACGAAAGGAGCAGAACATGGTAAAGGGAAAAATCGAGGCTATTAAGGCCGCACGCCTCGAGAGAGGCTGGTCGTTGTCTGAACTTGCCAAGCAGGTCAATATGACAAAGGAGACCGTTGCGCGAATCGAGCGGGGGTGTTCCGCATATCCGGCAACAGCAAAGAAGGTGGCCGATGCACTCGGCAGACCCGTCGCCGAGCTGTTTGCCATATCGTAAGGGAGGCGGCAGCATGAACACGATGACAGCCGAGCGCCCCCCTGCAAAGGCGCCGCGCATGAGATACCCGGAGCAGGCTCTCGCCGAGCTCAAGTCGGAGGATCCTAACACGCCGGTCACAGTTTACATGATCCGCAGGCTGGTCGCTGCCGGCACGATCCCCTCAATCAGAATGGGCCGCCGGCGGCTACTTAACTACGACTCGCTACTGGAGTACCTTGCGCATCCTGTTTCTAAGGAGACCGAGGCGCAGACGACCGGAATCCGCAGGATAGGCGTTTGATAGCCGGCGACTTCACGGAGAAAGGAGGCGATGCTATGGCGTGGATTGAAAGCCACCAAGAGTTATGGCGGCACCCCAAAACGAAAAAACTTGCCCGGCTGCTGGCGGTATCAGTTCCAACCGCGATAGGGCACCTTCACGGAATCTGGTACTGGGCCCTCGACTTTGCGCAGGATGGAGACCTTCGCCGATACGATCCCGAGGAAATTGCTGACGCTGCTCTGTGGGAGGGAGAACCTGTGCGGTTCATCGAGGCTCTCGTGGCGGCTGGCTACCTCGACCAAACCGACAACGGTCTCACGATTCACGACTGGTATGATTATGCCGGCCGACTGATAGAGCAACGCGAAGCACGCAGAGAGCAAGACAGGGTCCGGAAGCAGAGGCAGCGGGAGAGGAAAAAGGTCGAGGCGCACGATGGTCACGGAGAAGTCACGGATGAGTCACGCGTGACTCCGGGCAACGTCACGCTCCTACCGTACCCAACCAAACCAAACCAGACAGAACAGGACAATACAGAGACCACTACTCCCCCTTCCCCCTCTGACGAGGGGAGTGACGGCGGCACGAAGTCGCTCGTCGAGG
>ERZ827522.1768-NODE-1768-length-17187-cov-6.301541_pt1 | contig 17187 bp, 16 predicted proteins | sample MGYA00519580_ERZ827522 | MGnify/ENA primary metagenome ERZ827522 (study PRJEB31778, sample SAMEA3449340) | human gut metagenome | biome: human gut; feature: human-associated habitat; material: faeces | place: United Kingdom | collected 2010/2012 ... | reverse complement strand
GATCGAGATCCCCCGTGCCGCCCTCACCGCCGACGATATCGCCAAGGAGGCCGAGTTCTTCTCCTTCGGCACCAACGACCTGACTCAGATGACCTTCGGCTTCAGCCGTGACGATGCCGGCAAGTTCCTGCCCGCTTACTACGACAACAAGATCTATGAGAGCGATCCGTTCGCCCGGCTGGATCAGGTCGGTGTGGGCAAGCTGGTGGATATGGCCTGCAAGCTGGGCCGCGCCACCCGCCCCGACATCCATCTGGGCATCTGCGGCGAGCACGGCGGCGACCCCTCCAGCGTGGAGTTCTGCCACCGCGTGGGTCTGGACTATGTGTCCTGCTCCCCCTTCCGCGTGCCCATCGCCCGTCTGGCCGCCGCACAGGCTGCCATCAAGGACGCCAAGTAAGGGCTCGATTTCCCGCATAATCATAATACCAAGCGCCCGGCTATCAGCCGGGCGCTTGTGTTTTGGGCGGAAGCATGGTAAAATATAACAATAGATCAACAAAAGCAGACAAACGGGGTCGTATTATTTGCTGGAGGGATCGTATGGAAAGACGAGGGGATAAGGTCGATATTGTGCAGAGGGTGTCCTGCTGGATATCGGATATGGCGTTTGCCAGGTTTAAGAGCTTTAGTGATCGTGTGCTGGGAATACAGATCGATGAGATTCCGACTGTGGAGAGCATCCTTATGCGGCAGAATTTTTCGGTCGTATTTTATGCAGCCATTCTGTTTATACTGACCAACGGGATCTACATGGTCAAGAACATCGCGGCGCGCTCGATGATCCCCATTGACATGGTGCCGCTTTACATGATGATCGGCGGCTCGCTGGCGATGCTGGTGTTTACGATCGCCTATAAAAAGCGTGGAGGAGAATACGATGCGCCGCCGGCGCGGTTTGCGCTGCTGGCCTACTACGGGGTGGTGATCGCCAGCGTTACCGTCTTTATGGTCTCCTGCAACTTTCACCGGGTCGGGTTGTCCATCTCCATGTGCTATCTGTTTGCGATCATGATCGCGCCCACATACCGCCGTGTGGATACCGTGGCGGTATGTGTTCTGATATTGATCAGCTGGTGGCTGCCCGGACAGCTTCCCTACGCGGAGAACTATGATCTGTTCAAGCATTTCCTGCTGCGATTTTCCATCATTGTAGGTTTTATCGTGCTGCGGTCCATCTTCCTTCGGCAGTCTGCCAACGAACGGCACATCAAGGAAATGGGTCACGCTTTCATCAAGCTGGCCTACAACGACGTGATGACGGAAACACTGAATAAAAAGGCGATGGAGACGTATGGCACGTTCATTGCCGATAAAACCGCGCCGGAACGGGTCAGCGTCATTATTTTTGACGTGGATGATTTCAAATCGTACAACGACAACTACTCCCACATGAAGGGCGACGAAGCGCTGCGGCGTGTGGCCGGAAGCGTGGTCGGGGTGTTGGCGGCGGCTGACCGGTATCTCTTCCGCTTTGGAGGCGAGGAGTTCGTGGTGATCCTGCCGGATATCGGTGAGGAGGAGGCCCGCCGTATCGCCGGTGCGCTTCTTGACGCGGTGCGCGCCGCGGCTGTTCCAAGAGAGGACCTGCCGGACCGGCACATTGTTACGGCCTCTTTCGGTGTTGCGTGCGGGACGGGCCGGGAATTGAAGGACTTTTCACTCATCGCAAAGGCGGACAGGCAGCTGTATATCTGCAAAAACAACGGAAAGAACTGTGTGGCGGCCAGCGGCGCCATATACAGATGAGGTACGCAGGCGCCCGGCTATCGGCCGGGCGCTTGTGTTTTGCGGGGAAATATGATAGGATGACAATACAAAGAAGCGGGGAAATATGATAGGATGGCAGGACAAAGAAGCAGCAAAACATGATAGGATGACATTACAAAGAGGCGGAAAAACTGATAGGATGACAGCACAAAGAAGTAACAAAGCATGATCGGATGGCGATACAAAAAAGTAACGGAGGGGATACCGCTATGTACGAACTGATACAGCTTACCGAGAGGACGTATTACATCAAGAGCCCCACCAACATCGGCCTCTTCCGGCTGGATGAGAAAAACGTCTGCCTGATCGACAGCGGCAACGACAAGGACGCGGGGCGGAGGATACGACAGGTGCTGGACGCCAACGGCTGGCAGCTGACGGCGATCTACAACACCCACGCCAACGCCGACCACATCGGCGGGAACCGGTATTTGCAGGGACAGACGGGCTGTAGGATCTACGCGCCGGGAATCGACTGCGCGTTTACCCGGCACCCGGTGCTGGAGCCGTCGTTTCTCTACGGCGGATATCCGCCCAAGGACCTGCGGCACAAGTTTCTGCTGGCACAGGAGAGCGACGCGGCGGAGCTGACGGCGGACAAGCTGCCGGAGGGCTTTGCGTCTATCCCCCTGCCCGGGCACTTTTTCGACATGGTAGGCTTTCGGACGCCGGACGACGTGGTGTTTCTGGCGGACTGCCTGTCCAGCCGGGAGATACTGGACAAGTACCAGATCGGTTTTATTTACGACGTGGCCGGGTACCTGAAAACGCTGGAGCAGGTGCAGGCCATGACGGCGAAGGTATTTGTGCCCGCGCACACGGAGGTGACGGAGGACATCGCCGATCTGGCGCAGTACAATATCCGAAAGGTGCATGAGATCGCGGAGAGGATCGTGGACCTCTGCGCCGCGCCCCGCGGCTTTGAGGACATCCTGCAGCAGCTGTTTGCCGCCTACGGGCTGACCATGAGCTTTGAGCAGTATGTGCTGGTGGGCAGCACGGTGCGGTCCTATCTGGCGTGGCTGAAGGACATGGGGCGGCTGACAGCTGTCTTCGGAGACGGCCGGATGCGCTGGGCGCGGGTGTGAGCGCCAACGGAATACGGAAAAAACAAGCGCCCGGCAGAAGCCGGGCGCTTGTTTTGCGGCACGTGCCGCAGGGGGGAAGAAATTTGTGAGAGAGGGATGTGTCAGTTAGTTGTACTTCTCCAGGTACTTGCCGAACTCCTCCAGACCGGCCTTCAGCACCTGGGGATCGCGGAAGGCGCCGTAGCCCACGCGGATGGTCTTGGGCATATCGAAGTAGTCGCCGGGGACCACCAGAATCTGCTCGGTGGCCATGGCATCCTTGGCCAGGGTCTCGGAGTCCACGTCGTAGTCATAGTCGATCAGGCAGGTGGTGCCCATGGTCTTGGCGCGCAGGTGCAGATGGGGCTGGGAGGCCACCCAGTCCTCCACGATCTTGCGGTTGGGCTCCAGAATGGAACGGGCGCGGGCCCACAGGGCCTGGTAATGCTCCAGCGCGATGGAGGCGATGATCTCGTCCCAGATGCCGCAGCAGATGGTGTTGTAGGAACGGCGGGTCTTCATGACCTCGTACATCTCATGGTCGCGGCAGACGATCCAGCCGATACGGGTGCCGGCCATGGAGTACATCTTGGACATACTGCTGATGGAGATGGCCTTGTGGTAGCCGTAGTCCAGAATGGAGGGCATATAGTTCTCGTCCAGCCCGCGATAGACCTCGTCGCAGAGGATCCAGGCGTCGTGCTTGGCGGCGATGTCCACGATCTTACGCAGGCCCTCGTCGTACAGGGTCACGCCGATGGGGTTGTTGGGGTTGGTCAGGACGATCATCTTGGTGTTGGCGTCGCAGGCCTTGTCCAGGGCGTCGAAATCCAGCTGATAGTTATCCTCGGCCTTCAGCTGGACCACGCGGGTCTCGATGCCGCTGCCCTTGGGGATATCGTAGTGCTGCTGATAGGAGGGCTTGATCACCACGCAGTTGTCACCCGGCTCCAGCACGCTCATCAGCACCAGGTCATTGGCGCCGGTGCCGCCGTGGGTGATCATGACTTCCTCGGGCTTCACGTTGCCCTTGGGGTAAATGCCGGCCACCGCCGCCTTGATCCGGGGGGAGCCGGTGGCGTCGCCGTGGTGATAATGCAGGCTCATGGTACGCATTTCGTTCAGGAAAGCGTCCAGATCCTCGCCGGTCAGGTCAAACAGCTCGTCCATACGAAGGGCGCTGACGCAGCTGCTGCCCAGATTGATACGGGCGAGAGAATCCATGGGATTCAGCCACTCTTCCACACCAAACCATGCCAGTTTCATTTTATTGTCCTCCTCATTTCGTCTGTTTTGTAGGGTAAGCGGATATATTCCGCGGGGTTACAGGTCGGCCTGCAAGCCCACGCCCTCGGCCAGTGCGCGGTCGATGGCTACCTTGGCGGCGGCCAGATCCAGAATGTACAGGCCGGTGGCGTCGAAGATGGTGGTCTGCGTGTCGCTGGTGCGGCCGGGGACCTTGCCGTCGATGAGGTCACCGATCTCGCCGGTGATGTCGTCGGCACTGATGACGCCCTGCTTGATGGGCAGCTCCATCTCGCCCACGCGGATGCACTGGGCACGGTCGTCGGCGTAGAAGGCGGCGCCCTGGAAGATGGTGCTCTCGATCTCCTGCTTGGATTCCATGTCGGAGCCCAGGCAGCTCAGATGGGTGCCGGGCTTCAGCCACGCCTTCTGGATGATGGGCTTGCGGGAGGGCGTGACGGTGATGATGGCGTCACTGTCGCCCACGGCGGCGGCCATATCCAGCGCCGGCAGGAACTCCACGCCGGAGGCGTCGATGCCGAAGTCATCGGAGAGCTGCTGGGCAATGTGGGCGGCGAACTGCACCGCGTTGTCGGGGAACATGGGGTCGGCGATGTAGACCTTATCGATGGCCGGACGCAGCAGCAGCGTGGCGGCGATCTGGAAGGGGGCCTGTTTGCCGGCACCCAGGATGAACAGGTGTCTGGCGTCCTTGCGGGCCAGCAGGTCCACGCCCAGCGCGCCGGCGGCGCCGGTACGCATACAGGTGACGTAGGAGGCGTCCATGACGCTGACGGGAATACCGGTGTTGGAGTCGTAGACCATCATAATGCCGTTGAAGGGCGGCAGGCCCTTTTCCCGGTTCTCGGGAAAGTTGTTCAGCATCTTCAGGCCGTGGAGCTGTACGCCCTTGATATAGCCGGAACGGATGTCCATGGCGGCGTGCTCGTCCACGAATTCATAGTTGACCAGCGGCCAGATCACGGACTTGCCCTGGGATTTCAGACGATAGACCTCGCGCACCTCCTGGATGACTTCCTTCATGGAGATGACCTGCTTGACCTGCTCGCGGTTCAAAATCAAAACGCTCATATACATCCCTGTCCTTTCGTTTTTTCGGGAGGGCGGAGAGGGGCCGCGCCGGTCGTGCTCCGCCTCAGTTTGATGTCATTGTAACCGGGAGATGTTGCGCCGCGCGTGGGAAAAGCGTTGAATTTCCGTTGTTACTAAACATTTTAGCAAATCATGCCGCGCTTTACAACCAACGATTTAGTACATTTGCCGCCGGGGACACAGCGCCACTGGACAGACGGCCCGCCCTGGTGTACAATACGGCCATAACACAACACGGCTTTCAACAGGAGGACGGGACGCTATGTACGCGGATATCATCATTAAAAACGGGCGCTGCATGACCATGTGCGGCGACGGCGGGGCCGATTGGGTGGCCGCGGCGGGGAAAATGATCTGCGCCGCAGGCCGCGGCGATGATTGGCAGAAGCTGGTGCGCCCCGGCACGCAGGTCATCGACGCCAGGGGCGGCACGGTGCTGCCGGGGTTTATCGACAACCACTTCCATGTGATGCAGACCGCTGTGAACATGATGAGCGTGGATCTGGGCGGTGCGCGGTCCCACCGGGAGCTGGGCGAGATGCTGGCCGCCGCCGAAAAGCGGGAGGGCGCGGTGCTGGGCTGCCAGGTGGAGGAGTCGCAGTTCGAGGAAAAGCGTTTTCCGGACCGGTATGTGCTGGACAGGTATTGCAGCGACAGTCCGGTGGTGCTGTTTTCCAAGGAGTACCACGTCAGTATGCTGAACACCCATGCCCTGCTGTATTATAAGGTGCCCTTCTCCCTGGAGGGCGTGGAGCTGGACGGCAGCGGCCTGCCTACGGGCATTTTCCGGCGGAACGCCAACTATGTGCTGCGCTCCAATGTGCTGCGGAGCCTGCCGGACGAGTTCCGCATGGAGGCCATCCATCTGGCCATGTCCCGGCTGCTGGAAAACGGCATCACCACCGTGGCGGCCATCGAGGGCGGCTGGCTGTTCGACGACCGGGACGCGGAGTTCATCTACGCCCACAGCGGCGAGTTTCCGGTGGATATGCCGCTGTTCTATCAGACCATGGACCTGGCGAAGGTCTGGAAGCTGGGGCTGCGCCGGGTGGGCGGCAATATTATGGTGGACGGCACCCTGTCCAGCCACAGCGCCGCCCTGTCGGCGCCCTACGCAGACCGGCCGGACTACCGGGGACAGATCTTCCTGCCCCAGGATGGACTGGACGAGTTCGTGCAGCAGTGCTACCGGCAGGATATGCAGCTGGCGCTGTACAGCATCGGCGACCGGGCCATCGAGTCCGTGCTGCTGGCCCACGAGAGGGCCATCCGTCAGGGCGGCAGCACCGCCCTGCGCCACCGCATCGAGCACGCCATCATGGCCACGCCGGAGCAGATCGCCCGGGCGGCGGATATGAAGCTGATCTTCTCGGTGCAGCCGGCCTACGCCTATCTGTGGGGCGGCAAGGGCGGTATGTACGAGCGCCGGGTGGGCGAGCGCTATCTGCGCTCCAACAACTTTGCCGCCATGTTCGCCGCCGGCGCGGTGGTGTGCGGCGGGTCGGACAGTGACGTGACGGAGCCGCGGCCCATGCTGGGCATCCACGCGGCGGTGAACCGCGCCGTGCCCCAGTGCGCCGTGTCCGTGGAGCAGGCCATCGAGATGTACACCGTCAACGGCGCCTACGCGCTGTTTGAGGACAAGCGCAAGGGAAAGCTGGCGCCGGGATACCTGGCGGATATCGTGGTGCTGGACCGCGACATCCGCGCCGTGCCCGCAGAGCAGCTGGAGCAGACCGACGTGACCGTGACCATCAAGTCCGGGTCGGTGCTGCACAGCCGGCAGTGAGGTGACGGCCATGCTTCAGATCAGACTGTTTGGAAAGCCGCAGGTCATCTGCGACGGCACGGACATCACCCCGGAGCTGGGCAACAAGGGGTGCGCCCTGCTGTGTATCCTGTTCCTGCGGGGCGGGGACTACTACGCGCGGGAGAAGCTGGCGGCCTACCTCTGGCCGGACAGCGCCGCCAGCGCTGCCAAGTATAATCTGCGCTATACCCTGTGGAAGATCAAAAAGAGCACCGATACCGGCGAGGGCGGGCGGTCGCTCATCAAGCTGGACCGGGAGTACTGCTGCATCGACCGGGCATACGACTATGTCTGCGATCTGCAGACCATCGACGAGATCGACCCGGAGACCCGGTCGGCGGACGAGCTGAAGCGGGCGTGTGACGCCTTCGGCGGCGAGCTGCTGGAGGGGTACTATTTCAACCACTGCGAGGACCTGAACGAGCTGATCCTCAGCCAGCGCATCTATTATGAGAAGCGGAAGAACCGGCTGCTGATGAAGGCGGCGGAGCTGTATGAGCAGCGGGATATGCTGCCGGAGGCCGTGGGCATTCTGGAGCGGGTCATGGAATACGAGCCTTACAACGAGCAGCTGGCCCTGCGGCTGATGACGCTGTATGAGCGCGGCGGCGACCGCAGCCGTGCTATCCGGTTTTTCAACGAGTTCCGCAACCGGCTGGCCTCCAACCTGGAGATCTATCCCGGCAGCGCCATCACGCAGAAATACGCGGAGCTGAAGGCCGCGCCCGCCGCGCCGGAGTCGGCTCCGGCAGCGGACAGCGTTCCCGGCCTGCATGTGCAGACCTACTGCCTCCGGGCGGTGCCCTGCTTCTGGATGGCGGACGCAGTTGGAAAGCTGCTGGACGCCGTCGGATACGACGTGCCATCGGGCGACCGGGCGCTGCTGCGGGTGCTGGGGGCTATACAGCCTGCGGCGGCCTGCGTCGGCGCGGAGGGTGAGGTCACGGCCGCACCGGCGGCAGTGGCCCAGGCGTTTATCCGGTGGCTCACCGGTCTGGCGGCGCGGCAGCCGCTGGCGGTGCATATCCGCCGCTCCGGGGAGATGGACGACGTCAGCCGCGGTGTGCTGGAGTATCTGCTGGCGGAGCGCCCTGCCGGGTTGACGCTGCTGACAGAGGACGGCTGCACTCTGGTCGATATGCCCAGCGGAAAATGACGGCGGAAAGTGCCGGAACACCGGGTACATCCGAACTTTAAAGCGCGAAAGCGCGTGGCGGAGTGTTTATTCCTGGCAAACATTTTTGGTGGATATGACGGTTGACGGTGACTTGTTGTTGTTGTGATATCTTACAGAAAACTTCGGGAAAGGAGAACGCCACACATGATGAAGCAGCTGTACAAGGCATACGCATTTAGCTTTTACTTTACCTATGCGGATAAAGTAAGAGTGATTTGTGATGCCCGGAAATGCTGCTGATGAAATGAGGACGTTCTCCCACGGAGACGCACTGACATCAAAGCCGCCCTATGGATCACAGATCCACAGGGCGGCTTTTTTGCAGCCAAATTTTCAAAAACACCCATCAGGAGGAACCACACCATGAAAAAGAACATCACACGGCGGCTGACGACCGCCCTGCTGGCCGCCGCCATGTGCGTGAGCATGGCCGCCTGCGGCAGCAAGACCGACGACACCAAGACGGACGGCACCGGCGATGCCGACGGCGCCAAGAAGTATACCATCGGCGTGTGCCAGCTGATGACCCACGACGCACTGGACGCCGCCACCCAGGGCTTCATCGACGCGGTGAAGGACAAGCTGGGCGAGGAGAACGTGACCATTGACGTGCAGAACGCCGCCAATGACCAGAATGTCTGCACCACCATCGTCAATACCTTCGTGTCGAAGAAGGTCGACCTGATCATGGCCAACGCCACCCCGGCGCTGCAGGCGGCCTATAACGCCACCGCAGAGATCCCCATTCTGGGCACCTCTGTTACCGAGTACGGCGTGGCGCTGGGTATCGACAACTTCTCCGGCACCGTGGGCGGCAATGTCTCCGGTACCTCCGACCTGGCGCCCCTGACGGAGCAGGCGGACATGATCCTGGAGCTGCTGCCGGAGACCAAGACCGTCGGACTGCTGTACTGCTCCGCGGAGCCCAACTCCGAGTACCAGGTCCAGGTGGTGGAGGAGTACCTGACCGGCAAGGGCATCACCTGCACCCGCTACTCCTTCTCTGACTCCAATGACGTGGCCGCTGTGACCACCAAGGCCGCCGCCGACAGCGACGTGATCTACATTCCCACCGACAACACCGCCGCTTCCTGCACCGAGACCATCGGCAGCATCGTTCTGAACGCCAAGACCCCGGTGGTAGCCGGCGAGAAGGGCATCTGCACCGGCTGCGGCGTGGCCACGCTGTCCATCAGCTACTATGACCTGGGCTACAAGACCGGCGAGATGGCCGCCCAGGTGCTCACCGGCGAGGCGGACATCGCTGAGATGCCCATCCAGTACGCGCCCGCTGCCAAGATGTACAACCCCACCATGTGCGAGGCCCTGGGCATCACTGCCCCGGAGGGCTACGAGGCCATGGAATAAAATTCAGACAGGAAGGTCTGGTGTACCCACATGACACAGCTATTGAACGCGCTGCCCGGCGCTCTGGCCCAGGGACTGATCTGGGGCGTGATGGCCATCGGCGTATACATTACCTATAAAGTGCTCGATATCGCCGATCTGACCGTGGACGGCTCTATCTGCACCGGCGCGGCGGTGTGCACCATGCTGCTGCTGGGCGGGCAGAGCCCGTGGCTGGCGCTGCTGTGTGCCGTGTTGGCCGGTGTGCTGGCCGGCGCGGTGACAGGCCTGCTCCATGTGGGCCTGGGCATCCCGCCCATCCTGGCGGGCATCCTGACCCAGATGGTGCTCTGGTCCGTGAACCTGAAGCTGCTGGGCAAGGCCAACCAGGCGCTGCCCGCCCGCACCACGCACGTGCTGCTGAGTCAGATGGATGTGGGCGGTGCGCTGCCGGTGCTGCTGGGCTTCTGCGTGGTGCTGGTGGCACTGCTGGTGCTGTTCTTCGGTACGGAGCTGGGCTGTGCCCTGCGGGCCACAGGCTGCAACCCGGTGATGAGCCGGGCCCAGGGCGTAAACACCGGGCTGATGAAGGTCATCGGTCTGGCGCTGTCCAACGGCGTGGTGGCCCTGTCCGGTGCGCTGCTGTGCCAGTACCAGGGCTACACCGATGTGAACATGGGCCGCGGCGCCGTGGTCATCGGCCTGGCGGCGGTGGTCATCGGGCGGGCCGTGCTGGGCCGCCGGGGCGGCCGCATGGCCGTGCAGCTGGGCGGCGTGATACTGGGTGCGGTGATCTACTACATCGTGTACCAGGTCATCATCTTCGCCGGCTTCGACACCGATCTTCTGAAGATGTTTTCCGCCGTGGTGGTGGCCGTGTTTCTGGGCGCGCCCCACGTCAAAGCACAACTGAAAGCCCATTCCCGCAGTAAGAAAGGAGACAGCGGCCATGCTGAAAATGAATAACATCACCAAGACCTTCAACAGCGGCACCGTGGACGAGCGCGTGGCGCTGGACCACCTGAGCCTGACGCTGCGGGACGGGGATTTCGTCACCGTCATCGGCGGCAACGGCGCCGGAAAGAGCACCATGCAGAACGCCATCTGCGGCACCTGGCAGCCCGACGAGGGCAGCATCGAGCTGGACGGCGTCAACGTTTCCTCTCTGCCGGAGTACAAGCGCGCCCGCTACCTGGGCCGCGTATACCAGGACCCCATGATGGGCACCTCCGCCGGCATGGAGATCGAGGAGAACCTGGCTCTGGCGGAGCGCCGCGGCCGGCATCACACCCTGCGTCCCGGCATCCGCCGCGGCGAGCGCGAGGACTATCGCCGCCGCCTGCGGGAGCTGGGTCTGGGTCTGGAGGATCGCCTGACCACCAAGGTGGGCACCCTCTCCGGCGGACAGCGTCAGGCGCTGACGCTGCTGATGGCCACCCTGCAGAAGCCCAAGCTGCTGCTGGACGAGCACACCGCTGCCCTGGATCCCCAGACGGCCCAGCGGGTCATGGACATCACCGACCGCCTGGTCCGGGAGAACCACCTGACCACGCTGATGATCACCCACAATATGCGCGACGCTATCCACTACGGCAACCGCCTGCTGATGCTGCACAACGGGCGGATCGTGCTGGATATCTCCGGCGAGGAGAAGGCCCGGCTGACGGTGCCGGACCTGCTGGCACTGTTCAGCAAGGTCAGCGGCCAGGAATACGACAACGACCGCGCCCTGCTGGCGTAAACGCGAAGCCGGGGACTGCCCGTGAGGACAGTCCCCGGCTCTCTGCCCTTGACGGGCTGTGCGGCGGATGGTATGATGGTGGACGGAAGCGCCGGGGCCGTTCCGGCGCAGGGGAGGACGCCATGAAGAAGATAGACAACTGCGAGAATTCCACCGTGCTGGTGGCACTGCTGCTGGCGGGCATACTGCTGGTCATGGGCGCCTACCGGCTGTTCTCCTGGCTGTGCAGCCGGGGGCTGACGGACACGCTGACCTGGGTGCTGGGCGCGGCGGCGCTGGTGCTGGCGGCGCTGGGCCTGCTGCTGGCAAGCCGCAGCTTCCGGCGGCTGAAGGAGCTGCATCTGTAAGAGAACACCCCTGACCGGCAGGTCAGGGGTGTTCTTTCTTTACAGCTCCAGGGGCGCCGGCACGGCGTCCGCCGGGATGGGGCAGTTGTACCCGGCCGCCGTCCGCTGCCGGAACTCGGCCTTGGCGGCCTCCAGCAGCGCGGGCTGCTCCAGCAGATCGATGGCGGCGGCGCACAGCACCTTGCCGGCGTGCACGGTGGCCTTATGGGCCATGGGCGTCTTGTTGCAGGACACCACCTGCCAGCTGTGGCAGGGGACGTGGTTGGGCCACACCGCCACATGGATCTGTGCCGTGGGGCACTGATAGCTGACATCGCCCACGTCGGTGGAGCCGGCGTTGAAGGCGGGACCCTGATACAGCGGCATCAGGAAGTCGTTGAAGTGGCCGGTCTGCATGGCCTTCACCTTTTCGGCGAAGGCGGGATCGTTCTCCGCGCCTACGCCGCCGGGGACGTCACGCCCCTCGTAGGTGGCGGACAGCGCCTCCATGAAAGCGTGCTCCTCCGCCGTGCAGGGCGGTACGCCCAGCTGGGAGAAGTTGTCGTACAGCACCTTCTCCAGCGCGTGGTTGCACACGGTGTCGGACAGGCCGTCCACGAAGCGGCGCTCGATGGTGGTGTCCGTCATCAGCGCCGCGCCCTGCGCGATCTTGTCCACCCGCTGGTGCAGGGCCATGCAGTCCTTGACGAAGTTGGAACGGATCATGTACAGGACGCTGGCCTGGTGCTGCACCACGTTGGGGCTTACGCCGCCTGCGTCCAGAATGGAGTAGTGCACCCGGGCGTCGCGGGGCATATGCTCCCGCAGGAACTGCACGCCCACATTCATCAGCTCTACCGCGTCCAGCGCGCTGCGGCCCCGCTCCGGCGCGGTGGATGCCTGGGACGCCAGCCCGTGGAACGTGTAGATCATCTGGATGCAGGAGTTGGTGGAGCCGGTAGTCACCTCGCTGCTGTCGCCGGGGTGCCACGTCAGCGCCGCGTCAAGGCCGTACCACAGGCCCTCCCGAGCCATATAGGCCTTGGACGCCACGCCCTCCTCGCCGGGGCAGCCGTACAGGATGACGGTGCCGCTTTTTCCGGTCTGGGTCAGATAGTGCTTCAGGCCGATGGCGGCGGCCATGGCCCCCGCGCCCAGCAGATTGTGGCCGCAGCCGTGGCCGCTGCCGCCCTTCACCAGCTCGTGGTACGCGGTGCTGCCCGCCGCCTGCGAAAGGCCGGACAGCGCATCGTACTCCGCCAGCAGGCCAATGACCGGCCCACCGCTGCCGAAGGAGGCGGAGAAGGCGGTGGGGATGCCGCATATGCCTTCCTCCACCTGAAAGCCCTCAGCCTTCAGCACCTTGACGAACAGGGCGGCGGACTTTACCTCCTGCATGGACAGCTCGGCATAGTCCCAGATGGCGTCCGCCACCTCTGCCACCAGTTCCTTCTTCTCGTCAATGGCGGTCAGCGCCGCCTTTTTTGCATCGTTCATTGTCTGCTCCTTTTTCACAGCACCTTCTTCAGGAAATCCTGAAGGCGAGGGCTCTGGGGGTGATCGAAAACATCGGCGGGGGTGCCCTGCTCGGCGATCTTTCCGGCGTCCATGAACAGCACGCGGCTGCCCACCTCTTTGGCGAAGCCCATCTCGTGGGTGACCACCACCATGGTCATGCCGGACTGGGCCAGCTCCTGCATGACCTCCAGCACCTCGCCCACCATCTCCGGGTCCAGGGCGCTGGTGGGCTCGTCGAACAGCATGACCTCCGGCTCCATGGCCAGCGCCCGGACGATGGCCACACGCTGCTTCTGTCCGCCGGACAGCTGGGCGGGGTAATCGTTGGCTCTGTCCGCCAGGCCCACGCGCTGGAGCAGCGCCATGGCCTTCTGCTCGGCCTCCGACTTGGGGACTTTTTTGATCTTGATGGGCGCCATGGTCAGATTCTCCAGCACGGTCTTGTTGGGGAACAGATTGAAGTGCTGGAACACCATGCCCATTTTCTGCCGATGGAGGGGGAGGTCCACCTTCTTGCCGGTGATGTCCACCCCGTCGAAGATGATGGAGCCGGAGGTGGGCGTTTCCAGCAGGTTCAGGCTCCGCAGGAATGTGCTCTTGCCGCCGCCGGAGGGCCCGATCACCGCGATGACGTCGCCCTTGTACACGTCCACCGTGACGCCGTCCAGCGCCTTGACGTCGCCGCCGTTGTAGTATTTCTTCAGGTCCTTTACCTGAATAAGCGTCTGTGCCATCAGATATGCACCTCCCGCTGCTGCTTCCGCTTGCGCCCATAGCCGTTGTTCCGGTCGGCCTTCTTCATTTTTCTTTCAAAGTGGCCGAACACCTTGCTGAGCACGAACGTCATAATGAAGTAGATGACGCCCACGATCACCAGCGGCTCGATGGGCAGGTATGTGGCGCCCTTGACCACCAGGTACTGGGTCATCAGGTCGCCGATGAAGAACGTGGAGCCCAGGGACGTGTCCTTGATGATCATGATAAACTCGTTGCCCAGGGCGGGCAGGATGTTCTTCACTGCCTGGGGCACCACCACGAACCACATGGCCTTGCTCTCGCTGAAGCCAAGGCTCAGCGCCGCCTCCTTCTGCCCCGGATCTACCGCCTGGATGCCGGAACGGATGACCTCGGACACGTAGGCCGCGCTGTTGCAGATCAGGGCGATGGCGATGCAGAGGAACTTCTGCTTGTTCAACGCCGGGATCAGCATGGGCAGGCCGAAATAGAAAAAATACAGCTGCAGCAGCATGGGCGTGCCGCGGATGATCTCGATGTAGATGGTGGACAGCCACCGCAGCGGCGGTATCTTCGACATCTTCATCAGTGCCAGCACAGAGGCGAACACCGCGCCGAAGGCCACGGTGATGGCGGCCAGCGCCAGCGTGTACGACACGCCGTCGATGAGGAATTTGTCCCAGTATTTCAGGAACAGCGCGGCCAGCTTTTCAAAGTCAATGAATTTCATGGTGATTTCCTTTTACTGTGTATACGGCGGCGGGTACGGCTTTCGTACCCGCCGCGGTGTATATCCGTGTCAGTTCAGTGTCAGCTCCTGTGCGTTCTCGCTCTTGCCCAGCTCTACGGCGTCCTTGTACCAGCCGTCGTAGAGGTTGGCCTCCTTGGCCTGTGCCAGAATGGCGTTCACCGCGTCCAGCAGCTCCGTCTCACCCTTCTGCATCATGATAATGTTGGCGGAATACTCGGCCTTCACGTCGAATTCCCAGGTGCAGATGACCAGATCGGGGTTGGCGTCCACGATCATCTCCGCGTTGCCGTAGGCCACGGCCAGCGCCTCGATGTTGCCGCTCTTGAGCTCCATAACGCCCACGGTGATGTCGCCGATGGAGATGGGATTGGCGCCCGTCAGCTGCTCAGTCACCAGCTGCATCTGCAGGGAGGCGTTCTGCGCGCCCACGTCCTGACCGGCCAGATCCTCGGGGGAGGTGTACTTATCCGCGTTCTCCTTTTTGATGAGCAGGGCCTGTCTCGTTTCGTTTTCACCGGCGTAGTAGTAATCGCTGAGCTCATAGTTCTGGGCTCTGTCCTCCGTCCAGGAGTAGCCGGAGATGCTCATGGGAACGGAGCCGGTGTACACGGCGGTCTGGCTGGCGTCGAAGCCCATAGGCTCGATGACCAGCTCCACGCCCAGGTTCTCGGCGATGTACTTGGCCAGGGTGATGTCAAAGCCCACGTACTGGTCCTGACCGGTTTTGGAGGAGTCCACGAACTCCATAGGGGAGAAGTCGGGGCTGAGAGCTACGGTCAGCACGCCATCGGCCTTGATCTTTTCCAGCGCGTTGGCTGGCTCGGTCACGGTGTCGTCATCGGTCTTGTCGTCGGTCGTCGTATCAGCCTTGCTGCCGCAGGCTACCAGAGAAAGCGCCATCATCAGCGCCAGAAGCAAAGAAACAAACTTTTTCATGGTCGTATATCCTTCCGTATATCGTGAATATTTATTCATGTATAAAATGTATGTGGTCGGGAGAGCTCATGCCTCGCGGTGCAGGCGGTGCGCCTGTCGTCGTCGCGGCAGTGCCATCGTGCCAACTCCTTTGTTGTGGTGATTTTTCATGGGTCGTACCGCCTTTCCAGTGTGCGTTTTCCGGGGATGGGCTTGCCGCCGTCCGGTGCATCTCTCTCGTTGATATTGCATAATTTACCACCACAGTCCGGGAATGTCAAGGCAAAATTGAATATTTATTCGCAGAATATGCGATTTTGGTGAATATACTTACAGCATCGGCTAAAGCGGCGGGTCATTTGCATCAAAATGACGGGATCCGCCAGCAAAAAAAGAGCACCGCCGAAAGGCCGCCTGGCATAAGAAAACATACGCCGCAAAAGGCGCGTTTCGCGCAGCCCCATCGTTGCACCGCCTTGACAGACATCCAGTATGCCTGCGGCGGCGCGCCTCGGTTCTGCACAAAACGCGCTCTTTTTCGGTGCGAAGCAGTTTTGCCAAAGTAAATTCGAGCTGAAATTGACTGCAAAAACGCCCGCATGCTGACGCATGTGGGCGTTTTTTCGGTCGATTTCAGCCGGATAGACACAGGCAAAACCGTGTGTTTTCTTGTGTCAGGCGGCCTTTCGGCGGTGCTCTCTCGTGTCGTGTATGTGAATTACTCCTCCGTCTCGATCAGGCCGTAGCCGCCGTTGTTGCGGTGGTACACCACGCACACGGCGTTCGTCTCGATATTGCGGAACACATAGAAGGAGTGCCCCAGCAGGTTCATCTGCAGAATCGCTTCGTCCACTTCCATCGGTTTTACCGGGAAGCGTTTGGTCTTGACGACCCTGTACTCCTCGGGCTCGTCCATCTCCTCCACAAATTCCGGTGTGAAGGAAGCGGATTTCATCCGTTTTTCCAGCTTGCTCTTATTTTTTACGATCTGGCGGAACAGGGAATCAATGACGGCTTCCAGAGCATCCTCACGCTCGTCCGCGGTCCTCTCTGCCCGGAAGAAAAGTCCCTCCGATTTAATGGTGACCTCGACGGTCTCATGGTCACCCGAATGGATGACGGTGACCTGCGCCTGCGCGTTGCCGCCGAAGAACTTGTCAAACTTGGCGAGCTTCTTTTCTGCCCTCGCGCGGAAAGAGTCCTTGATGCCTGTGTTTCTGGCTGTGATGTTAACCTTCATTGTTTCAACCCCTTTTGCGATAGTATACAAAATATTTAGGTTGAGTCCTTTTTATTTTGTTGAGTTTATTATACTACTTTCCTCTTTAAAGGTCAAGGGAATAATGGGACATTTAATAGAAAAAACAACATCTTTTCATTCTTTCCAAACTCTTTTCACAAAAATTCCCTGCTACCTTTTAAAATACATGTACAGCTGGCAGGGAATCATGCCGTTGTAGAGCTTGCGGCGCTTGTCAGCCTTCCTGCCAAAGGAGCGCTCAAACTCCATGTCCGGGCTGATGATGTAGTACCGGTGCGGGAACCCCTGCCCAAAAACCTTGCCCATAGTGCGGTAAATCTCCTGCGCAGCCTTCATGTCCAGCAGGCGCTCGCCGTAAGGCGGATTGCAGATCACCACGCCCTTCTCCTTGGGGATAAAAAAGTCCTTGAT
>ERZ827522.1765-NODE-1765-length-17208-cov-6.263394_pt1 | contig 17208 bp, 12 predicted proteins | sample MGYA00519580_ERZ827522 | MGnify/ENA primary metagenome ERZ827522 (study PRJEB31778, sample SAMEA3449340) | human gut metagenome | biome: human gut; feature: human-associated habitat; material: faeces | place: United Kingdom | collected 2010/2012 ... | reverse complement strand
GTCTATGAGATCGTGGACAACTCCATTGACGAGGCCCTGGCGGGCTACTGCACCGACATCACGGTGACCATCAATCCCGGGAACACCATCACTGTCACTGACAACGGCCGCGGTATCCCTGTGGATATCCAGCCCCAGACCGGGCGTCCCGCGCTGGAGGTGGTGTTCTCTGTCCTTCATGCCGGCGGCAAGTTCGGCGGTGGGGGCTACAAGGTCTCCGGCGGTCTCCACGGCGTGGGCGCCAGTGTGGTGAACGCCCTTTCCGAATGGCTGACGGTCCAGGTCCACCGGGACGGACATATCTATGAGATGAAGTTCTCCAGGGGCAATGTGACCCAGCCCATGACCATTGTGGGAGATACAGACCACACCGGCACCACTGTCACCTTCAAGCCGGACCCGGAGATGTTCGAGGACACGGAGTACAATTACGATACCCTCCACACCCGGATGCGGGAGGAGGCGTTCCTGAACGCTGGCCTGCGCATCCGCACTGTGGACGCCCGCCCCGGACGGGAGCAGGAGGACAACATGTGCTTCGAGGGCGGCATCCGGGAGTTTGTTACCTGGCTGAACAAGAGCAAGGATGTGCTTCACAACGACGTGATTTACATGTCCGGAGCCCGAGAGGACTCCGTGGCGGAAGTGGCCATGCAGTATAACGACGGCTATAACGAGACGATCCTCTCCTTCGCCAACAACGTCCACACGCCGGAGGGCGGCATGCACGAGGAGGGCTTCAAGCGGGCTCTCACCAATGTGCTGAACGCCTACGGCCGGAAGATCAAGCTGCTGAAGGACGACGAGAAGGTCTCCGGCGAGGACTGCCGGGAGGGCCTTACCTGCGTCATTTCCGTCAAGCTGACAGAGGCCCAGTTTGAGGGCCAGACCAAGTCGAAGTTGGGCAACAGTGAGATCCGGACCCTGGTGAATAACATCGTCTCCGAAAAGCTGGAGATCTTCCTGGAGGAGAACCCCCAGGTGGGCCGGATGATCCTGGATAAGGCTCTCACTGCCAATCGGGCGAGAGAGGCCGCCAAAAAGGCCCGGGAATCCATCCGCCGCAAGACGGCTCTCGGCGGCGCCGCCATGCCGGATAAGCTGCGGGACTGCAACGAGAATAACCCGGAGCTGACGGAAATCTATATCGTGGAGGGCGACTCCGCAGGCGGCTCCGCCACCCAGGGCCGTGACTCCCGGTTCCAGGCCATCCTCCCCCTGTGGGGCAAGATGCTGAACGTGGAGAAGGCCAGAGCCGACAAGGTATACGGCAACGACAAGCTCCAGCCGGTGATCACGGCGCTGGGCGCCGGCATCGGGGAGGAGTTCGACCTGAACAAGCTGCGGTATCACAAGATCATCATCATGGCCGATGCCGACGTGGACGGCGCCCATATCCGGACGCTGCTGCTGACCTTCTTCTTCCGGTTCATGCGGCCCCTCATCGAGGAGGGCTACGTCTATTCCGCCGTGCCGCCGCTGTATAAGCTGACCCGCGGCAAACAGCAGCGGGTGGCCTACACCGACGAGGAGCGGGACGCCATCTCCTCCGAGATGCGGGACGGCAACCCCAATGTGAAGATCGACATCAACCGCTATAAGGGCCTTGGCGAGATGAACCCCCACGAGCTGTGGGAGACCACCATGGATCCCACCACCCGTACCCTACGGCGCATCACGCTGGATGACGCGGTGAAGGCCGATGCCACGTTCACCGTCCTCATGGGCGAGAAGGTGGAGCCCCGCAAGGAGTTTATCGAGCAGCGCGCCAAGTACGCGGTAAATCTGGATTATTAAGGAGGTCGTGTCAGTATGAGCAAAAAGCCCCAATACGACCCGGAAGAAATACGTTTTCCCAACCAGCATATCGTAGAGTCCCCGCTGGTGCCGGAGATGGAGAACTCCTATATCGAGTACGCCATGTCCGTCATCGTGGGCCGTGCGCTGCCTGACGTGCGGGATGGCCTGAAGCCCGTGCACCGGCGTATCCTGTACGCCATGTACGAGGATAACCTGACCAGCGACAAGCCCTTCAAGAAATCCGCCACCTGCGTGGGCGATGTGCTGGGCCGGTATCACCCTCACGGCGACGCCTCCGTGTACGACGCGCTGGTGCGTCTGGCGCAGGATTTCTCCATGCGCTATATGCTGGTGGACGGCCACGGCAACTTCGGCTCCGTGGATGGCGACCCCCCGGCCGCCTACCGTTACACCGAAGCCCGTCTCAGCAAGATCTCCAACGAGATGCTCCGCGACATCGAAAAGGACACGGTGGACTGGGACCCCAACTTCGATGAGAGCCGCAAGGAGCCCCGTGTGCTGCCCTGCCGGTTCCCCAATTTGCTGGTCAACGGCTCCAGCGGTATCGCCGTGGGCATGGCCACCAATATCCCACCCCACAACCTGCGGGAGGTCATCGGCGCCTGCATCTGCGTGCTGGACGACCCGGACGCCACCCTCGGCGACCTGATGGAGCACGTCAAGGGCCCCGACTTCCCCACGAAGGGTATCATCATGGGACGCAGCGGCATCCGCGCCGCCTACGCCACGGGCCGGGGCAGGCTCATAGTCCGTGCCCGGCATGAGTTTGAGGAGTTCAACAACGGCCGCACCCGTATCATCATCACAGAGCTGCCCTATCAGGTGAACAAGCGGATGCTCATCAAGGTCATTGCCGACCAGGTAGAGGACAAGCGGCTGGAGGGTATCTCCGACATCCGGGACGAGTCCGACCGCAACGGTATGCGAATGGTCATCGAGCTGAAGCGCGATGCCAATCCCCAAGTGGTGCTGAACCGCCTGTTCGCCCAGACCCAGCTGCAGACCACCTTTGCCATCAATATGCTGGCGCTTGTGGAAAACCAGCGGCAGCCGAAAATACTGTCCCTGCGGCACATCATCGACGAGTACCTGAAATTCCAGGAGGAGATCATCATCCGCCGGACCCGCTTCGACCTGAAAAAGGCCCAGGAGCGCGCCCACCTGCTGGAGGGCCTGCTGATCGCCCAGGACAACATCGACGAGGTCATCAAGATCATCCGCAGCAGCTACGACAACGCCAAGGAGAACCTGATGCAGCGCTTTGGGCTGGACGACGTGCAGGCCCAGGCCATTCTGGATATGCGCCTGAAGGCGCTGCAGGGTCTTGACCGGGAGAAGCTCCAGACCGAGTACAAGGAGCTGGAGGAGAAGATCGCCTACTTCCTGCGTATCCTCAGCGACGAGGGACTGGTGAAGTCCATCCTCAAGGAGGAGCTGACCGCCATTGCCGACAAGTTCGGCGACGACCGCAAGACCGAGATCCAGGACGTGGAGGACGAGCTGGACATCGAGGACCTGATCGAGGAGGAGCAGTGCGTCTTCACCCTGACGGAGAACGGCTACATCAAGCGCACGCCGGTCAGCGAATACGCCGCTCAGAGTAAGGGCGGCATGGGCAAGAAGGGCATCACCACCCGTGAGGAGGACACGGTGGTGGACGTGTTCACCGCGTCTACCCACGACTATATTCTGTTCTTTACCGACACCGGCAAGGTCTACCGCAAGAAGGGCTATCAGATCCCCGAGAGCGGCAAGGCCGCCAAGGGTGTGAACATCGTCAACATCATTCAGGTGGAGACGGGCGAGCGGGTGCAGGCCATGCTCCACTTCCGCGAGACGGGAGACGAGGAGCTGTATCTGTTCATGACCACCCGGAACGGCACGGTGAAGCGGCTGGAGGTCAGTGCCCTGAAGAACCTGCGGAACAACGGTATCCGCGCCCTGACGCTGGACGAGGGCGACCAGCTGATCTCCGTGACGGAGACGCGGGGCCATGACCGTATGCTTATCGCCACCCACGACGGGCAGGCGGTGTGCTTCGACGAGACGGATGTGCGCGCCATGGGGCGCGTGGCCGTGGGTGTCCGGGGCATCCGGCTGCGGGAGGGCGACTACGTCATTGGCGCCGCCCGCGCCGACGCGGACAAGACCGTGCTGTCCATCACCGAGAATGGCTACGGCAAGCGGACGCCTATTGAGGAGTACCGCATTACCAACCGCGGCGGCATGGGTATCCGCAACTATATGGTCACGGACAAGACCGGCCCGGTGGTGGGCATGAAGGTGGTGGACGGTACCGAGGACCTGCTGCTGGTGACGGCAGCGGGCATCCTGATCCGCACACCTGTGGAAAATATCCGCGTGGCGGGACGCGCCACCCAGGGCGTTATCGTCATGCGCTTCAAGGAGGAGGGCGACCGGGTCATCTCGCTGGCTCTGGCAGATCCCGAGGAGAAGGAGCAGCCCGCGTTGGAGGAGGCCCCGCTGTGAACGGCTCCGGGCTGGACATCATCGCGCGGATAGAGACGCCCTTTGCGGAGAAGTTCGGCGTGCCGCGGCAAAGCGGCATTGCCGACTGCCCCGGACGCATCGTGTTCGAAAAGCCCTTCCGGGACGTGGACGCGGTGCGGGGCCTGGAGGGCTTTTCACACATCTGGCTGATCTGGCAGTTTGACCGGGCGCTGCGGCAGAGCTGGTCGCCCACGGTGCGGCCGCCCCGGCTGGGCGGCAACGAGCGCGTGGGCGTGTTCGCCACACGTTCGCCCTTCCGGCCCAACGGGCTGGGGCTCTCCGCTGTGGAGCTGGAGCGTGTGGCCTTGGACGAGCCGGAGGGTCCGGTGCTGTATGTCCGCGGCGCGGATATGGTCAGCGGAACGCCCATCGTAGACATCAAACCCTATCTGGCCTACGCGGACAGCTATCCCGACGCCGCCGGCGGCTTTACCGGCGGCGATGCCGGCGCGGTGCTGACGGTGGACTTTCCCCCGGAGCTGCTGGCGCAGTTTGACAGCGGACAGCGCCATGGGCTGCTGAGCGCCCTGGCCGCCGACCCGCGGCCCCGGTATCAGGACGACCCCGACCGCGTGTACGGCATGGCTTACGCAGGAAAGAACGTGCGCTTTACCGTGCAGGACGGGACCGTGCGGGTCGTTGGGGTGGAGTGAAGGAAGGATATATGAGAACCGTTACGATCTACACCGACGGAGCCTGCTCCGGCAATCCCGGCCCGGGCGGCTGGGGGGCCATCCTCAGCTACAAGGGAACGGAGAAGGAACTCTCCGGCGGCGCGGCCCAGACCACCAACAACCGCATGGAGCTGACCGCCGTCATCGAGGCGCTGCAGCTTTTGAAGGAGCCGTGCGTGGTGGAGCTGTACAGTGACAGCAAGTACGTCATCGACGCGCTGGAAAAGGGCTGGGCCAGAAGCTGGCAGCAGCGGGGCTGGGTGAAGAGCGACAAAAAGCCGGCACTGAACCCGGACCTGTGGGAGCAGCTGCTGGCGCTGACCGATATTCACGAGGTGCGCTGCCACTGGGTGAAGGGCCACGCGGAGAACGAAAAAAACAACCGCTGCGACCAGATGGCTGTGGCCGAGAGCAGAAAGTTTCAGTGAAATGCGCTGTCTGCTGTGGAAAAAACGCGGTGTAAAAGGCAGAATTCACAAATTGTTCATGGCCGCTTCAAGATTCGGCCAAAATTAGAGGGTATTATAGCATCATCCAAAGGAACAACACTTCCTGATGTGATTTTCTCTCTCTCCTAACACAAACACACGGAAACACCCCGGCCATTCGGCCGGGGTGTTTCTGCTTTTTTTTGCTTTCGGCAACATATGTTTGCTTGCTTTTTGGTTTACGCAGCGTTTACCTGGTTGTCCTCTGCATGTGCTGCTTATGCGCTCTTTTTTATACTTTTGAGGCAGTCATGGTGTGCCTTTGTGTTCCGGAAGGATCCAAAGCCCTGTATTCTCAAAAGACGGAGAGAAAAAAGGCGCACAAAAGGAAACGGGGCTCAGTTATAATAATCGGTCTCGTCGGTCAGCGCCATGGGCAGGCCGTTGTGGTAGACCGGCAGGGTCTGGAATTTGAAGCGGCTGGCACGATGCAGGGCGTCGATGCGCTCCTTGATGGCCGGGTCCACCACGCCGCGGCGGACGTACTCGTTCACCGCGCGGTAGGGGAAGCCCAGATTGTCCTCGTCGGTCAGGCCGGTGAGGCCGTCGGACGGCGGCTTGATGAGGAACTTCTCCGGCAGGCCAAGCTGACGGCCCAGGGCGACGACCTCCTCGGTGGTGTACATCCCCAGGGGGGAGAAGGCGCCGGCGCTGTCGCCGTAGATGGTGCAGTAGCCCACCCAGTCCTCGCTGAGGTTGCTGGTGTTGATGACGATACCGCCCTCTACGGACTGGGCCACGGCGTACAGGGTGGCCATGCGGACGCGGCTGGGCAGATTGACCTTTGTCTGGCGGCTGGGGGTCAGGCCCGCCTTCTCCATCTCGTTCAGCACGCCCTGAACAGCGTCGTGGATGTTGATGGTGGTGTGGGGCAGGTCCAGATGCTCCACCAGTGCCTGGGAGTAGTTGATGTCCGGCTGGACGCCGTCGGGCATGAGGACGCCGAGGACGTTTTCGCGGCCATAGGCGGCCACGGCCAGGGCGGCCACGGTGGAGCTGTCCTTGCCGCCGGAGATGCCGATGACGGCGGTCTTGCCGTGGCAGGCGTGCATCTGCTCGGCCATCCACTCCAGCAGGCCGGCCAGCTGTATCTGGGGGTTGAATTCCATGTGCGATACCTCCCGTTCCGAAGTTTTGATGTCCTATTGTACCGCGTCGGGGAGGATTTTGCAAGGGCTATCCCAGCAGGGCCGCTGCATCCTCCTGCGTCAGGCCGGGCTGGAGCGCCAGGGTGACGCCATAGCCGATGAGCCGGCCCAGCTCACGGACGCGGCGGTCGATGTCCTGGGGCGTGACAAACAGTCCGGTGGGCGGGGCGTCCTCGTCGCCGCAGAGGGCCGCGCCATCGATGACCGTGGGGACGCCCAGGGCGATGACCGGCACGCCAAGCGTCCGGGCGTTGACCGCCTTGCGGTGATTGCCTACGCCGCTGCCGGGGATCAGGCCCGTGTCCCCCAGCTGCACGGTGGCACACAGCCGGTGACGGCTGCGGGCGGCCAGCGCGTCGATGGCGATGACCACCGAGGGGTGCAGGCGGTCCGCCGCGCCGCGGATCAGCTCCAGCGTCTCCACCCCCGTGCGGGCCAGCACGCCGGTGGCCAGGGCCGCCACCGGCGTCAGCGCGCCGAACTGCCGGGGCATGGAGCGGACCATGTGCCGCGTGACCAGCAGGTGCTCCAGCGCCGCCGCCCCCACGGCGTCGGGGGTCATGGCATCGTTGCCCAGCCCCACCACCAGGGCGGGGCCGTCCGATGGCGGCGGCAGCAGGGCGCGGAGCTCGCGGCACAGGCAGAGGGCGGCCCGGCCGGTCAGCGCCTCCTGACGGGACAGGGCGGGGCGCAGGTCGATGGTGATATAGCGGCCCTCGGGCTTGCCGATGGCCCGGGCGCCCGCCGGGGTATGGACATGGATGCGGGTGACGGGACAGCCGCACAGCAGGCATTCGGACTTGGTGACGCCGGTGCCGGGGGCAAACATATCCCGGCCGGTGGGCAGCGCCTCCGCTGTTTCCACGGCCAGATCGGTACGCGAGAGGTTCATAGTAGTGGTCAACGCTCCCTTCTGAACACAAAATATTGTGGCTTTTGGGTAGCATGGCCGGTGAAATCGCTTTTATACAAAAACTGCCGCGGAAATTGCAAAAAAGTCTTGCATTTTTCAGGCAAAGATGCTAAAATATCATCCTGCGTGGAAGTGTATATTTTCGCTGCACAAAAAATTCAAGTCGGGGAGGTGTTTGGTTTGCCGAATATCAAGTCTGCTAAGAAGCGTGTTCTGGTGGCAGAGACGAGAAATGCTCGCAACAAAGCCAATAAGTCCGCACTGAAGACTGCTATCAAGAAGTTCGAGGCTGCTGCCGTTGAAGGCAATCGCACCGAGGCCGAGGGCACTTACAAGGTGGCGGTCAAGGCGATCGACAAGGCTGCTGCAAAGGGCCTGCTGCACAAGAACAACGCGGCCCACAAGAAGAGCGCGCTGACGCTGAAGCTGAACAACATTGGCTAATGACCAAACGCAACGGACATCCGCAAGGGTGTCCGTTTTGGTTTGCACGGGAAAAGGGACGGCGGCGCCGTCCCTTTTTTCATATCCCCTTATACTTGCGCCGGGTGGCCATTCCGCCGCGAATGTGCCGCTGGGAACGGTTTTCGTCCAGTATGGCCTTTACCTGTGTGTACAGCGCCCGGTCGCACAGGGCCAGACGCTCGGACAGGTCCTTGTGTACGGTGGATTTGCTGACGCCGAACTTCTTGGCGGCGGCGCGGACGGTGGTCCGGTTCTCTATCATGTACAGGGCCAGCTCTTTGGCCCGCTGCTCCAGATCGTCTCGCATAACGCAACACTCCCATGCCGTTGTGCTCTATCTATATGGCGGAACGCGGGCGGATATGACAAAGGGAACGGACCGCACATCCTTAACGGACACTTAGCGGGCGGCGGGAGTATAATTTGGCATCATCCGGAGATGAAATGAGGCGAGTCTATGGATATTTGGAAGGAATTGCGGGACGAGGGCGTGGACAGCGGCCTGCTGGACGAGGTACGCCGCTTCCGGGAGGCCCACCCCCTGACGCCGGAGGCACAGGAGCGCGTGCCCGTGCCGAAGTATCTCTACTACGGCAGGGAGGTATGGGAGAGCGCGGCGGCGGCACTGCTGTGCGGCGAGCACCTGCTGCTGGCGGGGCCGAAGGCCACCGGAAAGAACGTGCTGGCGGAGGACCTGGCGGCGCTGTTCGGACGGCCGGTGTGGGACGTGTCCATGTATGTGAACGTGGACGCGGCGGCCCTGATCGGCGCGGACACGCTGAAGGACGGGCAGGTGGTGTTCCGGGAGGGACCGGTGTGCGCCTGTGCGCGGCTGGGCGGCTTCGGCGTGCTGGACGAGGTGAACATGGCCAAGAACGAGGCGCTGGCTGTGCTGCACGCCACGCTGGACCACCGGCGCGTCATCGATGTGCCGGGGTATGAGCGCATACAGCTGGACGACGCGGCGCGGTTCATCGGTACCATGAACTACGGCTACGCCGGCACCCGTGAGCTGAACGAGGCGCTGGTGAGCCGGTTCGTGGTGGTGGATATGCCGGTGATCTCCGACGAGAATTTGCAGAAGCTGCTGCGGCGCAGCTTCCCCACCCTGAAGCGGGAGTGGGCCGAGCAGCTGACGGCGCTGTTCCGGGACCTGCGGACCAAGTGCGACAGCGGTGAGATATCCACCAAGGCGCTGGACCTGCGGGGACTGCTGGCGGCACTGCACCTGATCGAGAAGGGGATACCCTCCGGGCAGGCGCTGGACCTGGGCATCATCAACAAGGCCTTTGAGCCCTTTGAGCGCCAGCTGGTGGCGGACGCGGTGTGGGCGCGCCTGCCCAGGGACGCCACCCGGGACAAGCTGTTCGACTGATATGGACAGACAGGACAGAGAGACGCGCCGGGCGGAAAATCAGGTGTGGAACGGCTGGGAGGACTATGCCCGCAAGCCGGAGCTGCTGACCTTCGACCGGGCGGGGGATGCCGAGCTGTACGGCAATACGGTGCTGGGCCTGGCCTGCCGGTATTACGACTTTGACCGGTTCCGGCCGCTGCTGAACGAGTTTCACCGGTCGGCGCAGGAGGCACTGTACACGGACATATTCTTCCTGGTGCTGGAGGGGGCGGTGTTCGCCCGCGGCGCGGCGGAACGGCCGCTGCTGCCGGCGCTGCGGCGGGACTATGCCCGCCGGCTGCTGGCGCAGACGCCGGTGGCCGAGGGCATGAACGGGGACGCCGTGCGCCGGGCCTGGGCCTGCCGCGTGCTGGAACAGCCGGAGGACCCGGCCCTGTCGCCGTTGCTGGACGAGCTGGCCGCGCCGGGGGACAGCACGGAGGCGCAGCTGATCCAGCGGACGGAGCGCGTGCTGTACACCTGGTTCCGCCGCGCACGCCGGGCCGCCGACGACCGCCAGTGGGCGGCGTGGGTAGGCCGAAAGCGGGACAAAAGCGGCGGCGTGCACTTTGTGCGGCCCAACGCCCTGCGGGCGCTGTCACATGACGCGCCCGGCGGCAGCGGCGGCCTGCAGAAGCAGACGCTGTTCAGCTTTTTGCAGGGCCGGACACCGGAGCCGATCCTGCGGCGGTATGTGGAGGACTGCTTCGGCGCGTCCATGCTGACGCCGGGGCAGCGCAGTGAGGCGGAGCGCACCCTGTGCACCGGCGTGCACAAGAACTGCCGGCTGCACTTTACCCGCGGCGAACCGGTGGGCCGCGCGCCCGCGCCGGAGGCGGCCTGGGACGCGGCCCACTTCCGGCAGCAGCGGGAGAAGAACCGGGCGTATTATCAGGAGCATCTGGTGGAAAACAAGCTGGCCATCGCACAGCTGACGCAGAAGCTGCAGAACACGCTGCTGCTGCGGGCGGAGGACGAGGGCGGTACGGGCCGCGCCGGGAGGCTGCGGCCGGAGCTGGCCTGGCGCGCCGGGGCGCTGGGGGACGAGCGGGTGTTCTCCCGCCGGTCGCCGCAGGAGCCGGGAGAGCTGTCCGTGGACCTGCTGCTGGACGGCTCGGCCTCGCAGAACCGGCAGCAGGAGAAGCTGGCCACACAGGCGTATCTCATCGCGGAGAGCCTGAGCCGGTGCCGCATCCCCGTGCGGGTGACGGCGTTCTGCTCCGTCAGCGGCTGCACGGTGCTGCGGGTGCTGCGGGACTATGACCATCCGGAGCAGAACGAGGGGGTATTCGACTATGTGGCCGCGGGGTGGAACCGGGACGGGCTGGCCCTGCGGGCCATGGGCTGGCTGCTGCGGCAGCGGCGCAGCGAGCAGTCGCTGCTGCTGGTGCTCTCGGACGCCAGCCCCAACGACGACCAGCGGATACCCAACGGCCTGGGCGGATGGGCCTACACCGGGAAGCGCGGCGTGGACGACACGGCGGCGGAGGCCGCGGCCCTGCGGCTGCGGGGCGTGCTGCCGGTGTGTCTGTTCACCGGAAGCGACCGGGAGGTGCCGGACGCCCGGCGTATCTACGGACAAGCCATGGAGCGCCTGCCGGCCATCGGGTGGCTGGCAGACGCGGTGACGCGGCTGATCCGGGGCCAGCTGCGGCGGGGATAGGACAGAATGCGACACAAAACGACAGAAAGAGACACACCGAAGGGTGTGTCTCTTTCGCTGCTCAATACCAGGTGATGCCCTCCAGATCCTGTATCTGCACCCGCAGGTCCTCCAGCAGTGTCTCCGCGGCGGCGGACAGGGCGCGGCCCTTGGGCGTGACCAGGTAGAAGGTGCGCTCCGCCGGCGGGTGGGCCAGGCGCAGCACCTGTACGTTGCTGAACATCCGCAGATAGGGCTCGGTCGCGCCGGCGGGGATGATGCTCCAGCGCTTGCCGCAGGCGGGCAGGGTCTCGGCCAGCTGGGGCGTGTCGGCGTACAGCAGGGGGCGGGCGTCCACGCCGAACCAGTAGTCGTGCCACTGCTGTATCTCCGGCTGGCCGTAGATGAGTATCTCGTCCTGCACGTGCAGGGTGGTGGCCTCTACCGGTTCCGTCAGCGCCACCGTTTTGGGCACCACAAGGAAGAAGCCCTCGCGGAACAGGGGCTTGGCCTCGATCTGCAGATCGTAGTGCAATGCGCCGTCCACGATGGCCATGTCCGCGTCGCCCCGGGCCACGGCGGACACCGCCTGGTCCGTCCGCATGGACTCCACCCACAGGTTCACCGGCAGCTCACGCTCCAGAAACCGCTGGTACACCGGGGGCAGGATGTACTGGTTGGCGGTGTAGGCGGCGATGACGTGGAGAAACTCACGCTTTTCCGCGGCGGCGAAGGTCTGCGTCTCCGAGAGCAGGTTCTGCCACCGGCGGGCCAGAGGCAGGAAGTGCTGGCCCGCATCCGTCAGGGTGATGCGGCGCTGGCCCTTGCCACGGTGGAACAGGGGCGCGCCCACATGGTCCTCCAGTGCCTTCAGCCGGGCGGACAGGGACGGCTGGGTGATGTACAGCGCCTCGGCAGCGGCGGTCATGGTGCCGTGGTCCAGCACGGCGAAAAAGGTCTCGATATCCTGGTTGGTCATAGGCGGCTCTCCAAATTATAGTTTATGCCTATATTATACAGTAGAATAATCAATTTTACAAGCACCAACCTTTGTGGTATGATTTGGCCACAATACAGAAAGGAGTTGTTCCCTATGACAAACACGAAAACCAAGACTTCCCCGGCAAAGGCGATCGCCGCTGTTGTGATCGCGGTCATTCTGGCGTTCACGCTGGTGTGCCTGCTGACGGGGAACATCAACCCCGTGTGCCGTGTCACCGCCATACTGATGCCGGTGTGGCTGGCCGCCGAGCTGCGCCTGCTGTGCACGCTGCTGTAACGGGGCACCGGCTGATTTTGCTGTTTTCTTCCCTTTTCTCTTTCTTATTTGCGAAAAATGCGGACGCAGGTGCGTCCGCGTTTTTCATCGTCCGGACGCGTAAAGACGGCGCAAAGAATACTACGAACTCCGAACTATTTTCCCGAAAAACCCTGTATTTGTAACGCTTTCGTGAATTCTGCGCCGTCCCGCTTGCAAGTCGGCGGCGGGGATGGTACACTTACACATTATTACAGTTTTACCCTGGGTGCGTGGGCGCCGCGGGCGGAAGAAGGAGGGACGGATATGGCCGGCTTCAGCGTGAAAAAACCGCTGACGATCTTTGTGACGGTGCTGGGCATTATCGTGCTGGGCGTGGTGGCGTATCTGAAAATGACACCGGATCTGCTGCCCAATATGGACTTTCCCTATGTCATCATCGTCACTTCTGATCCCGGCGCCAGCCCGGAGTCCATCGAGCAGTCCATCACCAGGCCGGTGGAGCAGTCCATGGCTACGCTGGATAAGATCAAGACCGTCACCTCCACCAGCCAGGACAGCGTATCCATGGTCACGCTGGAGTTTGAGGACGGCGCCAATATGGATACCATCAGTGTGGACATCCAGCAGAAGATCTCCGTATTGCAGGGCAGTTGGGACGACACCGTCTCCGCCCCCTATGTGCTGAAGATCAATCCCTCCATGCTGCCGGTGATGGTGGCCGCCGTGACCCGGGAGGACATGGACGTGTACGCGCTCAGCGATTTCGTCACCGGAGAGCTGTCCCCCAAGCTGGAGGGCGTGTCCGGCGTGGCCAGCATTTCGGTCAGCGGCGCCGTGACCCGGGAGGCCCATGTGATCCTGGACGAGGCCAAGCTGGACGCCCTGTCGGAGAAGCTGGCAGATGCGGTGCGTACCGAACTGAACAAGAGTAAGCTGGATCTGCAGAAGGCCAAGGACCAGGTGGAAAAGGGGCAGGCACAGCTGGATGAGGCCAAGGAGGCCATTGCCGCCGGCGCGGCGGCCAAGGCGGGCGCGGCGGTGGATAAGCTGTACGAATATCTGAAGGAGGCCCGGGGCCAGATCCCGGGGCCAGACCCGGATCCGGATCCCGGTAAGCCGCCCATCACCGTGCCCGGGAAGGAAGAGCTGGAGCAGCTGAAAAAGACGCTGGAACGGCTGAATGCGACGCTGGATAAGCTGATGCAGGATCTGGAAAGCGGCGAGCTGAAGCGGGAGGTCACCAGTGAGGTCTATAACCTGACGCTCTCCCTGATCGACGGCATTACCCAGCTGACGGAGGCGCAGATACAGCTGGATGAGGCCATGACCCAGATCGAGGCCGGCATGGACCAGATCAACGAGGCGTACAAGTCCATCGCCGACCAGACGGACGTGGGCGGTATGCTGTCCATCTCCGCCGTCAGCCAGCTGCTGACGGCACAGAATTTCGCCATGCCTGCCGGGTACATTGAGGACGACAGCGGCGTGAAATACATGGTATCCGTGGGCGAGAACGTGTCCTCCCGCCAGGAGCTGGAGGATATGGTGCTGCTGGACCTGGGCATGGACGGCATCGAGCCGGTGACACTGGGCGACATCGCCACCGTGGTGGTCACGGACAACGCCGGGGAGCTGTACACCAAGGTCAACGGCGACAACGGCATTCTCATCACCTTTACCAAGCAGTCCAACTACGCCACGGCGGAGGTGTCCAATAACATCAGCGCACGGTTCGAGGAGCTGGAGGGCCAGTACGAGGGATTGTCCTTCGCGCCGCTGATGGACCAGGGCGACTATATCTACCTGATCGTGGAGACCATCACCTCGTCGCTGCTGTGGGGCGCGCTGTTCTCCGTGGTCATTCTGTACCTGTTCCTGCGGGATTGGCGGCCCACGGTCATCACGCTGGTATCTATCCCCGTCAGCGTGATCTTTGCCATCGTACTTATGTACTTCACCGGCGTGACCATCAACATGATCTCCCTGAGCGGTCTGGCCGTGGCGGTGGGTATGCTGGTGGATAACTCCGTGGTGGTCATTGAGAATATCTACCGCCTGCGGGCCAAGGGCGCCACCATCATTCAGGCGGCGGTGTCCGGCGCGGGCCAGGTGCTGGGCGCGGTGACGGCCTCTACCCTGACCACCGTGTGCGTGTTCGCGCCCATCGTGTTCGTAGAGGGCCTGACCCGCCAGCTGTTCACCGACCTGGCGCTGACCATCACCTACTCGCTGCTGGCCAGCCTGCTGGTGGCGCTGACACTGGTGCCGGCGATGGCCAGCGGTATGCTGCGCCGGCCCATGGTGCAGAAGCCGGGCCTGCTGGACAAGGTCTATCCCGCCTATCGGAAGGCCATCGCTTTTTCGCTGGACCACAAGGCCGGCGTGCTGCTGCTGTCACTGGTGCTGCTGGTGACCAGTGCCGGCGCGTGCCTGCGCCGCGGCTTTACCTTTATGCCGGAGATGGATATGAACAACCTGTCCCTGACCATCACCATGCCGGAGGACACCTCTCGCGAGGAGGCGGTACGGCTGGCCGACGAGGTGCTGGAGCGGGTGATGACTGTGGACGACGTGCAGGACGCCGGCTTTATGATGGGCGGCGGCACCATGGGCGGCCTGAACATGGGCGGTGCCATGGGCGGCACCTCCGGCGGCAGCTATGACGTGGAGGGCTACATCACCATGCCGGAGGGGACCTTCGGCTCTGTGGCGGGGAAGGAGATCGAGACGCTGTGTGCCGACCTGCCCTGTGAGGTGACGGCCAGCGGCGTGATGAGCGGTATGATGAGCTATATGACCGGCAGCGGCGTGTCGCTGCAGGTGTTCGGCAGCGATATGGCGGATCTGCAGAGCAGCGCCCGGACCATCGCCCGGCGGCTGGAGCAGGTGGAGGGCGTCGGTGAGGTCAGCGACGGGCTGGACGCCTCGGCCCCGGCGCTGCAGGTGACCATCGACCGGAAGGCGGCGGCGGAAAAGGGGCTGACCGTGGCTCAGGTGTATATGCAGATCGCCGCGGCGCTGCAGAGCAGCGCCAGCGTCTCTGATGTGACGCTGGACAGCGAGGACATGGACCTGACCGTGGACGCGGCGGAGGGCAGCGTCCTCAAGCGGGAGAACCTGCTGGAGCTGGAGTTGTCGGCGGAGAGCAGCACGTCCTCCGCCATGACTGGCAGCGCCTCAGGCATGACCGGCAGCGCCTCAGGCATGACCGGCAGCAGCGCCGCGGGGCAGCTGACCGGGGACAGCGAGGAGGACAAGACCTTCAAGCTGGGCGATGTGGCCACCGTGACGGAGACGGTGTCCATGAACACCATCTCCCGTGACCAGCAGCGCCGGTGCGTTACCGTGACCGCCGCCATCGCCGATGGCTACAACGTCACCCACGTGACCTCCGCGGCGCAGCAGGCCGTCAGCGGTCTGACACTGCCGGAGGGCGTCACCGCGGAATTCAACGGAGAGAACGAGCAGATCATGGAGGCCATGAGCCAGCTGCTGCTGATGCTGCTGCTGGGCGTGGTGCTGGTGTACTTCATCATGGTGGCACAGTTCCAGTCGCTGAAATCCCCGTTCATCGTCATGTTTACCATCCCGCTGGCCTTTACCGGCGGCTTCCTGGCCCTGCTGATCGCGGGGATCGAGGTATCTGTCATCAGCCTGATCGGCTTTGTGATGCTGGTGGGCATCATCGTCAACAACGGTATCGTGCTGGTGGATTACATCAACCAGCAGCGGCTGTCCGGCATGGAGCGCCGGGAGGCGATCATCGACGCGGGCGTGACCCGCCTGCGGCCGATCCTGATGACCAGTCTGACCACGATTTTGGGTCTGATCGTCACCGCCACGGCGAAAAACGCCGGCACGGCGCTGATGCAGCCCATCGCCGTGGTCTGTATCGGCGGACTGCTGTACGCCACGCTGATGACGCTGTTCGTGGTGCCCTGTATGTACGACATGATGAACAAGAAGGACATGCAGAAGGTGGACGAGAGCGAATTGCAGATCGTGGATATGTGAGCAAAAAAAGAAAGCCCCGCGGGGCTTTCTTTTTTGCGCTTAATAGGCCAGCTTCTCGGCCAGATAGGCCTTCAGCTCACTGATGGGGATACGCACCTGCTCCATGGTGTCGCGCTCGCGGACGGTGACGCAGTTGTCGCCGGCGTGCTCGGCATCGCCCACGGTGTCGAAGTCCACGGTGATGCAGAAGGGAGTGCCCACCTCGTCCTCGCGGCGGTAGCGCTTGCCGATGGAGCCGGTCTCGTCGAAGTCCAGCATCCACTCCTTGGACAGGTCCTCGTAGATCTTGCGGGCGGGCTCGGAGAGCTTCTTGCTCAGGGGCAGGATGGCGGCCTTGTAGGGGGCCAGGGCCGGGTGCAGGTGCAGCACCACGCGGACGTCGTTCTTCTCCGCGTCCACGACCTCCTCGTCGTAGGCGTCCACCAGCACGGCCAGGACGCTGCGCTCCACGCCCAGAGAGGGCTCGACCACATAGGGGATGTAGCGCTCGTTGGTCTCGGGGTCGAAGTAGGTCAGGTCCTTGCCGGACACGGTCTGGTGCTGGGTCAGGTCGTAGTCGGTACGGTCGGCCACGCCCCACAGCTCGCCCCAGCCGAAGGGGAACAGGAACTCGAAGTCCGTGGTGGCCTTGGAGTAGAAGCACAGCTCCTCGGGGTCGTGGTCACGCAGGCGGAGGTTCTCGTCCTTCAATCCGATGCCCAGCAGCCAGTTGTGGCAGAAGGTGCGCCAGTAGTTGAACCACTCCAGGTCGGTGCCGGGCTTGCAGAAGAACTCCAGCTCCATCTGCTCGAACTCGCGAACGCGGAAGATGAAGTTGCCCGGGGTGATCTCGTTGCGGAAGGACTTGCCGATCTGGCAGACGCCGAAGGGCAGCT
>ERZ827522.1759-NODE-1759-length-17238-cov-4.539370_pt1 | contig 17238 bp, 15 predicted proteins | sample MGYA00519580_ERZ827522 | MGnify/ENA primary metagenome ERZ827522 (study PRJEB31778, sample SAMEA3449340) | human gut metagenome | biome: human gut; feature: human-associated habitat; material: faeces | place: United Kingdom | collected 2010/2012 ... | reverse complement strand
AGGAGACCACCAAGGTGCTCACCGATGCCGCCATCAAGGGCAAGATCGACCACCTTGTCGGCCTGAAGGAGAACGTCATCATCGGCAAGCTCATTCCTGCCGGCAGCGGCCTTGCCTGCTACCGCAACTTTGAGACGAATGAGGAGCCGGCGGCCCCCGCAGAGCCCGAGGATGACGGCGTGGATCTGTCCGATCTCGCCAACATCTCCAATGCGCTTTAAACGACCAAATACCAACCGTTTCACCGGGATATGCCTGCATATCCCGGTGAAATTTTTGCTTCCGTCTTGAATAAAAATGCTTGACGAATCTTGTGCAATATGCTAAAATCCTATTTTGCGTGGGCGTGCGCCCACGGATTTGTCATGCCTGTGTAAAAAGCACAAAAATGGCCGGGATTTCCTGAAATTTTTCCGGCAGAATCACGGTTTATCCGATGCTGTTTTTTGGCATCGTATAAATATATCAAATTTCCGAGGAAAGGAGGAAAACCATGCCTACTTTTAACCAGTTGGTGAGAAAGGGCAGAGAGAAAGTCACCTACAAGTCCACGTCTCCCGCCATGCAGAAGGGTCTCAACACCCTGAAGAACCGCGAGACCAATCTGAGCGCTCCTCAGAAGAGAGGCGTCTGCACTGCCGTGCGTACCTCTACCCCCAAGAAGCCGAACTCCGCGCTTCGTAAGATCGCCCGTGTGCGTCTGACCAACGGCTACGAGGTAACCGCCTACATCCCGGGCATCGGTCACAACCTGCAGGAGCATAGCGTTGTTATGATCCGCGGCGGCCGTGTCAAGGACCTTCCTGGCGTTCGTTACCACATCATCCGCGGCACGCTCGATACGCAGGGCGTTTCCGGACGTATGCAGGCCCGTTCCAAGTACGGTGCCAAGCGGCCGAAGGCAGGAAAGAAGTAAGTTCCAACAGCAAATTTTGCCCTGTTGTTAACTGATATATATGTATTCGTTAACCTCGGGGCGCAGACGGAGATGCACCGCATCTTCGAGTACCTGTGAAGTCATTTTTTAATGAAGGAGGGAAGTATAGTGCCCAGAAGAGGTAACGTTCCCAAAAGAGAAATTTTGCCGGATCCGATGTACAACAGCGTTCTGGTGACCAAGCTCATCAACAGCGTGATGCTCGACGGCAAAAAGGGTGTTGCTCAGAAGGTCGTGTACGATGCTTTTGACATCATCAAGGAAAAGACCGGCAAGGAACCGCTCGATGCGTTTACCGAAGCCATGAATAACATCATGCCGAGCCTCGAAGTCAAGGCCCGCCGCGTCGGCGGCGCGACCTACCAGGTTCCTATGGAAGTGCGTCCTGAGAGACGCCAGACGCTCGGCCTGCGCTGGCTGACCGGCTATGCCCGCAAGCGCAGCGAAAAGACCATGAAGGAGCGCCTCGCAGGCGAGATCATGGATGCCTGCAACAACACCGGCGCTGCTGTGAAGAAGCGCGAAGACACGCACAAGATGGCCGAGTCCAACAAGGCGTTCGCACACTTCCGCTGGTAATCTTCCGACTAGGAGCTATCAATTATGCCCAGACAATATTCCCTTGAAAACACAAGAAACATTGGCATCATGGCGCACATCGACGCCGGTAAGACGACCACGACGGAACGCATTCTGTTCTACACGGGCGTCAACCACAAGCTCGGTGAGACCCATGAAGGCACCGCCACCATGGACTGGATGGCGCAGGAGCAGGAGCGCGGCATCACGATCACGAGCGCTGCGACCACTTGCTTCTGGAAGGGCAACCGCATCAACATCATCGACACCCCGGGCCACGTCGACTTCACCGTTGAGGTCGAGCGCAGCCTGCGCGTGCTCGACGGCTGCGTGATGGTCCTTTGTGCCAAAGGCGGCGTGGAGCCGCAGTCCGAGACGGTCTGGAGACAGGCTGACCACTACAATGTTCCCCGCATGATCTACATCAACAAGATGGACATCATGGGCGCGAACTTCTACAACGTTGTCGACATGGTGCATGAACGCCTGCGCTGCAACGCTGTTCCGATCCAGCTGCCGATCGGCTCCGAGGCGGACTTCCGCGGCATCATCGACCTGCTCGAGATGAAGGCGGATGTCTACTACGACGATCTTGGCAAGGATATGCGCGTCGAGGAGATCCCCGAGGATATGCGCGCCGAGGCCGAAGAGTACCGCACGCAGCTCCTTGAGGCCGTCGCCGATTTCGACGACGAGATCATGGAGATGTATCTGGAAGGTGAGGAAGTCCCCACCGAAAAGATCAAGGCGGCCATCCGCAAGGCCACGACGCAGGTCAAGTTCGTCCCGATCGTGTGCGGCACGTCCTACAAGAACAAGGGCGTGCAGAAGCTGCTGGACGCCATCGTCGATTATATGCCGTCCCCGCTGGACATCCCGCCGATCACCGGCACGGTGCCCAAGACGGATGAGGTCGAGCACCGCGCCGCGGACGATTCCGCGCCGTTCTCCGCTCTGGCCTTCAAGATCATGACCGACCCGTACGTCGGCCGTCTGGCGTTCTTCCGTGTCTATTCCGGCACGATCGAAGCTGGCAAATCCGTCCTGAACTCCACCAAGGGCCAGCGCGAGCGTCTGGGCCGCATCCTTTTGATGCATGCCAACCACCGCGAGGATATCACGCAGGTGTATTCCGGTGACATCGCGGCGGCGGTCGGCCTCAAGAATACGACGACCGGCGACACGCTCTGCGACGAAAAGTACCCGATCGTACTCGAGTCGATGGAGTTCCCGGAACCTGTCATCCGCGTAGCAATCGAGCCCAAGACCAAGGCCGGGCAGGAGAAGATGGACATCGCCCTCGGCAAGCTTGCCGAGGAAGACCCCACCTTCAAGGCCTACACGGACGAGGAAACGGGCCAGACCATCATCGCCGGCATGGGCGAGCTCCATCTGGAGATCATCGTCGATCGCCTTCTGCGCGAGTTCCGCGTCGAGGCAAATGTCGGCAGACCTCAGGTCTCTTACAAGGAGACCATCACCAAGGCCGCTACGGTGGACACGCGCTACGCGCGCCAGACCGGCGGCAAAGGCCAGTTTGCACACGTCAAGCTCATGGTGGAACCCAACGAACCCGGCAAGGGCTACGAGTTCATCAACCAGATCACCGGCGGTGCGATCCCGAAAGAGTTTATCCCCTGTGTGGATCAGGGCATCCAGGGCGCGATGCAGTCCGGCGTGCTTGCGGGCTATGAGGTCGTGGACGTGAAAGTCACGCTGCTCGACGGCTCGTATCACGAGGTCGACTCGTCCGAGATGGCGTTTAAGATCTGCGGCAGCATGGCATTCAAGGAAGCCTGCCAGAAGGCGGGCCCGACGCTCCTCGAGCCCATCATGAAGGTCGTCGTTACGGCACCGGAAAGCTATATGGGCGACGTCATGGGCGATATCAATGCCCGCCGCGGTCAGATCGCCGGCACGGACATCCGCAACGGTGCGGCGATCGTCACTGCAAACGTGCCGCTGGCATCCATGTTCGGCTATGCGACCGACCTGCGCAGCAAAACGCAGGGCCGTGCGACCTACAGCATGGAGCCCAGCCACTTCGTAGAGCTGCCGAAATCTCTTCAGGAGAAGATCATCCACGGCAGCAACTGACCTGCGCAACCGGCACAATGTGCCTTATAAGAGAGTAAGTCACAACATTATTTTAGAATTAGGAGGATATTCTAATGGCAAAGCAGATGTACAATAGAACCAAGCCCCATGTCAATATCGGCACCATCGGCCATATCGACCACGGCAAGACTACCCTGACCGCTGCGATCACCAAGGTTCTGTCCCTGGCTGACCCGAACAGCGCCGAGTTCGCTGCCTACGACCAGATCGATAAGGCTCCGGAAGAAAAGGCTCGTGGCATCACGATCAACACCGCTCACGTTGAGTACCAGACCGACGACCGCATCGGCCTTGACGGCACCGAGATCAAGGGCCGCCACTATGCGCACGTTGACTGCCCGGGCCACGCCGACTATATCAAGAACATGATCACCGGCGCTGCTCAGATGGACGGCGCGATCCTCGTTATCGCTGCTTCCGACGGCCCGATGGCTCAGACCCGTGAGCACCTGCTGCTTGCCCGTCAGGTCAACGTTCCGTACGTTCTGGTGTTCCTGAACAAGGTCGACCAGGTCGACGATCCCGAGCTGCTTGAGCTCGTCGAGATGGAAGTCCGTGAGCTGCTCGACAAGTACGACTTCCCGGGCGACGACACCCCGATCATCAAGGGCTCCGCTCTGAACGCTCTGATCTCCGAGTCCACCGATCCGAAGGCCCCCGAGTACAAGTGCATCTGGGAGCTCATGGACGCTGTTGACACTTGGATCAAGACTCCGGACCGTGCTGCTGACAAGCCGTTCCTGATGCCCATCGAGGACGTGTTCACCATCTCCGGCCGTGGCACCGTCGTTACCGGCCGTGTCGAGCGTGGCGTTGTCAAGGTTGGCGATAAGGTTGAGATCGTCGGCATCAAGGACACCCAGGAGACCACCGTCACCGGCACCGAGATGTTCCACAAGACCCTCGAGTTCGCCGAGGCTGGCGACAACGTCGGCTGCCTGCTCCGCGGTATCGACAAGAAGGGCGTTGAGCGCGGCCAGGTCCTCGCTGCTCCGAAGTCCATCCACCCCCACACCAAGTTCAAGGGCCAGGTTTACGTCCTGTCCAAGGAAGAGGGCGGCCGTCACACCCCGTTCTTCAACAACTATCGTCCCCAGTTCTACTTCCGTACCACCGACGTGACCGGCGTCATCAGCCTCCCCGAGGGTGTTGAGATGTGCATGCCCGGCGATAACGTCGACATGGACGTCGAGCTGATCACCCCGATCGCGATCGAGGTTGGCCTGCGCTTCGCTATCCGTGAAGGCGGCCGTACCGTTGGTTCCGGTGTTGTCATCGCCATCAACGAGTAATTCCAGCTTTCTGAATTCCTCTCCGGCTTCGGCCGGGGAGGAATTTTTTGTTTTTCGATAAAATTGTTTCATAATCGAAACTTTAATTACTTTCCTAATGCGTTTTTAATAATTGCGGCCTATATTTCGTGGTGAAAAAAGGCTTCGGGCACCGCGCCGATGGGATGCGGGCGCCTGTGTCCGACATTTTGCCGGCACCTTTTCCTTGTATGCTTACCTGGAACTTAAAGGAGGCAAAATCCTATGAAAAAAATGCGCAAGACGTTGAGTCTGATACTGGCCCTCGTGCTGGCATTCAGCCTCGCTGCAGTCCCGGCTTTCGCGGCAGACACGGAAGCGGAGAGCAGCACATCCGACACGGCCTATGACCAGCTGCACAACGGTCTGCTCAGCGAGATCCTGAGCCAGATCGGCATCGCCAACGACGATAACTTTATCCACGGCATCGTCGGCGTGAACATCAAAGATCTGGTCGACCATATCGGCAGCGACAGCAATTTTACCCACGGCATCGTGCGCGTGACGGTCGGCGATCTGTTCAAGAACATCGCCAGCAACAGTAATTACACGCACGGCATCGTGACCGTGGTCGATAACCGCATCAATATCAACTTCGGCCTTGCTTTCCAAAATGCGCAGCAGCAGGACGCGAGCGGTGAGACCGCCCGCACGTTCCTGACCGAGCTGCTCACGGACGCCGGCATGACCCAGATCCAGAGCAGCGGCATCGTCAGCGCCATCGCGGCCGGCACGCTCAGCGACGATCAGGCATCTGCCATGGTCGATCAGCTTGCCGCGACCGGAAAAATCAGCCTGACGGACATCACAACTCTGCTCGGCAGCCTGACGGATAGCGGCCTGCTCGATGTCAGCACGGCGGCGCAGCTGTTTCGCGACGTAGCCGTGACCGTTGCGGCGGCGCTTGGCATCCAGCCCCTGAAGGGCAAGGGCAATATTTCCGCGCTCTCGCACATCCTGGACAGCATCCACATTGTCGACGGGGATAACTTCATTCACGGCATTGTGAGCGTGAACATCAACGACCTCGTCGATCACATCGTCAGCAACAGCAACTTTATCCACGGCATCGTCGGCGTCAAGACCGGCGACCTGTTTGACAATATTGCCAGCGGCTGCAACTATACGCACGGCATCGTGACCGTCAGCGGCAACGTCATCAACATCAACTTCGGCGCAGCCATCACGGACGCCAAGGCGGATGACCTCGACGGCGAAAATGCGCGCACGATCCTGACGAACATCTGCAAGGCCGCCGGCATCCCGGACAGCCAGACGGACGTGATCGTCTCCGGCATCGCACAGAAGAATCTGTCCGCAGACGATGCGCAGGCCCTTACCACCCAGCTCGCCAAGACCGGCGCGTTTGATCTTGCCGGCATGGCGTCCGTGATCTGCGCGCTCGACAGTGATCAGACCGTCAGCGACGGCACCGCGGTCGAGCTCATGAAATCCGCTGCTGCCACGCTGGCCGTCAACAAGGACGCGGCCGACTCGACGACGACCTCTCTCGTGGACAATGATACGGTCCTCTCGCACATTCTCGACCAGCTCCGTATCGTCAACGGCGATAACTTCATCCACGGCATTGTCGGCGTGGACATCAATGACCTCGTCGATCACATCGCCAGCGACAGCAACTTCATCCACGGTATCGTGAACGTGGATGTGGGCGATCTGTTCAAGGATATTGCCAGCAACAACAACTACATGCACGGCATCATCACCATCACCGGCAACACGGTGAACATCAACTTCGGCTAGGTCATCGGCGACATTGCCGCCGGCGGCGCGAACAGTGAGGCGGCCCAGCAGGCGCTTGCCGAGATTCTGAAGGCTTTCGGCATGACGCAGACCGGCATCAACGCCATCCTAACGGGCATCGCGGGCAGCATCCTCACGAACGATCAGATCGCGCAGCTCCTGTCCCAGCTCATTTCCTCGGCAAATATGAACCTGAAGAACGTTGTGACGATCATCTGCGCGCTCTACAACAGCCGCACCATCACGCTCCAGCAGGCCATGACGCTGCTGGAAAAGTACATCTCCCAGATGGGCAATAACAGCGGCAGCAATAACGGTAACAATAACAGCAGCAATAACGGCAGCGATAACAACGGCGGCAGCACCGGCACGGAGCCGACGCAGTCGGCCGGCCTGCTGGATACGACCAGACACAATGCTTATGTTTCCGGCCGCAGCGCGACCACCTTTGCGCCGACCGGTACGCTTTCGCGCGCCGAGGCGGCCCAGCTGCTCTACGAGCTCATGACCGAGCAGGCACACAAGCAGTATGACTGCGGCGGCAACGGCTTCAGCGATGTTCCGGCCGGTCAGTGGTACACGGTCGCAGTCAGCACACTGGCCAACGTCGGGGCCATTACCGGCTACAGCAACGGCACCTTCCAGCCAAGCAAGGCCATCAGCCGCGCGGAATTTGTGACCATTCTCGCCGGGATCTATGGCGTGAACACATCCAAAGGCATGCCGTTTTCCGACGTGGGCCACGGTTGGTGCTATGATGCGGTCGCCACAGCCTACGCCAACGGCTGGGTCAGCGGCTACACGGACGGCACCTTCCGCCCGGACCAGACCATCACCCGCGCCGAGGCGGTCGTCATCCTCAACAGCGTGCTTGGCCGCAGCTGCGACCTGACGTATGTGCAGGCCCATGCGCAGGCAGCGCTGCACTTTACGGATATCACGCCGGGCGCATGGTACTACGCCGACGTCATCGAGGCATCGGTCGCCCACACCTATACGAAGCAGGACGACGGCACGGAGCGCTGGACGGCGCTCGCCTGAACCCTCAATGAAACAGCAAACTCCCGGCACATCCGTGCCGGGAGTTTTTTCACCCCTTTACCGCAGACCGTGCATGAAGCCGTCCATGGCCGTCGCGTGGATGTCGCCGCCGATGACGCGGTTGCGGTAGACAAACAGCTGCGCGAGCACGGTGTCCGTCGAGCCCTCGTAGTTCGTCACGCGGTAGGTATAGGCCGTGCACGTCTCGCCGGCGTAGGTGGACAGGTCAAAGCCCTGCTGCTTTTGCAGGGCGTTGTAATCGCCGAAGACACCGTTGAACACGCGCGGGATCACGATCTCCTGCGTCGTTTCGGTCGCGGGGTCCGCCTCCCAGCCCAGCGCCTGCAGATAGGCGATGCGCCCGTCGGTCGTCGTGACGTTGTAGTGCGCCGAGAGCACGCCGTCATTGCTGCGCCAGATGACGGCCAGCGCCAGCAGCACGGCCAGCCCGATGAGCGCGAACACGACGGTCCGTCTTGTCCAGTGAAAGGATTTGAGCTTCATAACCACACCTCGGAACAAGCCTATTCAAATTTGCCGCCGGATATGTTATAATGAATCCAAATGTCCGCAAAGGAGGGGGCGCGCGTGATCCGTCTGGACAAATATCTGGCCGATACTGGCGCCGCTTCCCGGCGCGAGGCCAAGGCGTATATCCGCCGCGGCGAGGTCACGGTCGACGGTGTGCCTGCCCGCGCGCCGGAGCAGAAGATCGCGGAGACCGCAGTCGTCTGTCTGCGCGGCCAGCCGCTGCGCTATCAGACCTGTCATTATTACATGCTCCACAAGCCCGCCGGCGTCCTCACCGCGACGGCCGACCGCAGCCAGCCAACGGTGCTCGATCTGTTCCCGCCGGAGCTGCGGCGCTTTGGGCTCGTGCCCGCGGGGCGGCTCGACAAGGACACGACCGGTCTGCTGCTCGTCACGGACGACGGAGACTATGTCCACCGTGTCATCACGCCGAAAAAGCATGTGCCGAAGGTCTATTTCGCGCGCACGGATGGGCAGCCGACGGATGCGGATGCAGAGCGCTTCGCGCAGGGCGTCGTCCTCGGCGACGGGACGCAGTGCCTGCCCGCCCGGCTCGAGCGCCTGCCGGAGCAGGGGGGCTGCCGCGTCACGGTTTATGAGGGGAAATACCACATGGTCAAGCGGATGCTCGCCGGCTGCGGGACGCCGGTTTTGCAGCTGCACCGGCTGTCGATCGGGGCGCTGACGCTCGATCCCGCGCTGTCTCCGGGCGCTTACCGGGAACTGAGCCCAGACGAGGCAATGCTCGTTTTTTCGCTGCCAACTTCGTGAAAATTTACAAAAGTTCGGGAAATTATCCGACTATCTCACGAAATTTCGAAAATTATTCACAAAAAACGACCATTTTTCTATTGAAAAATGCACATAAATCGGCTATTATGTAAAGTAGGAAATTGGCAGGTGCTGTGGGAGACTGCGGCGTCCGTTCGTAGGAGGAAAAGATATGTCGAGCAGAATTTTTCAGGGTGTGATCGTTCAGATGAAAGACGCCACCACGCGCTGCATCGGTGTCGTGGACGAGCAGGGGTTTGTCATTGCCTGCAGTGAACTTTCGATGATCGGCTCGCGTCTGGATGACTTTCAGGCCGCAGTGGGCGAAGTGCAGGAGCAGCTGTTTGCAACGGACACGCGCACGTATAAGATCCTGTCTGCCAGCACGGCGCGCTTCGAGTATGCCGTGTTCGTCGAGGGCAATGACCAGACGGCGCGCAGCATCTGCATTCTCGCGGCCGTCGGCATGACGGAGGCCAGCACGAACTTCGAGGAAAAGCACAATAAGGCTGCCTTCGTCAAGAACATCATTTCGGACAACATTCTCCCCGGCGACGTGTATGTGCGCGCCAAGGAGCTGCATTTTACCACCGACGTGCCGCGCGCCGTGCTGCTGGTGCGTCAGGTGAACGTGACGGATATCGCCGTGCTCGAGCTGATCCAGAACATGTTCCCGGACCGGCAGCATGATTTTGTGCTCAGCGTGAGTGAGTCGGACATCGTCGTCATCAAGGAAATGACGCCGGACGAGACCTCGGAGGATATCTGCGCGCTGGCCGAGAGCATCGAGCGCGCCGTGCACACGGAGCTGCACGTGCAAACGGTCATCGGCATCGGCACGACGGCCAACCACCTGCGCGAGCTGGCCGACCGCTATAAGGAGGCGCAGGTCGCCATCGAGGTCGGCAAGGTATTTGAAAACGAGAAGCCGGTCATTCACTACGATAACCTCGGCATCGGCCGCATCATTTATCAGCTGCCGACGACGCTGTGCGAGATGTTCCTGTCCGAAGCGTTCAAGAAAAACCCCATCGAGGCGCTTGATGAGGACACGCTCGACACGATCAATCGCTTTTTTGAGAATAACCTCAACGTTTCGGAGACGGCGCGTAAGCTCTACGTCCATCGAAACACTTTGGTATACCGGTTGGAGAAAGTCAAGAAGATCACGGGCCTGGATCTGCGCGAGTTTGAGGATGCAATCCTCTTCAAGGTCGCGGTCATGGTAAAGAAATACCTCGACGCTCAGAACACCGCCAAGTTCTGAGCACTTACCCGGGCGGGCGTAAGCCCAACATATTGGAGGACATCTTATGGTTCAAATGAACGATGTGAAGATGGTCTACGGAAACACGGAAGCTGCGGCGCTCAATGGTATCACGTTTACGATCAATGAGGGCGAGTTTGTGTTTCTGGTCGGACCGTCCGGCTCCGGCAAGACGACGATCATCAAACTGATCACCGGCGAGCTGAGCCCCACATCCGGACAGATCACGGTCAACGGCTTTGACATGCAGGGCATCAAGCGCCGCAAGCTGCCGAAGCTGCGCCGGACACTGGGCGTCATTTTTCAGGATTTCCGCCTGATCGACAAGATGACGGTGTATGAAAACGTTGCGTTTGCCATGCGCGTGGTGGGAGCGTCCAATAAGGAGATCCGCCGCCGCGTGCCGCAGGTGCTCGAGCTGGTCGGCCTGGCCGACCGGGAAAAGCGCTTCCCGGCGGAGCTTTCCGGCGGCGAGCAGCAGCGCGTGGCCATCGCCCGCGCGCTCGTGAACAATCCGCGCATGATTATCGCGGACGAGCCGACCGGCAACCTCGACCCGGTGCGCAGTCTGGAGCTGATGCTGCTGCTGGAGAAGATCAACGAGCTCGGCACCACGGTCCTCGTGGTGACGCACGAAAAGGAACTGGTCGACGCTTTTTCCAAGCGCGTCATCTCTATCGACGCCGGAAAAGTCATCAGTGACGGATTGGACGGGTACTACGGATATGAAGCTGAATAGATTCAACTACCTGATGGCGCAGGGCGTGAAAAACATTTTCACGCACGGTTTCATGTCCTTCGCGTCGATCACGATCATCATCGCGTGCCTGCTCATCATGGGCAGCTTCTCGCTGCTGACGCTCAACATTGACGCGAACATCGACCGCCTGCAAAACCAGAACGAGGTCATTGCCTACGTCGATGAGACGCTCACGGAGGACGAGGCCCGGGCCATCGAGCCCAAGGTTGCCGCGGTGCCGAATGTTGCCTCGGTCGAGTTCGTCACGCGCGAGCAGGCCATGCAGACGTTCGAGGCCGAGTATGACTCCGACCTCTTTGACAACATTGACGCCTCAGTCTTCCGTCACCGCTATGTCGTGACGCTTGACGACCTGTCGCTCATGAAGGACACGCAGGCCGCGCTCAAGAACGTGGACGGCATCGCCGATGTCACGGCGCACCTGGATTATGCGGAAAACTTCATCACGTTCCGGAACATTGTGAGCGTGGTCTCCGTCGTTTTGATCGTGATCCTCATCGCGGTGTCCCTGTTTATCATGACCAACACCATCAAGCTGGCCACGTTCGGTCGGCGTGAAGAGATCGCCATCATGAAGATGGTCGGTGCGACGAATGGCTTCATCCGCTTGCCGTTCGTGGTCGAAGGCCTTGTGCTTGGCCTGGTCGGCGGCCTGATTGCGTTCCTGCTTCAGTGGGGGCTCTACAGCCTGATCGTCAGCAAGATCATGTCCACCATGGCGGCCGGCATCATCACGGTGCTCCCGTTTGCATCCGTGTCGCTGCCGCTGCTGCTGGTGTTCCTCGGCGTGGGTGTGCTCGTCGGCGTGTTCGGCGGCCTCACGGCCATTCGCAACTATCTGAAAGTCTAAGGAGGAAATCGAATGAAGATGAACCGCAAAGTCGTTCGATCCGTTATTTGCGTGCTGCTCGCGCTGATCTTTGTCATCTCGCTCATGACAGCGCTGATCCCGACCAACGCCAGCGCGGCGTCTCAGTCGGAGATCAACCGGCTCACGCAGCAGCGCAAGGAGCTGCAGGCCAAGCAGAAAGAGCAGCAGAAGACCATCAACAGCCTGCGCTCCAAGAAAGCCAGCGTGGTGGATCAGAAGGCCGCGCTCGATCAGGAAAACGATCTGGCCCAGCAAGAGATCGAGCTCGTCAAGGAGCAGATCACGGCCTACGACCAGCAGATCGAGGACAAGGGCGTTGAGCTCGAGGCCGCCAAGCAGGAGGAAGAGGCCCAGACGGTCCGCTTCCGCAGCTGCGTGCGCCACCTCGAGGAATACGGCCAGATGTCCTACATCGCCATCCTGCTCGAGGCGACCAGCCTGTCCGACCTCCTTGCCCGCATGGACATGGTCGGCGAGGTTATTGCATATAATAAACAGGTGCAGGCCGACATGACGGCCGCCCGCGAAAAGGTCGAGACCGTCAAGGCGGAGCTCGAGGATGCCCGCACCGAGATGCAGGATAAGCAGTCCGAGCTCGAGACTAAGCAGGTCGCGCTGCAGCAGAAGGTCTCGGAGGCCAATGCGCTGCTCGCCAGCCTAGAATCGGATATCAACGCCTATAAGAGCGTCTACGACCAGTATGAGCAGCAGCAGAAAAACGTCCAGTCGCAGATCGACAAGCAGGTCGCGGATCTGCGCCGTCAGGAGGAAGCGAACAAGAACAACAACCCCGGCTATGACCCGGGCAAAGCCAACGGCTCCACCGGCACCATGATGTGGCCGTGCCCGTCCTGCCACTACATCACCTCGCAGTTCGGCTGGCGCTACCACCCGATCTATCAGACGCAGAAGTATCACTCCGGCGTGGACATCGGCGCAAGCTACGGCGCGACCATCGTCGCGGCCGACGGCGGCACGATCATTACGGCCGGCTCCGTGTCCGGCTATGGCAACTGCGTCGTCATCAACCATGGCAACGGCATCACCACGCTCTACGGCCACATGAGCTCCATTGCGGTGTCCGTCGGCCAGAAGGTCTCCAAGGGCCAGACGATCGGTTATGTCGGCTCGACCGGCAACTCCACCGGCCCGCATCTGCACTGGGAAGTCACGGTCAACGGCGTGCGCCAGAACCCGCTCAACTATGCGAGCTGATCGGACATATTTTGACTGAATGAAACTGCCGGGCAGCCGGAAAATGGCTGCCCGGCTCATCTGCTGCATTGGGGACTGCCCGGTGCGGGCAGCAAATGGATCCGGAGGGATAGCATGGACGAACACAAGCCACAGGAACAGGCACCGGAAAAAGTGCCCGCCCGCAGAAAAAGCGGCAGAATGCGCGGCTGGAAGGCGAGTATCTTTGCCTGTGTGATCTGCATTCTGGTGACCGCACTGGTCACGTCGCTGATCTTCGTCGGCAAATTCGGCGGCAGCAGCAACTATAAGCTCGCGCTGAAGTTTGCGCAGGTCAAGCAGGTCGTGGACAAAGACTATATCGGCGACGCGGACGACACGGCCATCAGCGACGCTTCGTCAAGCGCGATCATCAGCGCCATCGGCGACAAGTGGAGCTATTACATGACGGCCGAGGAATACAAGGCCTACCAGATGTACTCCAACAATGAGTACGCAGGCATCGGCGTGACGATTCAGCTCGACGATAAGACGAAGGGCTTTCGCATCACGGCGGTGACGAGCGATTCGCCCGCGGCAAAAGCCGGCCTCAAGCAGGGCGACATCATCACGGCGATCGACGGGGAGGATGTCACGGGCAAGACGCTCTCGGACGTGCAGAGCACCATTCGCGCCAAGCTCAACAAGACGCTCAAGCTCACCATCCAGGATTCCGCCGGCAAGAGCCAGACTGTCACGCTCGACTGCACGGTCATCTATACCGACCCCGTGACGTATAAGCTCATGGACAACGGCGTCGGCTATATCCAGATCCGCAACTTTGAGACCGGCGGCGGCAGCCGTGCCGTGCAGGCGGTCGATAAGCTGCTCGACCTTGGCGCAAAGTCGCTCGTGTTCGATCTGCGCGATAACCCCGGCGGCCTGCTCTCGGAGCTCATCACGATCCTGGACCACCTGCTGCCGCAGGGCGACCTGTTCGTGAGCGTCGACGGCAACGGGAAAGAGACCGTCACGCAGAGCGACAGCGTCTGCGTCAAGGTGCCGATGGCGGTCATTGTCAACGGCAACACCTACAGTGCGGCGGAGTTTTTCGCGGCTGCGCTGCAGGAGTATGACTGGGCGACCATCGTCGGCCAGAACACGACCGGCAAGGGCCGCAGCCAGACGACCATCGCGCTTCCGGACGGCAGCGCCGTGCACATCTCGAGCCGGAAATATCTCACGCCCAACCGCGTGGACCTGTCCGAGCAGGGCGGCCTTGTGCCGGACATCGTCGTGGCCCCGGCCGCGGACAGCGATGTCGATGCGCAGCTCGAAGCGGCCATCGCCGCGCTGCGCTGAATCAAATCGTATACACGAAAATTTCAATGATATAAGGAGACGGATTATGGCGATCGACAGCAGATATAAGATGAGTCAGGAGCGTCTGGACACGCTCAAGGAAGAACTGCACTATCTTGAGACGACCCGCGAGAAGGAAGTCGCGGAGCTCATCAAGGAGGCGCGCTCGTTCGGCGACCTGTCGGAAAACAGCGAGTACGACGAGGCCAAGACGGAGCAGGGCAAGCTCTACTCCCGCATTGCCGAGATCACGGACCTGATCGAGAACGCCGAGGTCGTGGAAAAGGTCGAAGTCGCGGCGGATGTCGTGACCATCGGCAGCCGCGTGCGCGTGCTCGATGTCGATGAGGACGTGGAAGAGGAGTACACCATCGTCGGCTCGCAGGAGGCCAACCCCATGGAAGGCTGCATTTCGGACGACAGCCCGTTCGGCTTTGCGCTCAAGGGGCACAAAGTCGGCGAGACCGTCACGGTCGCAGCCCCGGTCGGCGAGCTGCAGTTTAAGATCATTGCCGTCGAAAACGAAGACTGAGGAGTCCATTATGAGCGAAGAGAGAAAGAACCAGCAGGCGGCGGCAGAGCCGTCCCTGTCCGAGATCCTTCAGGTGCGCCGCGACAAGCTCAAGGCACTGCAGGACGCCGGGCGCGACCCCTTCACGCAGACGCGCTTTGCGCGCAGCGCCTATTCGGCCGACATCAAGAACAATTTCGAGGCCTACGACGGTAAAACGCTGCAGGCTGCCGGCCGCATCATGTCCAAGCGTGGCATGGGCAAGGCCATTTTCTGCGACATTCAGGATGACCGCGGCCAGATCCAGCTCTACGTCCGCAAGGACGCCGTCAGCGAGCAGGAGTTTGCCGATTTCCGCAAGTATGACATCGGCGACATCATCGGTGTGAGCGGCTATGCGTTCAAGACCAAGACGGGGGAGATCTCCATCCATGTGCAGCAGGTCACGCTGCTCAGCAAGTCCCTGCGCCCGCTGCCGGAGAAATTCCACGGCATGACGAATATGGAGCTGCGCTACCGCCAGCGCTACGTGGATCTGATCATGAACCCCGAGAGCAAGCGCAATTTCCAGATCCGCAGCCGGTTCGTGGCCTACCTGCGCCGCTATCTGGACGGCCTGGGCTTCATGGAGGTCGAGACCCCCGTGCTCAGCCCCATCGCCGGCGGCGCGACGGCGCGTCCGTTCATTACGCACCACAACACGCTCGACATTGATATGTACATGCGCATCGCGACCGAGCTGCACCTCAAGCGCCTGATCGTCGGCGGCATTGAGCGCGTGTATGAGGTCGGCCGCATCTTCCGCAACGAGGGCATGGATACCAAGCACAACCCGGAGTTCACGACCTGTGAGCTCTATCAGGCCTACACCAACCTCGACGGCATGATGGACATCCTTGAGGGTATCCTCTCCGGTGCCGCCAAAGAGATCCTCGGCACGTATCAGCTCCAGTGGCTGGGCCACGATGTGGACCTCACGCCGAGCTGGCGCCGTGTGACTATGGCCGACGCCGTCAAGGACGTCACGGGGGCAGACTTCATGGCCATCCTCGGCGACGCGGACGCGGCGGTCGCCCTTGCCAAGAGCGTGGGCGTGGACATGGAAAACGTCGCCCACACGTGGGGCAACGCGCTCTATGAGACGTTCGACCAGAAGGTCGAGTCTACACTCATCCAGCCGACGTTCATCACCATGTACCCTGTGGAGGTCAGCCCGCTGGCCAAGCGCAGCCCCGAGCAGCCCGCGCTCACCGAGCGCTATGAGATGTTCATCTGCGGCTGCGAGATGGGCAACGCCTTCTCCGAGCTCAACGACCCCATCGACCAGTACCAGCGTTTCAAGGCGCAGGCCGAAAAGCGCGCCCACGGCGACGAAGAGGCCAACATGATGGATGAGGACTTCGTCATGGCGCTCGAATATGGCATGCCGCCCACCGGCGGCCTGGGCTTCGGCATTGACCGCTGCGCCATGCTGCTGTGCGGCGCAAGCTCCATCCGCGATGTGATCCTGTTCCCGACCATGAAGCCGCTGGATTCCGACAAGAAGTCCGAAACGGCCGAGCCAAAGCCCGCCGAGGCCGCGCCTACAGCGCCCGCAGTTGAGGAGAAGATCGACTTTTCCAACGTGCAGATCGAGCCGCTGTTTGCCGATTTCGTGGACTTTGACACGTTCAGCAAGTCCGATTTCCGCGCCGTGAAGGTCAAGGCGTGTGAGGCTGTGAAGAAGTCGAAGAAGCTCCTGAAGTTCACGCTCGATGACGGCACCGGCACGGACCGCGTGATTCTCTCCGGCATTCACGCCTATTACGAGCCGGAAGAGCTCGTGGGCAAGACCTGCATTGCCATCGTCAACCTCCCGCCGCGGCCCATGATGGGCATCGACTCCTGCGGCATGCTGATTTCCGCCGTGCACCACGAAAACGACGAGGAGCGGCTGCACCTGCTCATGGTCGATCCGCACATCCCGGCCGGCGCGAAGCTGTATTGATTTCTGCCGAAATTTGCTGCGCTTACGCCTGACAATTTGACAGCCATGAAGCCCGCTGATTGCGATCAGCGGGCTTTTTCTATTCTTCCGGCCATTACATGATAGAGGTACCCAGCAGGACTGTTATGGTAGAAAATGCGCAAACGCTGTGGTATACTTGTCGCAAGAATGTGTCGCAGAGAGGAGGGGCACATATGCAGCAGGCGGGCGCGGACAGCCGCCGCGAGAAAGCGCGGCCGGAAATGAACAAACGAAA
>ERZ827522.1751-NODE-1751-length-17315-cov-9.556547_pt1 | contig 17315 bp, 9 predicted proteins | sample MGYA00519580_ERZ827522 | MGnify/ENA primary metagenome ERZ827522 (study PRJEB31778, sample SAMEA3449340) | human gut metagenome | biome: human gut; feature: human-associated habitat; material: faeces | place: United Kingdom | collected 2010/2012 ... | reverse complement strand
ACACCCGGTCACCCGTGTAGTCCTCCAGAAAGGCGTAGATCATGCCAGCCTGCGCATCCTCCTGCATGAAGTCCTGTTGGTGGGCTTGCAGCGTTTCCTGCATAGCGGGGCTGAACGCCAGCTTGTAGTTGCCTCTGTTGTAGATGGTCATGGCTTCTGCCCAAAGCTGGTCGATATAGGTGCGAGATTCCTCCTCATTGTCCAGAATGTGGACTTCGGCCAGTTCCGCATCCACCGGAACAGGGATGAAGCGGCGGTTGCCTGTGCGGTCACGGGGCAAAAAATCCTGCCGATTGGTCGTACCGGCAAAGACGCACTGGCGCAGACGGTCGGCAGGATGGGTCTCGTAGGGAACTTTATAGGTCTCCTTCTGCTTGCTGAGAAAACTCTTGATCTCCTCGATGCTCTTGGCATTGGCGGTGGCGATCATCTCCGACATTTCGATGATCCAGTGCCCTTGCAGCTTGCGGTACACGTTGTCATCATCCAGCCGCCGCAGGTCATCCGAGAACCACTCGTCATTGACGGCCAGCAGCCGAAAAAAGGTGGACTTCCCAACACCTTGCCCGCCCACCAGACAGAGCATGGTCTCAAATTTACATCCCGGCTGGAACACTCGCTTGATGGCTCCCAGCAGGAAAATTTTCATGGCTTCGCAAGTGTACTCATCATCCGCAGCACCGAGAAAGTGGTGCAGGACATGGGCTATCCGTTCAGTCCCATCCCATTGCAGGCCGTTCAGGTAATCCCGGATGGGGTGATAACGGTTTTCGTTGGCAACGATGCGGATGGCCGATTCAATTTTCTTCTCGCTGGAAATACCGTACTTCTCCATCCTCCGCAGGATATATTTCATGTCCGTGTCGTTCAGCGTCTTGCCGGAGCGGGGCCAGCCCACAGGCTTTACAATGTCGATGCGCTCACTCAACAGGTTCAGCCGGATGGCATCGGCAAGCACATGGTCATTCTGCAGAATCGTGATGCAGTTCTGGATCGTCCGCTGGATTTCACCGTTAGAGTGCTTTGCCAGCATTTCCTTCACATCGGTAACAGATCGGGGAGTACGTTCTTCGTTGACTTCTTTGCTCAATAAACATCACCTCGTGTTTCTGACTTTTCGGCGGTAGGCGGGACAGACGGCTTCCGCTGTGTCTGCTCTGCCTGCAATCGGCTTAGCAGTTGCAAAACGGAATCCCGTGCTTTCTCCTTGACCTGCTCCTTGCCTTTTTGCCGAGTCTCCGGCTTCAGCAGCTTCTCCTGCAAACGGGTGGCAGTGGTCTGCATGGTCTTGAGGAACTTGTCCAGCACGCCATCCAAACGGTGAGCGGCATACTCTCTCGTGGCCTGCGGAGCCTTGCGTTCCGGGGACAGCACCCACTTCTTCGTGTCCTCGATCATCCGCATATCCTCTTTCCGGGTCTCGGTGCGCACCACGTCCGTCACAACCTCCACCGCCTTGTCGTAGGCTGCTGCCGAAACATCTTCCAGCAGGGTCTCCATATCCGAAACTTTCAGGGTCAACTCGTCCAGCCTATTCTGCTGGGCGGCAAGCTGTTCCTTTTGCTTGGCAAGGATGAAGTCCTGTTTTTCCAGATACTTGCGGTTGCCGTACTCCGCTTCTTCCTCCAATTCCAGCCCGTGCCGCTTGGCAATCTCGAACAGCATTTTCCGGCAGGCGGCATCAAAGGTGATTTTGCGGTTGTTGCGGCGGCTGAGAGGTTTATTCGGGTCGGGCAGCTCAAAGCCCAACGCTTCCAACGCCTTTTCCTGCTGGGGTGCCACCTCGCCGTACTTGTTCTCGCAGTCGAACACATGACGCTCATGGATATGCGGTGTGCTTTCATCCAGATGCAGCGCCCAGTCCAGCACATGAACGTAGTCGCCATACTTGGACTTGAACTCGTCAATGAACTCGGTGACGATGTTCAGCAAGTCCTCCGCCGAAGCGTGTTCATCCAGCGTTCCAAGTTGGTAGATGGTCTCTTCCGGGCAGGTCTTGCGGCTGGACAGTAGGTCGGGAATGCTGCGGTTTCGTTCCGTGTGCCGAATTTTGGCGTTGCGCTCGTTCTGCTTTTCGATGAACTCCGAATAGCTGCTCTCGTAAAATTGTCGTTCTACCTCCGAGAAGGTCGCGGCCAGATCGTCCGGGTCTTGCGGATCGAGAGCCGAACGGAAGCCGTGGAAGCAGTCCCAGTAGATGTTGCCTTTGGCTCGTTCCGGGTCGATATGCTCACTGTTGGCAAGGTCGAAACTCCGGTCATTGTGCTTGGGGTTGTAGGTGCCGTGGGTTCCGGCTCGTCCATTGTGTCGTGTCAATTTCAGATAGACATTCCTCTTTTCCTATATTTTTTTGTACGGTCACTCGTGCGATCAAATCACAGGAGTGATACAATTCTTCCAAGCAAAAGGTCTCGCATTTCAAGACCATGTCTTGAAATCTTCTCTCGGAATCGAGAGGTAATCCTTTTAGAAAAGGATTTATGTGGTTGTCATACTGCAAAGAAAGTGACCTATCGCTCCTTCCCTCAGTGGGAGATCATGGCGTTTGTCGCTTTCTGCTTAGAAGAGTTTGCTTCTGCTCTGCAAGAAAAGTATAACAGAGAAACTCATAGTCGAACAGGAACTGTGAGTTCCTAATTTTCGGTGAAAGTAGGAAGCATCGTTCCCATTTCTTGTTGCATCGCTATTCTTTCTTTGCGGGGAATCATTAAGATGCTGCATCTCTGCAATTATCATAGCACCTGAAATCACTAAAGTCGTGGGCTTCGTAGGCCTATTATTGGCCCCTAGGTGAACCCGTTTTGATTACTTTTTCCTGATTTTGGTATAAGGTTTAGCAGGAGCTTCTTTCATTTCAACAGCTTGCCGGGAGAGTGCGCAGCAGCGGAGCTGCTGGATCTGCCGCCGTTTTGCGCCAGATAATACCCAGTAGGATATGACGCACAGCATCATATCACTGGGCAAGGCGTTCCCCCTTGACTCCCTTCAAAGAGCTGGTCTCGCCTGTCGGCTCGGTCGGTGCTTCAAAAGGCCAGTGGCCTTTTGAGGTCGCCGCAGGCGACCCGCACCTCTCTGCACTCTTGCTCCGGGCAAGCTGTCCTGGAATGGACAGCTCGTCCGGATTTTTCAGTGGGCCATTTTGACCCACTGATTCTGTTACGGTCAGAATCAGGTTGTCATCTTGGCAACCTGATTTTCAACAGGCCTTGAGGCGTTACGGAAAAACGATGTGCTCATTTTGAGCACTTGCAGCATCTGTAACACGTTTTCGATGCAGACTGTGCGATTGCATCGCTGATTCGTTCAAACTCATCGCAGCCCTATATTATCGCTCACACTCCCGATCAGGATGTCAAATGCAGAAGCGGCCATCTGCATCTACGCAAACAGCCGCTTCATGATTCATTTTGTACTGGTCACTGCAGTACCTTATTCATCAGCTCTTGATAGCTGTCTACATGGTCGTATGTCACAAGACCATCTGACAATTTTGCGAAGAGCTTCTTGGCGCAGTCGATCTTGGACTTCTCGATTGGGCGCAAGTTCAGGCTTTCCATCGTGCCTTTGGTTTCTGCTACAAAATAGATGTGTTTCACCTTGCCCTCATGGAACACGATTGCCCAGTCCGGGGAGTAGTGTCCAACCGGGGTCGGAATATAGAAGCCTTTCGGCAGTTTTGCATAGATAAAGACTTCCTCTGCACCATCCAGATTTTCCGCAAACTTCCGTTCCACGCTCTTTTCCGCTGTGCCATCGGTGAAAACGTAATCCTGAATCGCCTTTTGTGCCTTGTAAGCCTTATCCATCGTCAAAGCGTGTTTCTCTGCCGTAAAGATGCTGCTGTCGTAGCTGCCCTCAATGGTATCATAGGTGATATGCTCCACGATCATGGTAGCTTTCTGCTCCTTGACCAGCCGGATCACCTTTGCGATAAATTCTTCCGGGTTGTTCTGGTACATCGCAAAGGTTGTCGGCTTGATGCCCTGCAAAATCCGTGCAACGGTATGCCGGGTCAGCGTTGTGCCCTCTGCAATTTTGCCGATCAGGTCATACGCAACCTGACCTGCGTAGTCATGTTCTAATTTTTTTGTTCTGCTCTTGGCATCGCTGAAGCTGCTGCCTTCTCGCACCATATCGGCACTCAGGACATCTTTCTGCCCGGCATAGGTAACGGTATATTGCAGGCGACTGACGTACAGTTCCTTGTCGATGTATTCGATTGCTTTCCGGATCAGTTCCTCAGAATCAAATTCCACCGTATAGGCGTATTTGTGGTTGATCGTCTGCCAGAGCTTCTGGAACTCTGCCTTTTCAAACCGGTCGTTCAGCGGATTTTCCAGCACTTTCGGCTTGTTGCCATCCTCAAACATAGACTTGAGCATACTGTCATCATAAATTGCCTGCACAAGCGTGTGCACGCCCTCTTCAATGGGCTTCAGCGTTTCCTGCACCGGTGCAAGTGTTCCGGTCTGCACATCGTCCCGGTAGTCCTGCGTGACGTTATCCTGCTCATCCACATAGTTATTGCGGACAAGATACTGATAAATTGCCCGTGCCTGACGGTCATCCACCTTGACAATTTTGCCATCCAACCTGATGGTCTTGCCGGTGAAATATGCAATGTCTGCCTTGCGGGGGCGATCATACAGCACTGCTTCGGTCTGCTTTTGCAGTCCGTCTACAAATCCTGCATAGCTCTCGCTGGCAATAACGGTCAGGACGTTGATATCCTGCACCTTATCTCCCAGCACTTCCGCATCCATGCGGTTTCCGTCCTTATTCACGCACAGACGCAGACCACGGCCTACTTCCTGCCGCTTCTGCGTGGTGCTGTCGCTGTGCTTCAGGGTGCAGATTTGAAACACATTCGGGTTATCCCAGCCTTCCCGCAGGGCAGAGTGGGAGAAGATGAACCGGGTCGGCTCTTCAAAGGACAGCAGACGTTCCTTATTTTTCAGGATCAGGTCATAGGCAGAAATGTCATCCGACATATCTGAGCCACGCTTGACCGAACTGTTGACGCTGTGACCTTTCTTGTCGATGCTAAAATAGCCCTTGTGGACATCATGCACATCGGTTGAATCCAGATAGGCTGTATAAGCAGGGTCGAACAGGGTGCGATGCTCATTCAGAACCGAAAGATACTCCTGTTCAAAAATCTTGCCGTACTCGCCCAGCAGCTCGTTTCCGTCTTCATCGTACTGGCGGTATTTTGCCACTTCGTCGATGAAGAACAGCGAAAGTGTCTTGATGCCCAGTTTGAAAAGTTCCTGCTCTTTTTCAAAGTGCGAAAGGATCGTTTCATGGATCTGCACCCGGCGCATATCGTTTTCGGAAGCGTCGCCGGTAACATCGCCTTTGCGGATGGTATCGCCGTTCGTAAAGGTCACAACGCCCGTGATCGGGTCGATTTCCGACACCACGAAGCCCTTGTACTGCTCCATTTTCTCGGAGATGTAATAAAGATTATCGCCCACATCCAACGTATGGAACTCTCGCTTCGTACCGTTCTGGTGGCTGACTTCCAGCTCCACTTTTGCCCGCGGCGGATTTTTCGGGGAGATGATAATACTTTCCAGATACAGATACTTGTCCGTACCACGAAGATTTTTGACCTCAAAGCCTTTGACCTCGATTTTCTTGACCAGTCGCTTATTGTAAGCGTCCAGCGCATCCAGAACGTAAATCAGATTATGCTGCTTGGCGTGGGTAGCAGAGTAATTCAGTGTGAAAAGTGGATTGAACTTTTTCAGGGCTTTCTGAGTGGCAGAGTCCTCTTTGCCCATCTTCTGCGGTTCGTCCAGAATCAGGATCGGACGGTTGGCTGCGATGACGTCAATCGGGCGGCGGGAACCGAACTCATCCCGCTTGGTGTAGATAATTCTTGCAGCGGCATCACCCTTGCGACCTTCCACGTTCTTGTCCTCGTTCATGGATGCCGCAAACGCCTGCGTGTTGATGATCATGACATTGATGCCGGAATTGCTGGAAAAGGAATCCAACTGATTCAGGTTGCTGCTGTTGTAGATAAAAAACCGTGCTTTTTTGCCGTAGCACTCCATAAAGTGATCGGCGGTGATCTCAAAAGATTTTTTCACGCCTTCACGGATGGCGATACTCGGCACAACAACGATAAATTTGCTCCATCCATACCGTTTGTTCAGCTCGAACATGGTCTTGATGTAAACATAGGTCTTGCCTGTGCCGGTTTCCATCTCAATATCCAGAGAACACCTGCCCAGCGGTGCCACCAACTTGTCCGACTGATGGATGTTTGCTTCTGCCTGCAATGTGCGGATGTTCTGAAGCAACTCCTGATTGGTCAATTGGAGTGCTTCGTTCTTAAAGCCGGAATCGTTGATCAAATCCAGCAACTCCACCTGTGTTGCATCGTCCCCACTGGAAACAAGGCTCAACTGCTGCGGCTGTGCAGACAGACTTCCCATATCCCGCAGGTAAGACACACCTGCATTATAGGGCTGACCCTGAAAGACCCGTGCCACCGCATCCACAGCATCCGTCTGGTACTGCTGAATCTTAAAACTAAACTTCATCTTTGTGGTTTACCTCCTGCTCCAGCATCAGGAACCGGTCAAAATCGCTCTCATACAGGCGATCCTGAATGACACGATACTTTTCGTATTCGGTTTCTGCATGGAGTTTGGCCTGTTCTGCGCTGATTTTACCGGGGCCTGTCAGCAGTTCATTGCCGTTGAACTCCAGAAAACCGTCCAGCCGCTTTGCCCAGTCCTCCATGCTCATGGGGATCTTGCGCTCGGCCTGCAACTCGGCATAATCCAGATAGAGCGACACGATGCGTTCCAGATAATTCATTTCCTCTTTGCTCAGGTAGTTCTTGGCCACCGTCACATCTGCTTTCAGGATTTTCCCATCCGGCGCATTTTCCCATGTGGTAAGCCCCATGTGCTCCTTGTTGGCATCGGCACGCTCCACGATCAGTTCTGCCGCCGTGTGGCGATGCACAGCATAGTGCATCTTATTCTGAACCGTCTGGAAGAACCGCCGGGTCGTTTTTGCATCCTTGTCATAATCAAACGCTGTTGCGTACAGATCCGTTACTTTCTGATAGAACTTGCGCTCCGACAGACGAATTTCCCGAATCTGCTGTAACTGACGCTCAAAATATTCATCCGTGAACATATGACCTTTTTTCAGCCGCTCCACATCCATTGTCCAGCCCTGAATGGTATGGTCTTTCACGATCTGACCCGCCCATTTGCGGAACTGCACAGCACGCTGATTATTCACCTTAAAGCCGACTGCAATAATCATTTGAAGATTGTAATGATCCTGCTTGCGGCTGATCTGCCGGTCACCTTCGGTTTGAACTGTCAAGTATTTCTTGACAGTTGCCTCCGGAGCGAGTTCCCCATCCGCATAAATGCGTTTGATGTGCTGTGAGATCGTCTGTTTGGACACATCATATAAGGTTGCCATCATCTTTTGCGTCAGCCAGATGTTTTCATCCTCATAGCGCATTTCATAGCTGGTATCACTGTCTCCGGTAGAAGCCACGAAGGTCAAATATTCTGCCGCAGAGCTGTGAATTGCCTGTTCTTTATTCTTTTTTTCGGGCATTGTAGTCTGCCTTTCTTATCGTATTTTGATGCTCGACTGTTTAACGATATCCGGAGACATATTTTTAGATTTCAAGAGTTCCTGAAGTCCAATCTTGGTAAGTTCAGATGTAACAAACGGGCTGATCGTAATTTCTTCTATAACATCCGCAACGGGGAATTTTTTCAGTTCAAGCTGTGGGCGAATTGTATTTCCGACCAGCGTAAACTCTTTGGTGGCTTTTTCGCCCAAGTACTGATCTTCAAATGGAATGCCAAAGCGATATTCATGCTCAAAAGAAAAGTCCGGAGATTTAATGCTCAAGCAATATTGCAGGACATCATCATAAATCATTGGTTCGTTATGGTGTTCCAGCCAACTCTTTACAACTGCATCCATACTTTGCCCGGCATTATAGTTGACAGAGCCCTTTATTAAATTTGTAAAACCGTTTTTTAAATTATCACCACGGAGTGAATATAAAAACTCGTTCAATTTTTGACTATTAAATTTTATAGAGCAACCATCTTTGGCATACATCCGCCACATAGCAAGGTCGTCGTAGTTTTGCGACAGGGAAAGAATATAGTAATTCAAGTCGCACATATTCCATTGCAGATACGGCAGATCTTCGCCAATCCCTTTGAGCCGTTCAACTTTTCCTTGCTCAATGTTTTCGATTGCAGTCAAAAGCTTTTGCACAAACTCATTTTCAGCCATGGGTTGAAGGAGTGCTTTCAACCAGTGTGTCGCATAAGAAAGCTCCTGCGTATCATTCAAAAATCGATAGTCTGTCAAACGAATTGTTTCATTCTGCAAAATAGCGAAAAGTGACGCCAGTGATGTATAGTGATAAAGGTCAATGTCCTCGTATTGAATTTTTGCTGTCATCTCACAACACCTTCCTTACCGTTTCCGGGCTATACGTTTCAAAAATCTGGTCAAAGTTTGTTGCAACGCTGTCGTTTGCCATGGAGCTGTCACGGAACACGGCATAGTAGGGCTTCATCTGGGCAATGGCCTTGACGGTTTCCTCGGTCACATCATGGTCAAAGCACGCCAACAGGAACCCATCTGCCACGTTGAACACCTTTTTGCCTGCAATCTCTTTCACCTCAATGGTGCTGGACAGCAGCACGCCCAGATCCAGCATCACTTGGAACAGCAAGTCCTCCGGGGTACGGTCTTCCTTCACGTTGTCCACCAACGAGAACAGATCCTGCTGACCGACTTCATCCGGTGTGTAGTACACAGGCTTCATGTTGCTTTCGTCCAGACGCAGGCAGCGAAAGCCGATGTCCAAATCAGCCGGAGCCGTCAGGCCGGCATCCTTTTTGATTTTCTTGCCTGCACGACGAATACGCTCTTTGCCAATTTCGCAGATGTTCTTGTAGCCCGCCTTGTAGGCTTCGCTCTTCTCGTCCGTCTTTTCCGGCAACTGCACCATGATAAACTTTCGGTGTCCACCATCTTCAGCGTTCAGTTTCATTACAGCATGGGCGGTAGTAGCAGAGCCAGAGAAGAAATCGAGGACATAATCATTTCCAGAGGTCAACATAGTTAACATCTGCTTCAACAATCTAACAGGCTTTTTTCCATTAGGAAATGGAACATCACCCTCTTTTGTAAGATTTTTTGTCTCACCAACAAAATCCCATAGTGTACCTTGCAAGTCCTTTTTATATAGAATACCGTTGATTTCCTCAGCGACATCTTTCAACCAAGCAAAAAGACGGAAGTTTTCTCCTTTGTAAAACTGCTCATAAGTGTTTCCTTTATTTCTGCCAGTTTTCGGAACATATTCTATTGAATACAAATCGCTTTCAATGCCGATTTGTCTTACTTTTTCCATAACTCTCGGACGAATTGAACTCTGCGGCATTGCTGTTTGATAAATGCAATATGCGTATCTATCATACACTTCCTTTTCTGTTAAGTTCTCTTCTTTCATAATTTGCCCAACAGATTTTATTATAAATCCGATACGCTTATAAATCTTGATTTCTAATCCGTCACCATCAAAAGTCGACCCAACATAAATTTTCTCTCCGGGATTTACAAGTGCCGTTGTGTATTTCCAGCTTATGCCTGCATTTCGATATTCTTCTACCATTTTGGAGATTGGCGTATATTGATATACATTTTTGAATGGATCTAATTCTCGATAATTTTTTGCGTAAACAAGAATATATTCCATGTTTTTCTTTAATCTTTTGTCTTCACCACCACCAGATGCTCCAGCGATATTTTTTAATTTCAAGCATATTGTATTGATGTAATTGTCTGTACCAAAAATCTCATCACATAATTTTTTGAGATTTTCTACTTCACCATCGTCAATAGAAATAAATATAACACCATCATTAGTTAGATAACTTTTTGCCAATTTAAGCCGAGGATATATCATATTTAGCCAATCCGTATGGAAGCGGCCGTTGCTTTCGGTGTTTGTCACCATGCGGTTGCCTTCTTCGTCATACTGACCGCTATTATCCATATATTCCGCCGCACTCTGGGCAAAATCGTCCTCATAGACAAAGTCATTGCCCGTATTGTATGGAGGATCAATGTAGATCATCTTGACCTTGCCCAGATAGGTTTCCTGCAAGAGCTTCAGAACTTCCAGGTTATCGCCCTCAATATAAAGGTTCTCACTGTCAAAACCTCCGGGTGTACCGTCCTTGCCAACACTATCAGTCACCACCGGGCGCAGGGTTGCCGTGATGGGCGCATTTGCCGCCAACATCGCCTTTTTCTTGTCCGGCCATGTAAACTGGTAGCGTTCCTCCCGACCCTCCACGATGGAATCGGAAAGCTCCTGCCGCAGAACGTCAAAGTCAATTGCGTGTTCTACTTTGCCGTTGCGTTTTACCTCGGTAATGGCGTTGGGAAACAGCTTGCCAATTAAATCTATGTTGCGCTGTACACCGTCAAGGCTGTGCATTTTAAGGTTGTCCATAACTATAAACTCCTTATTTAGGATAACGATTTCGGATTTCAATTGCTTCTTCTATCAGTTTTTCAATATTATCTTTAATATCTTGATAAACAACCTTACTCGTTACATATGGCGGATCATATGTTTTACATACTGCGCTCATCAGAACGTCATTATCATCAAGTGGAGTACTTCTGTGAGATATATAATTTATTTGTCTATCAATGTAAAAATCATCAAAAGGATTGTGTCCTTTTGATGCCTGCCGTCCCCAATAATCTTCCAGTCCGTGAATGTAAATTCCAACGACTCCTTTTCCAAGTCTCCACGCTTGCTCAATTTCATATTGAACCCACCTGCGTGAAGCTGTATCAGTTCCAATGAGAACAACTATGCAAGAACGCATTCTCATCTCACTGTCAATCCATGCTTTAATCGCCGTATCGCTCTTCAAGCGAACTTTTTCCCAACCATTATCAAAAAATATTTCCTGCCCATCTACAGCCCCTATGTTTCTGACCTGTCCAACACGCCAAATATCTTTGTCAAAATGAAAACTGAAAAAGACTTGTCTCTTTGCCATCTTAAATCACTCCTGCAAATTTCAACGACACAATTATGACTCCAATAATAATAATTGGAACATAAAACATCCAGATGCTTGGGGATTGTAAACATTTAAGCCACGTTGCGTTTGCATCATAAAGTTCCGTATTTGAACATCTTGAATCTAAAGAAAAATCTGGAACGATTTTTTCATTTCGTACTTTTTCGTACAAAATCCGATACTGCTTTTCTAATTTGAGATAGTATGTATCCATCACCAGAAAGCAGATTACTGGAAGGAACGCAATCAACAATATCCATGCGCTCACCTCTGTAAAAGAAATCGCTGCTATCCCTGTCACAATAGTTGCTGCAAATCCTTTGTAAATTGCTGCCGATGTTGACATACGATCAATAACACCCTGTATCATCTGAAGATGTGCAACCTTGTCTTCATGCCTTGTTTTTTCATTTACTTCCAGATCAGTTTCAGTATCCATTATTTCATTCCTCAATCAACCTTCAGCCAATTTTCGAGTGGAATAATATTATGAACTCCTTTTTCATCATCGGTTACAACATAATATCCTCTATTTACATATCCACCAGTTGTATAAGTTTCATTTCCTTCATAAAACGAAATATATGGATATATCTGCATATATTCATTTCCCTTATAGGAAGAATCATCATATCCTTTCCGTTTTAATGGTAATATGGCGATATCTTTACTACTAAACTTCTGAGAATCTCCATATCCAAGTTCCCAATTGCACCATTTTGATTCTACCGCTCCATCCGTTGCAAGAAGGATAAATTTATTACACTGACGAATACGTTCTTTTATTTTTGACGCAGTTGCACCAGAAGTCACACTCGGCATAGAGGAGTCTTTGCTGTCAATGTAAGCTTTGACATTGTAGTTCTTCTCCAAAAAACCAATGAGACCACTTAAGTCCTCAAGATCATCGTGTTTATGGGAAATAAATACTGTCGTTTTTCCAAAATATGATTTGTAAAGGTTCGCAACCTCCATAGATGCAGACTCCAGACTTACCCCCTCTCTATAATTTGAGAATTGACCACTTTCCAAAATTCGCTTCATTTTTATTTCTTCCTTTCCTGTTCACCTTTCATGCCATTCAGCTTTTGCACCATCTCAAATTTCTTCCTCGGCTGCTTTTCCTTACGGATTTTAGCTTCCAGTGCCGCAATCTGTTTTTCCAGCTGCTCACGCTGCTTCTGCTGCTCAACGCTGTCTTTCAGGGATGTACTTTCCCCTGTGCCAAGCGCATCGCCTGCGATTTGACGGACAAAGCTCTCATAGACGGCATCCAGTGTAAGCCCTTCCAGATGCACCGGCAGGTCGTCTTCGTCCAGCCAGTCCGTAGAATAATAGCGGTCTACCTTAAAGGCCGTCTTGCCCGCCGCAGCCTCCTTGTAGCCGATGACAGCACGATACCTGCCCTCGTATTCCAGCAAAAAGAGGATGTGATACGGAATTTCCCGGTCGATCTGGCGCAGCACACTCTCGTCCAGCTCCGGGGCAGACAGCCGTACCTCGAACACCTCGATCTCCGTCACCTGCTCCCCAGCCGCCAGATTCAGGGTAGTGGTCGCAATCTTATTGCGCCAGTAGATGATCCTGATCTGCTCGACAAAGGCTTTCTTCATAGCCGGAGTAACGGCGATGTTCTCATAGAACTTCTGCTTTGGGATGCGTTTATTGAGCTCGGTATTCATAGGCAAACCAAGCACATTTTTCACCTCTGTTCGTTCATTTTACAACAAGGAAGCAAATCAGCTCAAAATCATCCAGTCCGGACACCTGACTGAGCAATGCCGTTGTTCCGCCCGCAAAGAACAGGCTGTCGATGTCGCTTTCTTCTTTAACATCAATGATTGAATCAATGGCTTCACTCAGCAATTCGGACATTTCTGCCATGTCCTTTCCATCGTCTGTTTCCCGATTGAAGCGTTCGTATACCTCTTTGATTGGCTCAGTCTTTCCACGGCACAGCAGCCGGATATCGTCCAACATCTTTTTGGGGTTCAGGTAGTCGCAGATGATCTGCCCATCCATGCCGATGTAAACCATGTAGAACGGATGGATGCGGTTCCGATTGTCCACATTGACGCTGTTATTGATGTTTTTCAGCACGAAGATCACACCCTCCGGCAGTTCATCCGTAGCCGGAACCACTGCATGAAGTCCACGAGGCTTCTTGTCCAGATCGCCGTTGTGCTTGATGTAATCCAGTAGGTCGAGCCGGAACTCGTTCAGTCCCAGATCCATAATAGAGATACCGTCCGACATATCTTCGATGTCAACGACCTCTTCCTGCAAGCGTTTCAGCTGTGCTTTGCGGTACTCCAAATCGCCCTTTTCTTCGGGGTTGATAAGGTCATCATCGCCGGTGGAGGTCATAACGGTGATTTTCATGCGGGTCTCCACCCGGGATTTCAGGTTGATGTAATCGTCCAGCGTCAGATCAGGCCAGAAGTTCACAAGCTGGATGTACTGGTTTCTGCTGCCGATACGGTCGATTCGTCCAAAACGCTGGATGATGCGTACCGGGTTCCAGTGAATGTCATAGTTGATCAGATAATCGCAGTCCTGCAAGTTCTGGCCTTCGGAAATGCAGTCTGTCGCAATCAGCACATCAATCTCCGTGGTACTACCGGGCATCAGAACATCCCGGTCTTTGGAGAGCGGAGAAAAACAGGTCAGTACATTGTTGAGTGTTGCCTTGAAGCCCTTGATCGTGGTTCGCCCATCAATCGATCCGGTAATGACAGCGGTATCTAGCCCATACTTCTGCTTTACGAATGTACTCACATTGTCAAAGAGGTACTCTGCCGTATCCGAAAATGCAGAGAAAATCAGCACTTTTCTGTTGTCGGCATTGATCGGGTGCTCAATTTTTTCAGACAGCAGCTTGAACAGTTCTTGCAGCTTTGTGTCATGCTGCGGCGTGATATCTGCCACCATAAAGGTCAACAGCTCCAGAATTTCTGCATCTTTCCGAAGCTCCGTACGCCAGCTCTTCCAGTCCATATCCGCAAGGTCGATTTTGACTTTTTTGCCGACGGTGAAAAAGTCAGTGTTTTCATCGTCCATGTCAAAATCGTCTCCGGCCATGTCGTATATATCCAGATCAGCGTGGCCGGAGCGTTCAAACTGGTCAATGGACTGAATCGTACCATCAATCAGTTTCTTGATGCGCATCAGGGTCAGCTGGAACGAATGTACAGAGCTTTCCAGCCGTTTCAGCAGGTTGATGCTCATCAACCGACAAATACCCTGCTCACGGCCTCTCTGGGTCAGATTTTCTCCCTTATTGTGCGTCAGCTCCTGATATTTCTGGATCTTACTTGCGAAGATGTAGTTGGAGGGCATATAGACGCACAAGCTCAGCTGAATCAGCTGCTCATAAATTTCGTTGTAGTTGATGGCATTATTCAGGTCTGTCAGACATGGCCGAACGGAGATCGGCTTCAACCGCTCTGGGAACTTTCCGATAGCATTGGTGTTGTAGTACTTCTCGATATGCTTCCGAGAACGTGCGATGGTAACACTGTCCAGCAGCTCGAAGAAGTCGAAATCCAATGTCCGCAGCAGCGCATCCGTGGTTCTCTCTTCTGGTTTCAGCTTGCTCCATGCGTTAAAGGCTTTCTGCGCCTGCTTAAAGATGTCTTCAATGCTCTTTGAGGTGTTCAGCCTTTCATCCAGATATTCGGAGTTTCCCTCATAGGCAAGGGCCAACTGATTTTTCAAGTCAACAAAGCGGTTGTTGACAGGCGTTGCCGAAAGCATCAGCACCTTAGTCTTGACTCCGGCACGGATCACCTTATCCATCAGCCGCTGGTAACGATTGTCCTGCGTCTTGCTATGAGTTCCGATTCCATTACGGAAATTGTGCGATTCATCAATGACGACCAGATCATAGTTGCCCCAGTTCAGGCGATCCAGGTCAAGGCCATTCGACTTTCCGCCGCTTCTGGACAGGTCTGTATGGAACAGGACATCATAATTCAGCCGATCCGATGCAATCGGGTTGTTCACATAGTTGTCCTTGTAGGTATTCCAGTTCTCTGCCAGCTTTTTGGGGCACAGCACAAGAACCGACTTGTTTCGATTCTCATAATACTTTACGACAGCCAGTGCGGTAAAGGTCTTGCCAAGACCAACACTGTCCGCAAGGATGCAGCCGTTGTACTTTTCCAGCTTATTGATGATGGCAAGCACCGCATCCTTCTGGAAGTCGTACAGCAGACTCCAGATTTTGCTCTGCTTAAAGCCGGTTGCCTCATTCGGCAGTTCATCTTCTGAGATGTCGTCCAAAAACTCGCTGAACACATGATACAGCGTCATAAAGTAGATGAACTCCGGGGAATTTTCTGCATAAGCCGTGCTGATATTTTCCAGAACCACATCTGTGACATCCTGCATTTTGTCCCGGTCGTTCCAAAGAGAATCGAACAACTTCATGTACTGCTGTGCGAACGGAGCCTCCATGCAGTTGACCATGTTGTAGCTGTTATTTCCGCGCTCACAGCCAATATCAACTGTCGTAAATCCGCCAATCGGCATATAGGCGGTCTGTGCTGCGCCGGAATCCACAGTCATAAAGCCAGCCATATTTTCACCGGTGGTGTTCGATTTGAACGTAGCCTTTCTTCTGATCCAGTCTGCGCATTCCTTTGCGATGGCTCTCTGGGTCATCTCATTGCGCAGTTTGATTTCAAACTCTGTACCGTAAAGGCTTGTTTCACGGGAAATGCGGGGAATGTAGAACTCCCGCTTCTGCTTTTCAGCCTTTTCTTTCACAAAAGTGGGCGACGTAAAGATAAATTTGAACTCGTCTATGGTCTCCAGCTGCTTCTTCAGCTCTTTATAGGCATACATCGAAAAGCAGACTGCCGCAATAGACACCCTACTGCCTTTTTTGATTTCCACCCGCAGATCATCTCGAACGGTATTGGTGATGTTATCCAGAATTTTCATATCATCCACCGGCTTTATGCTTATCCGTATTTTTTATAGCCTTGACTATGAAAGCACTCTTACAAAACTCTATTTCTATTATACCACCCACTTTTTCCCCTGTAAACGAAAAAGCTGACGGTGTGTAGCGTGCAGCATCCATCAGCTTTTCGTGACACAAAAAATCGGCACCCGCTTTTCAGCGAGTGCCGATTTTGTTACCCTATAGTGCGCTTTGATTTTTGGCGTAAGTGGCGTAAGTTTGGCGTAAATCCGCTTTTGCGCGCTCCAAAAATCAAGGATTCATGCGGTTTTTAGGCAGTTATTAGTACATGCCGCCCATACCGCCCATATCACCGGCAGGTGCAGCAGGGGCCGGGGGTTCCGGCAAATCCGCCACCAGGCTCTCGGTGGTGAGCACCATCTCAGCAACGGATGCTGCGTTCTCCAGAGCGGAGCGGGTGACCTTGGTCGGGTCGACGATACCGGCGGCGATCATGTCATCCACATAGACCTCGTTCTGCGCGTCGAAGCCATAGTTGGGCTTGTTGGCAGAAATGATCTTGTCGATGATGACGCTGCCCTCCAGGCCGGCGTTCTTTGCGATCTGGCGCAGAGGAGCCTCCAGAGCCTTCAGCACGATCTTGGCACCGGTGCGCTCGTCGCCTTCCAGCGTATCGCACAGAGCGCGCACAGCGGGGATGGCGTTGATGGGAGCGGTACCGCCGCCGGCCACAACACCTTCCTGCACAGCTGCCTTGGTGGCGTTCAGAGCATCCTCGATGCGCAGTTTCTTGTCCTTCATCTCAACTTCGGTAGCAGCACCGACCTTGATGACAGCCACGCCGCCGGCCAGCTTAGCCAGACGCTCCTGCAACTTCTCGCGGTCAAAGTCGCTGGTAGCAGCCTCGATCTGGCTGCGGATCTGAGCAATGCGGGCTGCAATAGCGTCCTTGTCGCCTGCGCCGCCCACGATGGTGGTGTTCTCCTTGGTCACCTTCACCTGACGGGCATGGCCCAGCATCTGAACGGTAGCGTCCTTCAGCTCGTAGCCCAGATCAGAGGAGATCACGGTGCCGCCGGTCAGGGTAGCGATATCCTGCAGCATCTCCTTGCGACGATCACCGAAGCCGGGGGCCTTGACGGCCACAACGTTCAGGGTGCCGCGCAGACGGTTGACGATCAGGGTGGACAGAGCCTCGCCCTCGATATCCTCAGCCACGATCAGCAGCTTCATGCCGTTCTGCATCACCTGCTCCAGCAGGG
>ERZ827522.1740-NODE-1740-length-17409-cov-10.430218_pt1 | contig 17409 bp, 20 predicted proteins | sample MGYA00519580_ERZ827522 | MGnify/ENA primary metagenome ERZ827522 (study PRJEB31778, sample SAMEA3449340) | human gut metagenome | biome: human gut; feature: human-associated habitat; material: faeces | place: United Kingdom | collected 2010/2012 ... | reverse complement strand
GCTAATTGTTTAGTTGATATTCTGGTGGATATTGTTAGACTTAAGCATTTTCATGATATTGATTTGGTGAATTATATTAAGCTGATATCATATACTGCATCGTGGATAATAAAGAGAAAACCATTTCAATTACTTGAAAATGCAGGAGAGGAATATATATACATTAATGAAAAGTTTGCTTTATCGTTATTGCTTCAGGCAGTAGGTTTCTTTGATTCTAATATGAAGATAAAAGAAGGTGAAGAAGGTAAACTAACCAAAAATGTTTCGGCTATATTTTATCATTTAAAATATAGAAATACAAATCCGCAGACATTAGAATTATTGCTTGTTGGTATAGAAAACGGAAAATTGTGTCAGATAGTGTAGAAATGAAAAGTTAGTATTAGATTGAGCGTCTTTGAAAATATTCAAGGCGCTTTTATTACTTTATAGGAAAGTTCTCAAATCTGAAAATATAGGGTATAATGAATGATGAATAAAAAATGGCATAACAAAAGAGCGAGGGTTGGGTTCTAACTTCGCGATGACTTTGATTATGAAATTTTTTGTTTTGTGTGGTCTGCACTATTTGACGATTGAGAAAATATTATGAGTATGGCTTCATCCATATCCCATGACCTTTCGGTATTGTTCAAATAGTGCAGTTTTTTTGTAATAAACTTCAAACGCAAACATGGATTTGCCACATTTAGGACATTTGAGAGGGTCATATCCAAAAGTCAGAAGAATCATGTTCTGCCAGTTATAAAACTTACAAAGGTATCTGTGCTTTTTAGATGAAATACATTTGTGAAGTTTTGATTCCTGTTTATGGTGTTTAGCATAGATACCATAATAACGAAGCATTTTGAAGTGTTTTTCTGGGATATGTACAATTAGTCTTTTTATGAAATCAAGTGCAGGGATACATTCGGTGATAGTCTGATTATCTTCGTGTCTGGTGTAATGAAAGGTTACATTTTCACCGTCATAATCATCAATACGGGATGTGGCAATAACAGGTCTGCCAAGATATCTGCTGATATATTTAATAGTGATATCAGGAGTGCAGAGATTTGGCTTTGCACGAACATAAAAAGCATGAACAACATTACGAACAGAATGGAATAAACAATCTAAGAGAGTCCTGTCTTCGAGAAAATAAATGCGAAGTTCCTCTGGGATAGTGAAAACACAATGGTGATGAACACAAGAAACAAGCTTACAGGACATATGAAAAGAACGAAGCTGGTTGTATTTGTTTCCACAGTGAGGACAGCCATACATGGCACCACCGTGAGAAGGATCACCACAATGAATCATCTTGTTGACATTTTCAATGACAGCAGGACGAGGATGGAGTTCGTAAATGATGTGTTTATAATAATCGGTAAAGATGGATTGTAATATATTCATAATAGAATTTTACAATAAAGAAGGAGATAAGAAAACCCCTTCCCCTCATGAATGAGGGGTTAGGGGAGTTGAGAGTGTCGCAGACACTTTTTTATGGCACAATAAACAAATTATTTTTACATGGAATGAAATTATATATCGTTCAATCTTTGGAATAGAAAAAAAATATTCTTGGGAAGATGTTAAAACTGTGTGCTATAAGTCTATAGGAAGAGGGGCAAATAGGATTCTTATTCAGACAGATAAAAAAATATATATTGAAACGGGAATGATGAAAAAATGTGAAGATGTTGAGAGAGTAATAAAAGAAAAGGGTTATTTACAAGTAAAAATCAAATAGGTATAGCAATTGAGAGTAGATTTTATTAGAATAATTTTATTGTTATAAAGCCTTGGGAAGCGGCGGAAGCCGGACAGAGGACAGAAGATATGATGCCGGAGTGGGTCGTTTCATAAGCGAGGACTTCATAAAAGGACACACCGCAGTGCCATACACGATGAACCATTACAGCTACTGCTTCAACAGACCGATGGATATGGTGGATCTGAATGGCATGTGGCCAACGGCAGTTGTGACAAGTGATTTGGTGGGAATGGATACAAAATCAGAAGAACTGGATGAGTCTGATCCAGTGCATATAGCTTCAGATTGGTATACCAATATTGGAAATATGAAGGATATTAAAGAAGGCGGTGAGATTTCATATCAATGGCTAAACCAGTATAAAAAAAATAAGAATTTTGATACCTACAATTCTTTAACACCTAACTGGTATTATAAAGTGTTACGATAAAATCCGCAATGCCTTGATTTTACTACAGTTTTGGCAAGTGAGCTTTCCCTTAGACTTTCCCTTATGTTATATCCTTTTCCCTTGTGTTACGACACCTCATAAGGGCAAAAACAAGGGAAGCAAAATCCGGTAACAGCTAATAACATTATATAAATCACATAATCGGCTGGAACTGGTCAAGATGCTTCTACAACTGAAACAGATAAGAGAAAGGACTTTGCAATATGAATATCGTTCATGCAGAATATAATAAATATCACAACATCATAGACATCAATTATTACAATGGCTACATACTTCGGATTGACTGTGGCAAGGCAGAAGATGGATTGATTACTACTCCTAACTCTCAACGAATGTTGGATGCACTGGCGATTGACAATCCACTAGAATATGCCCGTTTGTATCTTGATTCAGAAATGCAAGATTGGGTGAATGCGATGAATATGGAATGGTATAGCACTTGATAAAAGAACATAAAAATGAGAAGAAATCTGTCAAAAGTATTTCTATAAAATACGATATTTCTTTAGCCCTTCCATAAATAATGAAATAGAGCCGATAACTCACAATCGAAATAACGAGTGATTCATCGGCTCTATATTTTATGGTTATGGATATCATGAGTATCGCTTTATATGCAATTGCTATTTTGTTAATTCCCAATATTTATGACCCATAAAGAAGATTGTTAATTCGTTTTGATCTACTTCTATCTCAAAATTCACGCTATTATCTCTCTGTTCCACAAAAATCATATTTGAGGAAGATATGCTATATAATGCATTGCCACAGGTAATACCCAATTCGGGCATATCTTTGTTTACAACAAGTCCTCCATTTTCTTGAAAGGTAAACACTTCCTCTGCATTTGCATTCTTCCATGTACCAATAATATTTTTTTTATTCTGAATGTGCTTTATTTTTCCAACACATACAACGATAAGTATAGCTACACTTACAATTAAAGCAATGCCTACAACACTCTTTGCCAATTTCTTTTTATTCAATTTCTATTATCTCCATTTTTAGTTTCTTTAAGATTGAATGATTCCATATTGCTTAATTCAGTATCTCCATGAATTTCTAACATTGATACGCTTCTCACAGGAAATAGAATAGGAGAGATTCATTCATAAATAATTAAATCATTCATACTTACCTGAATTTGTAATGTTTTTCCATATTTTCTCATAATTATCTACTATAGTTTTTTCTGAGGTCAAAAATGCAAACATAGATATACTTGAATAGAGAGTTTCCGCCGAATCAAAAACCACACAACTTTCATCATGAGTTAGATTTCTCTTTGAATATATTTCCGATACAGGCATAAATGAATTTTCTTCCTCTTTGGTGTATTTATACCCATCAATACATCCTAGATTTTTTAAAAATATTAAATAAGTATCTTCGGTCTTCAGATATTGCCATCCGTTAGTGTAAAATTCTTCACCTCTAACAAATGATACAGGTTCTATAATGTAAATACAGTCACCTACTGAAAGATTAGCAGAATTATCCTTATAGATTTCCTCTATTTTTACCATTGTTTTTGTTGATCGTAAACTCATTTCACGAGAATTTGTTACAGTTATACGAGCTATTAAAGAAGAATCTTTTTCCATATCATCCAATGAGTAATTACTTTCATTGTTAAAGTAAGAAGTTTTCTGCCCTCCTGTATAGAAAATTTCCATAGCTGTATTTTCTGATAAAGCAATATCAGGATCATGAACCCCTGTAGTTGTTTTTATCCCAGTCTTTCCATAGAATAAGGCTGTCACCATACAAATGATTACAACACAGATAGTTAATACAAATTTCTTCATTACATCAACTCCTTAATTTTACCAAATTCCATGCATATCTTCTCATCCGCTAATATTTCAATATCTTCTTTATTATGGCTTGTCAGTATAGTAATGGTATCATTCTTTTTTTCTTCCAATATACGTTCACGAAATAAATCAATGCTATGCTGATCCAATGCGTTAGTTGGCTCATCCAAAAGCAAAATTTTTGGATGTTCCATCAGTGCTTGACAAAGAGCTAGTTTTTGACGCATTCCTAATGAATATTTATTTACTTTTTTCTTTGATTTGGGATCAAGACCAAAGTATATCATTATTTCATATATTTCTTCATCTGATACAATTCCTTTTATATTGGAAAGCATTTTCAAATTTTCAAATCCTGAATACATACTCCAAAAAGAAATATTTTCAATAACAGCTCCTAAATCTGGTAAAACATCCATATCTTTATGTAATGCCTTGTGATTATATTTTATGTATCCTTTGTCTGTATTTATAAAACCTGCAATGGCTCTGAGTAGCATTGTTTTACCTGAACCATTTTTACCATATATTCCATATATTTTACCAGATTCAAATGTATAACTGATATCATCAAGCACTTTTTCACCTTTAATTGACTTTGAAATAGATTTTACATATAAATTCATGGATATCATTCACCTCACAATATTTGTTTTTTTTCGCAAAGAAATTTACCTATCCACACCAAAACAGCGGATGATATAACTGAAATGAGACAGCTTGACTTAAAATTCAATAAATCTATATTGCTTGTAGTCCATTCGTAATTTTCTTCGACATAATATATAATAAGCTTGTTATGCCAATTAAATAAAGGAATATGTAGCAAGGAATAATGCCAAATTTTCCATATAACATTTCCCATTGAAAAATAAAATCCACACACCATTACTGGAATAAAAAATACAATAAATGCAACGATGTATCCTATAATTGAATCTTTCCAAAATGAAAACAAATAACTAATCATTTGCAAATGAAAAATCTCTATCAATAGCATAAAAATAACTTTGAAATCTTCTAAGCCATTAGAGGTATGCTCTACAAAAAGAAAAAACAAATAATCGGAAACAACTACAATACAGTCACGTAATATCATTTTTATTAATATATCCTTATAAATTATGTGTTTTTTCCCATAACGAGGAAGTAGAATTACCATGTTATCATTTGCATCATTAAATAAGTCCATTGTAAGATAACAAATCTCAAGGATAAACAAAATCGCAAAAAATGATAAAGATATAAGGTCAAACGAATGATCTATTAGTATTCCCCCAAAATATATTTGTGAACGTACTCCTTCTGTTATTGTAACCAGACTATTATGAAACCCCAAGTACACATTAGCATAAAAATATCTAATTACAAATGTTATAAGTGATACTAGTAAGCATTTTCCAACATTAACATTCAAAATTTTTTTCTTATATAACTTCATAATTTTTTATTTTTCTCTGTATAATGCCAATACTTAATCCAAAAATAAGCAATATCAGAACAATTTCTCCTATTATATTTCCATGAACATTAGGCATAATATAACCTTGTATAGAGAATTCATTTAGCCCAAAGACAGAAACAATCAAATTAAAAACAATATAGAATATAAACAAAGCACCAGGTATCTTTGCGAAATATAGAACTTTCATTTTGTTATAATATGAAAGAGCATAAGCTAAGATAGCTAATCCCGAGCCAAAAATTCCGTAATTAAAAATGTATATTAGATTATATAAAGTTGGATGTTGCAATCTCACCATATCAAGAAAATTGTCAGCGTTATATGATACCAAACCTATAGCGTAATCAGGTTCTCCCCAAGCACTGTCATATCCATGTATTGGATATGTCAAGTGGCATAATAATAAATTTATGAGCATTGGTATTGTTATTGTCAAAAAGGTTACAATCAGAATGCCAAATAATTTTCCTGCTAAATATTTCTTTTTCCCGATTCTTTGAATAAGTAGGATTGAACTATTGCTTTTTTCTTCTCTTATTAAGGAAAGTGATGCAATAATTGTTGCATAAACAGGCAATAACAGATACATTATATATGGAATATATGCCGCTTCAGTGCCCTGTAATACGAAATTTTCATTTGCTGAACGAATAAATTGATAACTTTTTCCTATATCATTTTTTACACATAAAATATACGAAGCAATATTTAAAATCATTAGAGCAATAAAAACAACTTTATATTCTGCACGATCAATACAATGTTTGATTTCTATAAGAACCATTTTTTTCATAATCTTTACCAAAAGGGCATAAACCCACGAAGAGGTTTATGCCCATCCCTTCTGTTATCTAAAATCTACATTTCCACTTACAAATGCAGTTGATAATTGAGATTGATAATTTTCCATTCCCATACCGACCTGTGTGTTAGTAGAATTATAACCGCTCTTGGTAAAGATTAAATTACAAGATCCTGTTCCAACACCCTGCTTATACTTATTAGATATTTTACTCTTGCTGTTATTGACAGCCCAGAAATTTGCGTAAGAGGTATTGGTAATTGCTGTTACCTCATTTGTGATGTAATCATCGGATGTTGTTTTTGCATGCATAGAGGTAAAGTTATTAGTCTTATTCAGTTTAAGTGCATAAGCGGTGTAAGATGCCGCCTGAGAATATGCTGCTGAAGAAAGAAATACACATCCTGCACAAAACAAACCAATACCTACTTTTGCAATCTTCTGTTTTAAACTTTTTAACATCATAGTCAATTCCTCCCAATCTTATTTTTTTAACTGCGTTGGTACTTTTGGTTCATACAACAAACCACGGCACAATGAATTTGCATTACTTCGAGCAATAGCAGTCACTGCCTGAAGTACGAGACGGGCACTTTTCTGGGGTGCCTTGTTTACTTGCTTATTGTCCATCGTTTTCACCCCCCCCCTCCTTAATTGTCTGACAATTACAGACAACTTTATTTGTTTACCATGGTATGTGCTTAATATAACAGAGTATTTAATTTTTTCAATCCCTCTATGCACGAATGGTAGCCCAACATGCACGAACTGTTCTACATATAGGTATAAAACCGAAAAGATGGCAGATAGGTTAAGCACCTACCTGCCATCTTTAATCTATATATTTCAGAAATAATGATTAATTATTGTCAGTCTCATATATAGATTTATAACGCTCTCGATCAACTGGAATAATCTCATTATCATTAGCATCTTTATATGTAATAAACTCATCGTATTCTGTAACTGATTTTTCCTCTGAGACAGAATTAATAGAATACATATTCGAATCGTTACACATTACATTTGAATTTGGACCAGAAATTAGTAACGAACCATCCTCTTGTGCATATGCCAAAAAGATATAAATGGAATTTTCGGAAGGCAGTGAATCATTCTCAAACAGATAAATAGCATCTTGTTTTTCTGAAATTCCGCCTTGTTTAACAATAGGAATAGGTTTATCTGTAATAAGTTCACCTTTTATATTTTCGAGAACCTGAATAGTATAATTAGTGTAAGGCGAACCGACCTCCTTAGGATTTCCTTTTTCATCTTCAGTCGTTATAACATTTCGATACTCGGTTCCATCGCAACTGACAACCTTTGCTACAAATACGTAATCACAGATACCAACAGCTTCGCGAATGTTATCAGTATCATATACAAAAGATGCGTGCATCTGGTGGATTGGCAAGTTAGATACATTTGTATTCAGTTGACTTGCATTATTTTTGGATGCACATCCTGTAAAAAACATTCCTACGATAAGAACAATAGACAAAATACCATAGATACTTGATTTTTTCATAGCGTTCTCCCTCCCCTAATAATTATTATATGCGGCATCATATGAATCTTTATCATTTTGAGATAATGCCTGCGTACTAGTATGTCCCGTAATTGCTGCATCCATAACATCTGTTGAAGTACTGTGATCCAACCCTAATGCATGTCCCAATTCATGTGTCGCTACATTCTGTTTTTTACTATTACTATAACCGCTCATATAATAGGTATTGAGTTCAATTTTACCACTAGAATATGTCATGCCTGCCCATCCATTCGAAGCATTGACATCGCTTACGTATACATCTTCTACAACAAAAGCACTGTCTTTTCTGATTACTCCAGATTTATATGCATTCCATGTGGCAGCCCCAGTGTTAATATAACTCATGTAAGTGCTGTTTCCGTCATAGTCTAGATGTTTGCCAGAATCAACAAGATCCCATGTTTGTACATAAGCTTGTGCAAATGCCGTAATAGGAAATAGCATTGCTATAGCCATTAAAGTTATAATGCTATACAATAAATGATTTTTTAAAACAGATTTTTTAAAATGCATACTCCTTCACTCCTTTTCAATCATGTAACAACGGTTATCTTCAATTATTCTTAAAGGTTATCTTTATGAAAATTGAAACGCAACACATACTAGTACACATTATATATCCTGTTAATATTCCTAAAGTACGACATCTTATCATCTCCACTCCATATTATAGATTCTCAGAATACTTAAGATGTAGTAGTATACCTTGAATATAACAAAATCTTTATACTTTTCAATACCTCTATGCATGAATGGTAGCTCACTATGCACAAACGGTAGCATATTATGTTGTGTACCTACTTTATTGATGATAAAATATGACGGAGAATGATTAAAGGAAGTGGTAGCTATGCTATATATTGACTCAATATGGGAATATATTGTTAATTTCTTAGAACTGGCATTGTTTATAATATTTATCCATAAAAAATTGCGTATTCGAGCAAATTATAAACATCAAGCAGTTTTGATGTTTCTTTTCGTATCATTTCAGTTTGCTGTGTTATGCACGCTGAATAAAATGGGAATATCATCCTACAGCGCTTTGATGTCATCTTGTGTTTTGGACATTGGATATGCAGTATTGTTCTATCGTGATAGTATAATTCGCCGTATCTTTTGGGGCTTTTCGTATTCCATCATTTGCTTAGTTGCAGAACAGATTTCGTTCTTTATTCCCGTTACTCTTTATAAAGGAGCGTCTCTGGAGCTATTATTAGGTGGAACATTACGGAAGCCATATACCATGTTATATTTGGCAATGATAGCTGTTTTTGTCTTGTTATTTCATTCTATTGGAAACAAAGACATATCTCTTTCACCGTTCCAAAAAGTTGCATATATTTTCATCGCAATTTCTGGACTTGCAATCGGGCACTACATATTAAGGCTGACTTTGGAATCTGTTGATAAATTTGGTGATTCATCCTTTTCAGCTAGGCTATCATTGGTTGACTTGTTTTTTATTATTTTATTTTTAGTATTGATGCTATACATATACCAGCTAGGTTATTCAAAAGAAGAAAACATACGATTACTGGAAGAACAAAAGATTTATGAGCTGGAAAGGACTGAGTTCAATAGCTTATCTGAGACAACTGAACGATTACGAAAAATGAAACATGATATGCAGATTTATGTGGATGCAATCAACGTATTAGCAAAAGACAAGAAATGGGATGAACTTATAGCATATACAGAGCAATACCATAACACTCTTGCAACTACGCAAAGTGCCATAGCAACGGGAAATATTGCTATTGACTGCATACTTACCGCAAAACTTGATTATGCTGAAAAACACGGAATTAAGACAGAATATTCTATTATGGCTCCTGAAAATTTTCCGCTTGATTCTGTTGAGCTTTCATCCATACTTGGAAATATATGGAATAATTCCATTGAAGCAGGAGAAAGACTTATAATCTCTGATCCAACCGAGCATCCATACATTTATTTTTATATTAAACCTTACCAGAATATGATACTGATTCACATTGAAAATAATTATGATGGTGTGATAAAAGGTAGCATTGATGGAGACATTTTGAGTGTTAAACAAGGAAAAGAACATGGACTTGGGATAAGACGAGTAAAAGAGCTTGTAGAAAAGGCAGATGGCGTATTGCAGATTACATCTGATAACAAAATTTTTTCCGTACATATTATGATACCGGATAAGGAGAATAACAAACTACTATGAAAATGAAAATAACCATACTTGAAGATTCTGTGATCGAATCAGAACGGCTGAAAAATGGAATAAGAAAATACGGGCAGCAATATGATTGGGATATTGAAATTGACGAATACGAATCGGGCGAAGAATATTTTTCAAAAAATTCTGAAGGCACAACTATACAGGCTTCAGCATTTTTCCTTGACATACAAATGGGGCAAATGAATGGAATTGAGGTTGCTAAACGCCTTCGTGAATCTGGTTATCAAGGTATTATTGTATTTTTAACAGCTTTTAGAGAATATGTATTCCGAGGATATGAAGTCAGAGCTTTAAACTACTTGCTAAAACCCGTCAAGGAAAATACTCTTTTTCTGTGTTTGGATGAAATCGCGAAGGAGTTATCTAATAATACCTACATATACCGAAACAAGCAGGAAATTGTAAGTATTCCCTATGCAGATATATTGACATTTTCGAGCAGATTACATTATGTGGATATATTGACCGTAGACGGCAAATGCTATGAACAAATGTCTACCCTAAATAAGATTATTGTCCATTTGCCAAGTGAATTTATCCGAACCCATCGTTCTTATATTGTAAATATGGCACATATCTATCGTATTACATCAGGAACGATTGAATTGTCAAATCATCTAACTACACAAATCGCACGTTCTTATTCCAAAGACGTGATAAGTGCTTTTGCCAAATATACAACAAGATTTGATACAAGCGGGGATTTTGAATGATTACGAAGTGGGCTACATCTATTGCTAATAAGTTAGCAGAACTATCCGGGGAGGATGTTTCTGCGGATCAATTAGAAATATACATATATGGCTTAGAATGTTTTTTGAATACTTTTATAACCATAGTGTTATTGTTCGTATGGGGAGTTTTATCACATACACTCGGCTATACCCTAATTTGGGTAATTACCTTTTCATTGTTACGACATTATACCGGAGGTGCCCATGCTCCAACGCAGTTAACATGTATCTTAGGCAGCTTTTTTCTCGGTTGTCTTGATAAGTGGGCTATAATCTATTTAAAGCCAACTGTACTAGGATATTTGATACTTGTCCTTATGTGTATATTATTTGCACCTATAAGTAACCATAAAATATGTTTAACCACCAAACAAAAATGGATACATAAACTTATTTCTGTGATAATTGTTAGCATTGGATTTCTGCTGTTTTATAAAATTGGAAACACGAAGATGAATACCACATTGTTTTATTCCTTTTTCTGCGTAATCATTCTTATGATAGTCGAAACAATTAAAAATCTAATGAGACACTTTAAATAGCAGGATGACTTTTCATAAATATTCAAAAAAGATAAAGAATTTGATGGTCTTTATCTTTTTTGAATTTAATTAGATTATCTAGCTCCTCTGTCTGATGGCGAACGATAGTTAAAATCTCTGTCCTGTTCCCGTTTCTGAACTTCTGCCTGTTTTTCTGCCAGCTTTCGATGGATTGAGTTTTCTCCATACTTGGAGTTCCATTCCTTGTTTGCTTTGACATAGGATTCATACTCGGACTTGCCTTGTTTATAGACTTGCAGGAACGCATCTACCGTTGGATATTTGTAATCCTGCACGATATGGGATAATCCCTGCTTCATAATCTTAATCGTTTCTGCGTATTTGTTAGACTGTGCCTGCAATTCCTTTCGTTTCTTTCCTTGGAATAATCCTGTACAGTTCTTCAAATCCTCGTCAATAAGGTCTTTTTTCACTTCCTGCGTATGAATGGCTCTGTTTTGTCGTTTAAGTTTCTCCATAATCTCTTCAAGTCGCATCTCATAATCGTGTGCCAGCTCAGACATTCTTGGTCTTGGCGGAATAACGGTCTTTTCTGCGGTAGTAGTAGCAGGTGCTTTGAATGGTTGGGTCACAGCAGGAATTGTCTGATTGTCTGTCTGTGTAACGGATGGAGCTGGTTGTTTCTCTTGTTTTTCATTTCTTCGCTCCATAAGGTCGGAGATTCTGGCTTTCTGTTGTTCCTGTTTCTGTATCAGCAACTTTATGAGTTCTTTTAACAGCTCGATTGCCCGAAAGATAATCATAAACAAAAGCTCCGGATGATTGCCATACTTGTGAATGGATTCCTTAATCGGAGTTGAAATCTGTTCCTGCTTTACCTTTAAGATTTCCTTTCGCTCCATCCCCGATACCAAAGCGTGATCCACAGTACGATTCCAGTCCTGTATGACCTTATTATTGAGTGTAATCTTATCTGCCTTTGGATTGTTCTTACCGATTTTCTTAGTGGCAAGATAGACATCCCCACGCTTGAATGCAGACAGCTTTTCTTTCTCATCTTTGACAAGTCCGTTGATGACATCGGTATAAAATACCTTGACCTCATCTAAGAAATGTTCCTGCTTAAAGCGAGCGTCCTTGATGGTAAACATCTGTCTTTCGTAGACCTCACCTTTCTTGATCACCTTACACCTTTTACGGATAGTTCCATTCTCGTCTAGGATTTCTTTCTTGGTACGAACATGATTACCTTTCTCATCATAGAACATATTTCTGGTGGCAATCTTTTCTATCGGTTCGTCAAGATAATTTCGTTCTGCAAAGATAAGATGGATATGATAATTCGTCTTTCGTTTGTTATGATGGAGTGCTGCAATACAATCAACACCATACCGACTTTTGAATTTATCCGTCATATATTTTAATAGTCCGTCTGGCGGATAATCCACAAAGGATTCCGGCAGGGCAATGATAAATTCTCTTGCTTCGATACATTTTCCCTCTGTACCGCTTTTCTTAAATTCTGCCTGATTGCACTTGGCAAGTTCTGTCCAAAATTTTCGGTCTGTGGTTTCATATACCGCATAGAGATTTTCCTGTTTTTTGTCACTGGAGATATAATAGATTCTTCCACGAACATTATGGAGCTTTGACATCTGCACAAATGAATTTCTTGGCATAGCGATTTCCTCCTTTCCCAGTTTTGATTTTGGAAAAGAGGACAGATAAGATAGATGAGATGTGAGTAGTAAACTTTCCCTGTGAGCGAGTGCATAGGCACTCGTCTTGCGAACACATCCGCCTTGTGGCGGCTAAGCCTCGCAGAGCGAAATACACAGAGTACAAAACGAAGTTTTGTGCGATGGGTGTATTTCGCTCTCAAACGCCGAGGGCTTGCTTATGAAGTTCACTTTTAGCTGTAACTGTTCCCTCAGCACCTAATTTTGTGCCTTTAATGGCACACTTTTTATGTGCCGTATCCGGCACTCCCTTTTCTTAACAGAAATGCTAGAAGATTGCTATGAAAATCAGCGAAACAATAGACGAATCCGTTAGCACTTTTGCCTTAACAATAGCATTGTTCTATTATTCAGACTTTTTAGCAAAAACCGTAGAAACAGTAGAAGTCTGCTATTAAAATCGAAAAAACAATAGCACGATTCGTTAGCATTTTTGCCCTGACAATAGCATTGTGTTACTTCGCTTACTTTTAAACTGTGTCTGGCAAGGAAGTGGTAGTAAAAGTTCCTATTAAATTTCATTTTTAATAGTGCATTGTTTTATTACATTTTGATTTTAATAGAGCTTTTTACTATTAACTCTTTGAAAATGTACCCCATAGATTGGACACTCAAAATCATAGTAGCGTACACTTTTTGTCATAGGTCGGACAGCTTTTTTCATAGCTACACTTGGTATGACTTCTCACAGCACTTTTTGTAAGTTGGGTGGACTTGTCCTACCAGTCGGCTTCACTTGGGTGGATGGTTGCACCCACTTCATTTTCTGGCTTGGGTGGACTATTCATAACACCTTTTGCATCTTGGGTGGACTTGTCCTACCAACAAGCTATAACTGGGTGGACGATTGCACCCATTCACATCCATCTTGTCCTCATTTTCCAAAAGTTCTGGTTGTATCTGAGGACTTGTCCGTGATATAATCTATTTGCGTGTAGGTATATCATGGCTTTTAGTCAGATACATACCAGAGGGATGGTCTTAGGACTGTCCCTTATTCATTTTTCATTGTTCCCTTGACCGCTTTTACTGCGTGTCTGTCTCGTAAATCCTTCCCCTCATTGAGAATCAGAAACTCGTCTAATCGTTCCCTGCGGATTAAGATTTTTCTTCCCACTCTAAGGATAGGCAGCTTTTCCCATTCCACAAGATTTCTAAGAGTGTTTCTTCCGATACCTGTATAGTCGGCAGCTTCTTCAATGGAGAGAGCAAACTTTAATTCTGTCATTCGATCACCTCATTCCTGCGTAGGATTACAAGTCTTGTATATCAGAGGATGTTCCTTTTTGAAGAAAGGATTAGCCTTTTTTAAAACTTGCGTTACGCAATTCTGATTAAAGTATATATCTTTTATAACGCTATGTCAAGCCTTACGAAATTCTATCATCTTTTATAGAATTGCGTATTGCAATATATCGTGTTATGTGGTATAGTAATGACATACCGAAAAAGGAGGTTCGCAAGTATGTTAAAAGATAAAGAATTGCGAAAGACAATCGGTAGCAGAGCAAAAAGCCGTAGACAGGAGTTAGGATTGAACCAGCCTTATGTCGCTGAAAAAATGGGCGTGACAGCCTCAACCATTCAGAGATACGAAGCAGGAACGATTGATAACACCAAGAAAATGACCTTAGAGGGTCTGGCAGATGCACTTCATGTATCTGTGGAATGGCTGAAAGGTGAGACGGACGAATACGAAACAGACATTACGGATAAAAGAGAATTACAGATTCGTGATGTGATGACTTCCATTCTGAATAAGCTCCCTTATGATATGGAACAGTCCGAAAGTGATTTTTCCAAAGACCTGCTACTACTGATGTTACGGGAATACGAGCTGTTCGTGGATTCGTTCCAGTTCGCTTGTAAGAATTTCAAAGGAAATACAGATAACAAAATGCTCGCCCAGACAATGGGGTTTGAATCCAATAAGGAATACAATGAGATTATGTTCCTTAGAGAAATCACCCACACCGTCAACGCATTGAACGATATGGGCGATATTGTAAGACTGTATTCTAAGAATCCTGAGACAGCGAAAAATCGACTAGCCAATCTTTTATCAGAAAAAGATCCCGATTCGGTATAGATAGGCAGACGGAGCTATGATATACTTACACGCAAGAAGCATTTCACCAGTTCCGATTGCCGATATCGAAAGGAGAAACGATTATGGCAAAAGGTTCTGTAAGGAAGAAAGGCAAGAAATGGTACTACCGCTTTTATGTGGAGGATGCAAGTGGTAACTTGGTTCAGAAAGAATTTGCAGGTACGGAGAGCAAATCAGAGACAGAGAAAATGTTACGCAAGGCTATGGAGGATTATGACGCAAAGAAATTTCTAGCCAAAGCGGACAACCTCACACTCGGACAGATGCTAGATGTATGGGCAGAGGAAGATTTGAAAACGGGTTCACTTAGCAACGGTACAGTCGGTAACTATTTACAGGCAGTAAACAGGATTAAACAACACCCAATCGGAAACAGAAAACTAAAGACAGTCACTTCGGAGCATTTGCAGAAGTTTATGGATTTACTTGCATTTGGCGGTGAGGAAGGAAATTTTAAGTCAAAGGGTTACACCATCGACTATATCCGTTCTTTCCACGCAGTCCTGCAACAGTCCTTCCGATTTGCAGTCTTTCCAAAGCAGTACATCACATTCAATCCAATGCAGTATGTGGTAATGCGTAGGAAAGCCGAGGAAGATGTGGATTTGTTTTCTGATAATGATGAGGATGCAGAGGTTATCAACCCGATTACACCAGAGCAGTATCAAACGCTTATGGAGTATCTGGAAGAAAGAAACAAGCCTGCTGTCCTGCCGGTACAGATAGCGTACTACACAGGTCTTAGACTTGGAGAGGTATGCGGACTGTCTTGGAGTGACATTAACTTTGAGGAACAGTATCTGACAGTACGAAGAAGTGTCCGTTACAACGGAGCAAGGCACAAGACCGAGATTGGTCCGACAAAGCGAAAGAAAGTCCGTATCGTGGATTTCTGTGATACGCTCGCTGACATCTTAAAGAAAGCGAAAAAGGAACAGAGAAAGCAGGTATTCAGTTACGGAGAACTCTATCAGAGGAACTACTACAGGGAAGTTAAGGAAAAGAATCGTATCTACTATGAGCTTTATCATTTGGATGGCACAGAGGACATTCCGCTTGATTACAACGAGATTGACCTTGTATGTATCAGACCGGACGGAGCATACGAAGCCCCTGCAACGGTTGAGACAGCTTTAAGGACAGCAAGGAAACGATTGTCGGAGCTTGATGATAATTTCCACTTCCACACCCTGCGACACACTTATACCACAAACCTGCTCTCAAATGGAGCAGCACCAAAGGATGTACAGGAATTACTTGGACACTCGGATGTAAGTACCACTATGAATGTCTATGCACACGCTAACCGAGAAGGTAAGCGAAACTCAGCCCGACTACTTGATAAGGTGGTTGGAGAATAAAATCGAATAAGAAAAACTTTCCCTTGTAGATACCTCATAAGGGCAAAAACAAGGGAAAAGGATACATATAGAGTGGCAAGGCATACCGCCAAGTCGCATAAAATAAGGAAAGTTGAGATTTTAGTTATACAAATGGTAATTTGTAGAATTAGTAAATCTCGATTTTGGGAAATACAAGAATGTGTCTCATTATGGTTTTAATGCGGTTTGTAAGGAGAAACAATATGATTGGGTTTGTTATTGCTTGCCACTTAGCGACAGCCCCTAAAATGGCGCAAAAAAACAGAGGCCCTTATTCTGGAACCTCCGTTTCTCTGGCTTTCTTAATGCCCTCGGCTGTGGCTTCTATTACAACAAGCTCTTTTTCATTCATAGAATTTAGGAGCACATCAATGTGCTTTCTGCAAGAACTTGACCTTGCCCCTCCGTCCGCATGAATAAACTGGTCAACTGAAACGTCAAACATGGTAATGAGTTTAACAAAAAGGTCGAAGCTGGGATACTGACCTTTGTTCTCAATATTCATAATGGTACGGGAGTCACGGTCTACTAATTCCGCAACATAGGCTTGTGTCCAGCCCTTTTCTTCTCTGGCTCGTTTGAGAGCCGCCCCGAGGCCGTGAAAGTCAAACCTTCTTTCATCTTGGTTCATTCTCATATCACCCTATATCATTGTACATTTCGGGTTGGATTATGAGAATGTAATGAAACTTTATGTAAGGTAGTATTTCATTTCACTATTCACTTGTAAAATCTTTATGTAAAAGCCAACAGGCTATATAATTTATGAAGAAATAATTTTTTCAAAAATTCGTCCGCTGTAACATTTCACGGACATTTGCCTGTTATACTATCTGCAAAAAGCAAAGGAAGTGAGGATATGAAG
>ERZ827522.1731-NODE-1731-length-17512-cov-9.966546_pt1 | contig 17512 bp, 20 predicted proteins | sample MGYA00519580_ERZ827522 | MGnify/ENA primary metagenome ERZ827522 (study PRJEB31778, sample SAMEA3449340) | human gut metagenome | biome: human gut; feature: human-associated habitat; material: faeces | place: United Kingdom | collected 2010/2012 ... | reverse complement strand
CTTATAATTTTTGTTAATTTTTTATTAAAAATTGTAAAAAGAAATTTAATTAAAATCCTTATAAAATAAGAGTTTTAAAGAGAGTTTATATAAGTCGTTCTTTACCAGTTGATACTCGTTGATGGTAAACTTTTTGGATCCTCGTTCATTTTTTTATTCTTTCTCATTTCTCTTTTTTGATGCATATCCATTATTTATCACTTTCTATCCTTTAATTTAAAATTTTTTTCCCATTACCGTAGGTCTATCATCGTAAATATGAATTTTATTATTTATCTCACAAATTGTTGCAACTATCCCCCTAGGATTTTTTACACCTTCAAAACTCATTCCATTTTTCATTTGTTCAATTAAATTATTAGCATAGAAATTAAAAGATATATCTCCATAATTATTTTTTTCTCTTGCGATTCCAATATGTTCTATATTAGATATATTTTCTATCCTTAATCCGTTTTTAGAATTATATAAAGCTATTCTTTTATTTGTAACAAAATATTCATTATTTTTCTTTTTATATTTTAAAAACACATTATAAATTAATCCATAAAACAAACAAATTGTTAATATGCATAAAGTAACAAAAATTACCAAGTTTTTAAATTTTAATATACCCTCATTTTTTATACCATTTATAGCTAATATCCAAAATAATAGTAACACAACAAAACCTAATAAAAATCTACAATATTGCTTACTAGTTTTACTAATATCTGAAAACTCATGAAATAATATTTTTTCATCTTTTTCTAATTTATTTATAAATTCATTACACATTTTTAACTCTTCCATTCTTTTTTATAATTTCAATCTCGTCTTTTGAAACAATACTAATATATTTTATATTAGTATTAATATTTAATCTAGTAATTTCAGTTATATTTAATTCTTTTTTATAAATTCATCCAATATACTTTTTGATATTGATTTATTATTTTCACATTTTTTACCCTATTTTCAGTTGACATTTGTCTATTCGCTTTCTTTCTATAAATGTAATTTTTTCAACTACTATAATTTATATAATTCAAATATTTCAATAAAAATGGGCATTTATCTTGTATAGACATTTCTGTATTATCAATCATATACATTAAAATATCTTTTGCACATTTGGAATTATTAATTTCTATTATCTCTATCTTTTCTTTTTCTATTATTTTATCTTTTAGTGTATGCATATTCCATAATTCCATTTTATTATCATTTACATCATTTCCATATGTATATACATAACTTAATTGTTTTCTTGAAAAAGGTTGATTTTTCACTTCATCAATATCATCATATGAAAAATCAATACTTTCAACTAAATTCAATTTAAGAAACACACTATTTTCTAATATATTGTCTAATTTTTTACATGCATATTTAATTTTTTTATTATTTTGAAATTCCTTTTTAAATATTAAATCTACAACTACTTTAGGAAAAATTTTATGAGTCATATAAAAGCAACCACATTTATAAATAAAATTACTCTTTGGTCTTAGCACTAACCATTTAATCCACGAATCCATAAGAAGTAATGTATTATCAAAACCTTTTGTAAAGAAAATTTTTTTATTTAATTCTATATTTTTAGAATTTTTACCAATTTTAGGTAATAATCCTTCTTTAAAAATATTATTAACATTATTTTTATTAGTATAATGTAAATATGCCGAATTTTTATCTACATCTTTTATATTAATTAATTTTTGCAAAAAATCACCTCTTTATTTATGTAATTAAATTTCATCTACTTTATTTTTTAGTATTTTACTTAAGTCAATTCTTATTATAAAAACTTCTACCATTACCTTAAAAATATATATCTTTTATATTTTTATAGTTTAATTTTCTTTCATCCCTGTCATTTAAAAATCTTATTTTTTTATACATATTCCAAACTATTAGAGATTGTATTTTTATATTATCTTTTCAATTAAAAATTTTTATTATATGTTTTCTTTTATATAAAGAATATCTTCTATTGATTTATCTATATTAAATCTTCTATTTCCAACAGGGTAAAATACAGAATAAAAGTTGTATTTTTTTGTTAATATCCTTTTGAAATTCTTTTTTTCTACACCGTGATACAGATATTTTTTTCATTTAGAACAATCGAACTTACTTGATTACCAAATAATATAATAACTTTAGGATTTATAATTTCTATTTTATTTTCCAATAAACTTAAATATTCTTTATAAATGCTATCGGATAATTCTCTTACATCCTTGCGTACATTTACCTAAGTTTGTAATAAAATACTTACGTTTTTTTACATTGTTATAAACTTCTTCTGCAAATGCTTCTGTCCACTCGCTTCCCTTAATACTTTTTATTTTATTATAAACATCCTCATATAATAATCCTACCTTGTAAAATAATCCCCATATATTTTTAGTACCTATCCATGGAGACTTTCTACCTTTTCAAGATTTATCACTGGCAATATTTTTCCGGTAGGATTCATAAAAACAAAACATATATCAGGATTTTTTTCACATCCACCATTATATATAGAATCTAATTCCTTAGCACCATATTTAACTTGTAATTCATCATAATCTTTTCTTAAATCTTCTATCTTCAAAATATTCACCTTCTTATAAAAAAGTTTCTTTAAATAGTTCTTACCCAATTTTTCTTATAATTTTTGTTAATTTTTTATTAAAAATTGTAAAAAGAAATTTAATTAAAAGTCTTATAAAATAAGGGTTTTAAAGAGAGTTTATATAAGTCGTTCTTTACCAGTTGATATTAGTTTTATTTTCGTTCATATTATTTGCCTTCTTTACTATATATTTTCTATAATTAAGTCTTCCAAATCGGTATTAACTTCTGTAGTTATTTCATTTTTATAATTTCACTTTTTTCTATAAAATGTGATTTAAAATTATTTCTCTCGTCAATCAATCCAAAGTTGAATTATATTTTTTAATTTTATTTTTTTGATATAAATACTCTTCAATATGTATTTGATGTCCATAATCATTTATATCATCAATTTGCTGTAATTCTCTAAACATTCTCATAAAAATAATATTAAATGGAGCATATCTACTTCCTGAATTACGAAATCTGATTCCCATCATTCCTAAAATGTTAGATTCTCTTTCATATCCTTCGATATATGGTTGTGATTTAAATTCAATCAAGAATTTATCATCAAACTTTTTTATAGAAACAATGTTAGCTACTTCAAAACCGGTTTCATCTGATACCCAAGTGACAGTTTCGGTTTCATCGTTATATAAATCATTATAATGCGACATGTTATACTTTTTATAATTTTTTTCTTCTTCCATTTTTATATGGGATGGAGTTTCTACTTCTTTTTCAAAAATATTAATATTCTTTATATCATACAATAATTTTTCAAATATTGAATATATTTGATAATTTTCTTTAGTAATTTCAAAGTAATCATAGGAATACTCTTTATCTTCATTACAATTATTATTTCTAATAATCCAATGTAAATCACCAGTACCAGCAAATATTATTGATAAAGCTCTGTTTTTATCTATTAAATGAATATTACCATCATTTAATACTACCTTCATAAAATCTCCTCCTTTATTACATCAAATATAAAATGTATCACACCTAAATTATAGTTTTTGATTTATAATATTAATTTATATATACAATATCCACTTATATTGTTTCTAAATATTCCAAAGCCTCTTTATATTTTTTTCTTCTTTCAATATCTTTCTTTGTTACCATATCTAATCTTGTTTCATCAGAATTATGTTTAATATCTGCTATTTTAATTTTTCTAGCAATTTCATTATTTTTAATTTTTTTAATATAGTCCATATACTCTATTTTTTTATCATGAGTAAGTAATTTTAACAATTCAATAACTTCATCAGAAAAGTCTTTTTTTAAATCATCAAACGTAACTTTTGTATCTTCTACAACATCATGTAATAAGGCTACAATACATTCTAATTCTGTATCCATTTGTTCTGCGACATGAATAGGATGATAAATATAAGGAACAGAAGACTTATCCAATTGATCTTTATGAGCATCATAGGCAATTCGCATTGCTTTTCTCGTTAATTTTGTATTAATCATTTTATTCCCCTCTTACATTACCCATTATAACATAGAAAAAAAGTAGAGCCTACTCTACTTTCATAACTTTTTGGAATTATTTCAAATCATCTTTAAATTTCTCATAAAAGTCTTCTAGTGACATTTGTTTATCTTTTATTGTTCCATCTGAATTAATATAAATTAAACGATTACATACTGTTTCAATGATTTCTTGATCAAATGTAGAAATTACTAAACAACTCTTATAATTTGTCAAAGCTGTATTTAAAGATGTAATAGATTCAATATCTAAATGATTAGTCGGTTCATCTAAAAGTAAGACATTTCCTTTTTCTAACATCATTTTAGAAAACATTACTCTAACTTTTTCACCACCAGATAGAACATTTACCTTCTTCAATGCTTCTTCTTTAGAAAAAAGCATTCTTCCTAAAAAACCTCTGACAAAACTTTCTTCTTTGTTTTCAGAATAACTTTTTAACCACTCTGTTAAATCTAAATCATTTTTAAAGTATTCATCATGATTTTTAGCAAAATAAGAAATCTTTACATTACTTCCATATTGAATAGTTCCAGAATCTGGTTGTAACTCACCAGCCATAATCCTAAGTAAAGCTGTTTTGGCAAGCTCGTTCTCACCTAATAGAGCAATCTTATCATCTGGACGAATTGTTATATTAACATTTTTTAATAAATCTTTATAACAAATTTTTTCTAATTTTAAGGCTTCCTTACTAATTGCTTTTTCTACTTCAAATTGGATAAAAGGATATTTACGACTAGATGGTTTTATTTCATCTAAGACTATTTTTTCTAATGATTTCTTTCTAGATGTTGCTTGTTTTGACTTGGAAGCATTCGCACTAAATCTTCGAATAAAATCTTCCAATTCTTTTATTTTTTCTTCTTTTCTTTTATTAGATTCTGTCATCTGTTTTTTAATCAATTCACTTGATTTTACCCAAAAATCATAATTGCCAGCAAACATAGTAATCTTTTCATAATCAATATCAACCATATGTGTACATACTTGGTTTAGAAAATGACGATCATGAGAAACGACCAAAATGGTATTTTTAAATTCTATTAAAAATTCCTCTAACCAATGAATACTAGCTGTATCTAAACCATTCGTAGGTTCATCTAATATTAAAATATCGGGATTTCCAAATAAGGCACGAGCTAATAATATTTTTACTTTTTCTTTGTCTTTTAAATCTTTCATTAATAAGTTGTGATATGTATTATCAAGTCCTAATCCAGATAACAATATAGCAGCATCGCTTTCTGCTTGCCATCCATTTTTTTCTTCAAATAAAGCTTCTAATTCACCAGCACGAATTCCATCTTCTATGGAAAAATCTGGCTTTGAATAAATTGCCTCTTTTTCTTTCATAATTTGATATAGTGTTTGGTCTCCTTGCAAAACAGTTTCCATGACACTAAATTCATCAAAAGCATTATGATTTTGACATAAAACAGAAATTCTCTCGCCTTTTCCAATTACTACTTCTCCTTTTGTAGAATCTATTTCACCACTTAAAATTTTTAAAAAGGTGGATTTTCCTGCTCCGTTAGCGCCTATAATTCCGTAGCAATTATTACCATTAAACTCTAAATTAACATCCTTAAATAAAACTCTTGTGCCATATCTTAATTCTATATTTACGGCTTTTAACATAATATCACCTCAACTTCATTATTGTAACATATTCTTTCAAAAGAAAAAAGAAATTATTTTTTCTGTAATTTCTTTAATTTATCTTTTTGCTTTTCTAGTTTTTCTTTTGCTTTATTAATTCTTTCTTTTTGTTTTTTAATTTGTTTATCTAATTTTTTATCATATTTTTTTATTACAACTTTAAAGTCTGGGAAAGAATTAACTAAACGTTTATCTAAAATGGAATTTTCTTTTAACATTTGTCTTACCATTTTAGTAACTTCTTCAGTGCTATCTTTTCTAATATTTTTAGAAGCTTTTCTAAAATGACTGATAATATTATATGAAATGATAATATCTGTTACAAAAATAATTATCATAATCACTAATAAAATATTTAAAATTACTTCTGGAATGGAATTCATTATATTTGTGATAATAGGATTGGAAACCTTAATAATAATGGAACCACCAATTCCAAATAAAATAGCTGTTTCTAAGCAAACACGGCCATCTAAATTAAATTTTTTACTGGTGTAATCCCACCATCTAGTTTTAAACAATTTTTCCATCAAATAACTAGTAATATATTCTAGTATTGTACAAATTGCTAAAGCTTTCAAAAAGACAGATATTAAATCATTACTACTAGGAATTAACAAAGTCATCAATACAGCTCCACATCCATATATAGGACAGTATGGGCCAATTAAAAAGCCACGATTGACAATTTTGCCATACCAGCCATAACAATTAATTACTTCTAGAATCCATCCAATTACAGAATAAACAAAGAAGAATAACAGCATATCTTTTAAGTCCATATCATTACTCCTTATCTAAAAACAATTTATTTATATTTTTACATGGTACCATAATTTTTACATTTCTTATTAATTGAATATCAAAATTCTTATTTTTATCTTGAAATTCTTCTCCATCAATACTGAATCCTTTATCAATTTCTTTTTCAAAGGAAATTTTTAAATGATTTGTCCTATAAAATTCAAATCCTGGTATATCAGAAATATCTTTTTTTGCTAAATGAATAAGGCTTTTAGCTACTTGATGATACTCTTTCATACTACAAAATAGAACTTCAAATTGATCATCATCTAATTTAATATCATGATAAAAGTTATTAATTCCCGCTATTCTATTGGCATTTGATATTAATATAAACGAATATTTTCCTTCTTGTACTTTACCATTAATTTCATATTTTAAAGAATATAAATTAGTCTTTCCTTTTAATTCTTTTAAACCACCAAGTAAATAAGCAAAATACCCAAATCTTTTTTTTAACCATCTAGGTGTTTCATAAGAAACATTAGTAAATTTACCAAAAGCAGCAACATAAGTAAATGGCTGATTATTAATAGTACAAACATCTATATTTTTGACTTTTCCTTTTAATAATTTTTTTATATTATTCACCAAATTATTTCCATATCCATACATAGCTCCAATATCATTAGCGGTGCCTGTTGGAATATGAGACAATAATAAAGGTTGATTTCTATTAAAATTACCAGTCATAATTTCATTAAATGTCCCATCTCCACCAACAGAAACGACTAAATCAACAAAAGATAATTGTTGAACAATTTCTTTGGCATGACCTTTATGACATGTAAAAAATATTCTCACTTCGTAGTTATTTTTTAGAAATATTTTTTTTATGGAAACAAGATCAATTCTCTTTTTTCTACGACCACTATGAGGGTTAATAATTACAACTGCTTGTTTCATTACTCACCTTCTTTACTCAAGTACTTGAAAATACTCTCCAGAATCTAAATATAAAATGCCTTTTTGATTTTCAAAATTTTTCAATATATCTACATAATTATTAATTTTTTTAAAGCTTGTTAAGGTTAAATAAACATAATTACCATCGTTCATTGTAAATAAAAATCTTTCTTCATCTACACTATTAGGATCATATTTAATTTCTGAAACTCGATTGATAATAGTTCGATCAATTAATTGCATTTTGGATATAAATTCATCGTATAGTGTATCTGTAATATAGTTTACTAAGTAAGGTCCATCTGAAATTTCTTTACTTTGACTTCCATCTTTTAAAATGGAAACGTTTTTTGTACTATCATAGAAAAGTACATAGTTTTCTTCAATTTCAATATGAATTTCTTTTAATTTTTTCTTTTTTATTGTGGCATTTTTAATGTAAATATTTTTTTCTAATTTTTTTTCTATCTCTCTTGATGTCATACTAAATATAGAAGGATAATTTTGAAGCCCTGCTAAATCAATAATTTCTTGATCACTTAAAATGGTATTATGATAAATATAAATATTACGAATTGGAAAACGGACAAAGGAAATAATCATATATAGAAAAAATCCTAAAATTAATAATGCTAAAAAGATTCTTCCATAATGAATTTTTAATTTTTTCTTTTTCCGTTTTTTCATAATAATCACTCTACTTTACTATTTCTTGTTCTAATACGAGTTCAATTCCGTATTTTTCTTCTACTTTATCTTTGATTTCATCAATTAAAGAGATAATATCCTTTCCAGTAGCATGTCCTTTATTGATAATAAAATTTGCATGTTTTAAACTAACACAAGCATCCCCTATTTGATGTCCTTTATAGCCAATATCTTCAATTAGTTTTCCTGCAAATAAATTTGTTGGGTTTCTAAATACACTACCTGCGCTTGGATATTCTAAAGGTTGGGATTCTAATCTTCTTTTTTTTCTATCGGATATAATATCCATTATTTCATTTTTATTGCCTTTTTTTAATTCAATCACAGCTTTTAATACAATATAACCAGAATTTTTTTTCAAATAAGATGTTCTATAATGAAATTCCATTTCTGAATTAGAAAGTTCTTTGATTTTTAAATCAGGAGTAATTACTGTAACCTGTTTTACAATATATCCCATATCACTTTTATAAGCTCCAGCATTATTTATAATGGCTCCTCCTACTGTTCCAGGAATTCCTGTAGCAAATTCCATACCAGTAAGTCCCAATTTAGAAACTTTTAACGCCAATTTCATAAGAGAACAACCAGCTTCAACAGTTATTTTTGTATTCTCTATCTGAAAGGAATCAAGGTTATTTAATTTAATTAATATTCCATCGTAATAACCATTAAATATTAAGTTAGATCCTCCACCAATTATTTTATAGCGATATTTTTTCTGGGAGATCCATTGTAATAATTTTATTAATTTTTCTAAATTATCAGGAATCACAAGTACTTTAGCTTGTTCTTCTAAATGGTAAGAAGTATATTTTTTTAAGTCTACTTCTTTTAGTATTTTTCCAACTTTTAATTTTTCTAATTCTTCTATCATAATTCACACTTTTCCTTTATGGATTCATATATTTTAGTAGCACTATCTTTTACCTGTAATTCTTTTAATTGTTCTTTCATATTTTTCACTTTAGTAGGATCCTCTAAAATTTGATCCATCATCGTCACTAAAGTTTCACTCTTTAAGTTTTTCTCTTCTAACATTAGTGCGGCATCTTTATTGGTTAAATCCAAAGCATTCATATATTGATGATTATTTGGTACGTAAGGACTTGGAATTAAAATAGATGGAATTTGTAAGGCGATAATTTCACTTAAAGTTGATGCTCCAGCACGAGATACAATTAAATCTGTCACTTTCATCACTCTAGTCATTTCTTCTACGTAAGGTACTACTTTTACATTGCTAGGATATAATTTTTTAGACATTTCTTCGTAGGAATCTTTTCCTGTTACAAAAAGAATTTCATAGTTCTTTTTTTCTAATAAATTCATAGTTTTATATAAAATATCATTTACTTTAGAAGAGCCTAAAGAACCCATTACAAACAAAACTAATTTTTTATTAGGATTTAATTTTAATTCACGTTTATCAATTGCTTTACATTCTAGTGCTTTTTCACTACAAGGATTTCCTGTATAAATTGTTTTATAATCCGGAAAATATTTACCACTAGATTTAAAAGAAATAAAGATATTATCTACAAATCTACTTAAATAAAGATTTGCTTTTCCTGGAATACTATTTTGTTCGTGAATAAATGTTTTAATTCCTAACTTATGAGCTGACGAAATAACTGGACCTGTTACATATCCTCCAACTCCAATAACAGCATCTGGTTTAAATTCTTTTAATAATTTTTTACATTTCTTTTTTGCCTCTATAAAACATTTTAATGTTTTGACATTTTTTAAAATATTTTTTCGATTAATACCATATATTTCAATTGTTTCGAATGGGATTCCATATTTTGGAATAATATCTTTTTCCATACGATTATGAGTTCCAATATACAAAAATTCACTATTTGGTTCATATTCTTTTATTTTTTGGATAATTGCTAAAGCAGGATATATATGTCCTCCTGTTCCTCCAGCACTCACAACGATTCTCATAAGACTCCTCCTATCATTATCATTATATCATAATTATATGATAAGATATTCAATATTATATAAAATTTTTGATATCAACTAAATAGAAATCACCATATTTTTTAAATTTTTCGTATTCTTTTTGATTTTTAATATTCCAAATTAGAATCTTTTTTTTAGATCGTAATTTTTGGATTTTGTTATTTATAATTCCTAATGTGGAACAATTAATAAAGTCAAATTTACGATACAATAAAAAACGATAAGTAAATAAAATTAATCCTACTTGATAAGATGGTCTTTTCTTTTTTATATAACGGAGAGATTTTGCTTTAAATGATTGAATATAAAAATTAGAATAATTATCTAATAATGGAAACAAAGCTTTTTCTAAAGGCCCTATTTTATTATTTTTTAATTCTATGATTATACTAATTTTTGAATTTACAAGATTTAATACTTCCTTTAACGTTGGAATAATAGCCTTGCTATTCTTTAAATATAGTTTTTGAATTTCTTCTAAGGTCATGTTTTCAATCCATTCTTCTTTTCCTGTCATTCTTTTTAAGTAGAAATCATGAAAAACAACAATTTGATGATCTTTTGTCAAATGAACGTCTAATTCAATAGGTATTTTAAGGTCTATACATTTTTTAAAAGATTCCAAGCTATTTTCAGGAATAATAGCATTATAATATCCCCGATGGGCAATTAATTTATTTTCTAAATTCATATTCTCACCTAATAAATCCTATTAGATAATTTATTTTTTATATACTTTTTGCTATAATAAATTAAGGTGATACACATGAATAAGAATATCGATATTGTTGATATCTTTGATGAAGAAATGAATAAAAAAGATAAAAAGTTAGAAAGAAAAGTAGAAAAAGCTCGTTTGAAAGAGCAAAAAAAAGAAGAAAAAAGAAAGAAAAAATTGGAAAAAGAAGAAGATAGTGAGTTTCAAAAATATTTAGAAAAAGTAAAAGAAGAAAAAAATACATTAGTAGTTTCTTCCAATCAAGTCTCAGAAATTCCTGATGTACCAGTTCCAGTAAAACCTAAAAAAGAGATAGATGATTTTACTAAAAGAATTCCTATTATTCCAACTGAAAATGTCATCTCTTTAGAACATCATCCTATTTTAAATTTTTTTATTTCAGTATTCAGTTTAATTTTAATTGTCATTAGTATAGATTATTTTCTTTACAATACTTATACTAATTATGTAGATCTTAAAACAATGATTACTAGTATTATTCTAGTTCTTACTGTTATTACTTATTTACTTTCTATTATCATAAAAAAGGAATCTATCAAAAAGTTTTTTCAAATCTTATCTTTAATTTTATTTACTTGTTATATGGGATATTATTTATTTATAATCTAAAAAAGAAGCTTTTTATCGCTTCTTTTTAATTTTACTCTTGTCTAATTGATTAAAAATCTTTTGATCTAACTCTTTTAATGTAATTAATAGATCTTTTTGAATTGTCTCACAACTATTTCCAGTCAATTGTGAAATCTGTTCAATTGTATAATCTTCTAAATAAAGAATGTACTCTTGCTCTATTCTAAGGATATCTTCAATCTTAATTTTATTATTTTGTATAGATTTTTCTTCCATATATTCCACCTTATATTTTAACCGATTTATTTAATTTTAAATATCTCAAAATAGTAAAAATAGAATTTTTTGTTAACTGAGCAATTTCTTTGATATTATATCCAGATTGATATAGATTTTGAATCACTTTTCTATTATTTTCTGTCCTTAATTTCATAATAATTCCCCCTTAATGAGGTCTTATTATAATACTATTTTTTATTTTGTCAAATTGTTTTATGCATATTGGATTTATTACTTTGATACAATTGATAAAGTTCTTTTTGTAAATCATCATCAGGTCTATTTAATATTTCATAAATTGTAGAAGTTGGTATACAAAATAATTTTGAAGCTTCTTCTAAAGTTAAAGAATTAGATATCATTGTTTCAGCAATTTCTAGGGCTTCAAATTCACTATGTTTAGATTCTCTTTTACCATTTTTTCCACCAACACTATTGGAAATTTGAGTTCTATTTTCTTTACTTAAAATATATTTTTGATATAAATCACTATTTTCTTGTTTGATAGTAGCTATATATTTCTTTATAGTAGACACTGATACACCAAATTTTAAAGAAGCATATTCGATAGTAGTTTTAAAATCAATTATATAATTGATTATTTCTTGTAAAGAAATATCAACTTTTTCAAAATGTGTTGCACTTTCATTGTTTTTCTTTATTAATTTTACTTGTTCTTGCAATTGTTTAATTTCAGGATTATTAGATTCTTGTACATACTGGTCTAAATACTTTCCGCAATATGCTTGAGCTGTTCTTCTAGAAATGTTAAATTCCTTACAGATTTCTTCTATTGTTGCGTGATTTGCAATTAAATATTTATTAATTTCTAATACTTTCTTATAATCAATCATTATTATCCTCCATTGATAAAACCGATAAGAATGCCTCTTGAGGAATTTCTACACTTCCTACCATTTTCATTCTTTTTTTACCTTCTTTTTGTTTTTCTAGTAATTTTCTTTTACGAGTAACATCTCCGCCATAACATTTTGCTAAAACGTTTTTTCTAACTGCTTTTATGGTTTCTCTGGCAATTACTTTAGCTCCAATTGCTGCTTGAATAGGAACTTCAAATTGTTGACGAGGAATCAATTTTTTTAGATTATCAACAATTGCTTTTCCTCTTTTATAAGCAAAATCTTTATGAACTATTACACTTAAAGCATCTACGACTTCTCCATTTAATAAAATATCCATTTTTACTAAGTCACTACTTTTATATCCTATCATTTCATAATCAAAGGAGGCATAACCTTTTGTATAAGATTTTAATTTGTCAAAAAAGTCGTATACAATTTCTGATAAAGGAATTTCATAATGAATATTAACTCTAGATTTATCTAAATATTCCATACTAACATAAGTCCCTCTTTTATCTTGACATAGTTCCATAATTGGGCCTATATACTCACTTGGAACAAAAATATTTGTTAAAATATAAGGCTCTTTAATATCAGCAATTTTTACTTTATCAGGCATTTTTACAGGACTATCAATCAATATATTGGTATGATCTGTTAATTCTACATCATAAATAACGGAAGGAGAAGTTGCAATTAATTCTATATTAAATTCTCTTTCAATTCTCTCTTCGATAATTTCCATATGTAAAAGTCCTAAGAAACCACATCGAAATCCAAAACCTAATGCTTTAGAGGTTTCTGGAATAAATTCTAGGGAAGCATCATTTAATTTTAATTTTTCTAATGCTTCTCTTAAATCAGGAAACTTAGAAGATTCAATTGGATAAATACCACAGAATACCATAGGTTTCATTGGCTTATACCCTGGTAATGATTCACTATCTTGATCATTTAAAACAATGGTATCTCCAACTTTTACATCTTCTAAACTTTTAATACTAGCACATAAATATCCTACTTCACCTGTTTTTAATTCTTTTGTTTGTTGAATCTTTGGAGTATGAGTACCTAGTTCTGTTACTTCGTAAGCAGCTCCTGTAGCCTTCATTTTAATTTTATCGCCAATTTTAACACTTCCATTTACTACTCTAATAAAAGTAACTATTCCAAGATATTTATCAAAATAGCTATCAAAAATTAAAGCTTGTAATGGCTTTTTAGAATCTCCCCTTGGACAAGGAACTTTTTCAATAATCGTTTCTACTAATTCTTTGATTCCAATTCCATTTTTCGCACTAGTACAAATAATCTCTTCTTCTTTAAATCCCAAATTATCTATTAATTCTTGTTTTACTTTAGGGATATCTGCATTCGGTAAATCAATTTTATTAATTACAGGAATAATCGTTAAATCATTTTCCAAAGCTAAATAAAGATTTGCTAAAGTTTGAGCTTCAATCCCCTGAGCAGCATCTACTACTAAGATAGCTCCTTCACAAGCAGCTAGTGATCTCGATACTTCATAGGAAAAATCGACATGACCTGGTGTATCGATTAAATTTAAATCATATTCTTCTCCTTGATATTGATAAGTTAAATGAACAGCATTTAATTTTATTGTGATTCCTCTTTCTCTTTCAATATCCATATTATCTAATAATTGATTTTGTTTTTCTCTTTCTGTAATAGCATGAGTAATTTCCAAAATTCGATCAGCTAAAGTACTTTTTCCATGATCGATATGTGCGATAATGGAAAAATTTCTAATATTTGCTTGTTTCATAAGCATCACCTATCTCATTATAACAAAAATAAAAAGAAATAGAAAGATTTTATATCTCCTATTTCAGCTCTATTTTTTATATTCATTTTTTATTTAAAACTTATTTTCTTTTTTGGAGAGTCTTTATTTTTCCCATTAAATCATCTATTTCTCCCAATTCTATTTTTTTCATGTTTTCGAATTCTGCTTTGTTTTCTATATACCAATTATATAGAATATCTCGGAAATTGTTTAATTGAAACAATTGAATAAAATCATCTCTACTTTGAATTGGTGTTTTTTCAATTATATCTTGTCCTATTCTTTCTATAATTAAGCCATGAAATTCTATATTAAAGTCACAAGCAGCTGCCATAATACCTTTTTGAACGGTTTGTTTTAGTTCTGATTCTAACCAATATGAAAATGATACATTTGGATACATTTTTTCTATTTCTAAACATGGCAAATAAGTTAATAACATATCTCTAGTATCACGCCAAATATCAACATTAACATAGTCAAATGAATTCAAATCAGTATGGTTCATATATTCTAAAGCATCTGATTCAACTACTTGAATTTTATCTTTTTGCTCAAATTGACATAAAATATTTTCTTTGAATAATTTAATCACGTCTGGATTGTTATCTACCACTACTATTTTTTTTACATCTTCTTTTAAAGATAACATATAGGAAGCGTATCCTAAGCCACAACCTAATAATAAGACATTTCCATTTGCTGTTTTGATAAAATCAGCAAAGCTATTAATTTCAAATGGTTCAACAGTCATCCAACAAACCATATTATCCGCTTCTACAATTCCTGGCAAGTGTAAAGGTCTATCACAGATATAATAGCTATTAATTTGTTCAAATGTCTGAATATCTCTTACTTTTTCATTATAAGCAGCTACTATATTATCTGGTAAAAATCGCTTTCTAGATAGACATATATTATTTTCTTGAATATTCGGAATTTTAATATTATGAAGATAAGGGTTACTCATTATATCATCTTTGTTTACATAAGTTAATTTATCATCAAAATAAGTCTCATTTTTTATCTTTCTACTAAATTGTCTTAATTTCTCGCTTGTTATCATACCAGCTTCTACTTTTGCATTAAAGACATCACAAGTTTCGTATTCTTTTTCCAATATTTCTTTCAAATAAATTTTAAAATCATTCATTTTTCTTGAATTTCTTATCATAGAATTTCTCCTTTGCAATAAATATGAAAGGTATTATATCGCATTAGATAAAAAAATACAACTTAATTCATTTTTTTCCTTGAAACATTTGGCCTAAGAAATTAAATGTTGATGCTAATCCATTAGAGATTATATTCTCTATTTGTTCTGACAAGTGATTTCCCACATTAGATAAATTATTTTGATAATTAATCTCTTTTTCATCTAAATAATCTTTTATATTGATATCTTTTCCGCTAGCTACATCATTTTCAAATTGTTCAATTTTTTCTTCGGTTAGAGTCACTTTTTTATGTTGTTCAAATTCATAATAACCAGTTGCCTCTGATATATATAAGGCTGAAAAACCAATCAATAATGCAAGAAAAATCCTAGTCATCACTTTATTAAATATTTTTTGCTTTTTTTTATCATCCATTGTGTTCCTCCAAATAAGTTTGAATGGTTTCTTTTAAGGCAACCATTGTGTTCATTACCTCATCGATGGTATTTTCATTTCCACCACATTCTATCAATACTATTTTATTATTTATATCTTGATTATAGACACCATTTACACCTGCACCTCCTTTGGTAATAATTCCTCTAGAAAGATTTGGATATTTTTCTTGAATAATATTATTTAAGGTGGTAGCTAAAGAAAGGTTTTCTTCATATTTATCATAATCTGTTCCAATTACAAATAATATTTTAGCGTAATTTTTATCTCCAATTGTGATTGTAGATTTATCTTTTGGAATAGAATCTCTATGAAGATCTATAATCAGTTTTAGATTAGGATTTTGTTTTATTGCTTCTTCTAAATAATATCGACTTGCTTTATAACTACTAGCATAATTCCAACCATTTAAAGATAAAAAATCATTGATATTACCAGTTTCTACGATTGTTGGAATAGAAGCCTTATTTAATAAACCTTTTAATAAGTAAGCTGCCATTTGAACATTAGGAGTGATGTTATATTCAGCATAGTTTTCTAAGTTATAGCTTTCTAATTGATGGGTATTATAAATATAAACAACTGGATCACTGACAGATATTGAATCTGGATCACTAATATAATCTGTTAAATGTTCATCTTTTTCTTCATCGGCATCATTTGACTCTTCTTTGGATTTATATTGAAAAACAGAATTTAAAATAGTCTGTGGATTTTTTAAATCTAAGTTTAATAGATATTTTAAAAATTTTCCAAAATAATTATTTTTTTGTTGATCATATAATACATGATGATTGGAATCATTTAACATAGCATTAATAAATTCTTCATTAGAACTCGTTAATTTTATTTTAGATAGAAAACTAATCGTTAAACAGAATACAAAAAATGTAATGATGAAGCCTACAATTAAACGAAAATAACGGTTTCTTTTTTTTGCTTTAAATTTTTTCATACGATCACCTATTGTTAGTATAAAAAAAAGACAAGTAAATTCTTGTCTTTTTTTGAGTAATTTTTTAATTTTATTGAATAATATCTTTTGAGATTGTAATTACTGGGCGAACACCACGTTCGATTTCTTCTGCTCCATTATAATACAAAACCCCATTACTATTGATTCCCCAGGAAGCGTTAGAGTTATAAATTGTGCTTGTCCAATAACCAGAATTACTTGAATCTGCTTTACTACATCCATAATTTACACATTCATTTGTATAATCATATATCCACGAATATTTACTTATTTTTGTTGGATTGTAACACCCATTTGCAGTAGATGATGTTTTTTCTAAACAAAACCATTCACTTGCACTTGTCCAATTAGTATTTCCTGTTATCTTAGCAATCTCTTCAGCAGTAACTAACCTAGCTTTTAGACTACTATCCCAACTTGTTGTATCTGTTGTGATTTGTGTCTTACTTGCATTCCATGAAGTTACTTTTGCTGTTGTATTATGATCTAATATCATATTATAGTTTGTT
>ERZ827522.1715-NODE-1715-length-17633-cov-6.739163_pt1 | contig 17633 bp, 18 predicted proteins | sample MGYA00519580_ERZ827522 | MGnify/ENA primary metagenome ERZ827522 (study PRJEB31778, sample SAMEA3449340) | human gut metagenome | biome: human gut; feature: human-associated habitat; material: faeces | place: United Kingdom | collected 2010/2012 ... | reverse complement strand
AGTAGAACTGACAGAGTCAGTAGAACTGACAGAGTCAGTAGAACTGACAGAGTCAGTAGAACTGACAGAGTCAGTTCTACTGACCCACAAATACTGGACGGCACTCGCGTATACGGAAATTAAAACCAAACAAGCATGAAAGCAAAACACTTTAAGCAGCTCGGGAAGAACTGGGCTTTATACTCGGAGATCAATACCAAGTACTGTAATTGGGCCCCGTCCATTGCCACGGTCCACGAAGGCATGGTTTGGCCGGATGGCATTTCGGTCAAGTTCCTGTGGTTCGGCGTGACACTCATTCGTGTAAGCGAATAAGCTAAAAAAATCCCCGGGGCCAAACGCTCCGGGGACTGTTGTGCAGAAATAAATTTTTAACTTGTATAAGGTTTGATTATATTTGAGGCATGGCACGAAGCACATATAAAATGAGTCCGCTCGCCTATATGGAGGAGGGACAGAAAAGGCGAGACGCCGGGGAATTTGTAAAGCCCACCGATGCGGAGGAGCTTTATTTTGCATTCATTGAGTATTGCAAATTCATGAAGGATAACTATTTCTCCCAGGCTCACAAGAATAAGAATGGCGACGACTGCAGCGTCTACATTTCCCGCCCGATGACCATCGAGTCATTCAGGCTGTTCGCTGGGATCAATCCTGTTGAGTACGGGGAACTCACGGGGGATCCGGTAGCAGCTGCAATTGGTGGCACCATCGAGGACGCCATCAATTCCCAGCAGATTGAGGGAGCACTGGTTGGTAAGTACGCTGCCAGCCTTATCCAGGTACTTCAAGGACGCAAGACAAATGTCAACCTGACGGGAGGCATTACTCTCGAACAGATAACAGGAATGGAGGTAAAATAAAATGGGACGCCAGCTTCAATTTGACACCAAAGGCAACGAGAAGCAGAAGGAAGTGGCTCGACTATGGCTTGATGACTCAGTCACTGACATTCTGTATGCTGGCACGAAAGGTGCTGGCAAATCCTACCTCGGGTGTTCCTTGATAGGCGGCGATGCCCTCACCTATCCGGAGACATTTTATTTTATTGCGCGTAAGACGGCCGCCGACTTAGTTCGATACACCATCCCCTCTCTCTACGAGGTATTCGCCCATTGGGGTATCACGGAGGACTATTACCACTTCAATGGTCAATACAATTTCTTCGAGTTGTACAACAAAAGCCGCATCTACCTCATCGATGCCAAGTACAACCCCAGCGATCCCATGTATGAGAGATTCGGATCCATGCAGATGACTCGGGGATGGATCGAAGAGGGTGGCGAGTTTATCCGCGAGGCGAAGACCAACCTCCAGGCTTCTATCGGTCGATGGAAGAATGACGTCTACAAGCTGGCTCCCAAACTCCTCATCACCTGCAACCCGACCAACAATTTCCTCTACACGGACTACTACAAGCCATGGAAGGAGAACAAGCTGCCTCCTTGGCGTCGGTTCGTCAAAGCTCTGCCCCAGGACAACAAGACTCTCCCAGACACGTATATTGAAGGGCTTCTCCGGACCCTGACCCAGTCGCAGATCGAGCGACTGGTCTTTGGCAACTGGGAGTATGACGATGACCCGAATTGGCTGGTCGACTATGATGCAGTGTGCGACATGTTCAGCAATGAGTTCGTACTCCCGACGGGCAATCGGTTCATTAGCACTGACCTTGCCGGGAAAGGTAGAGACAGTTGGGTGGTTGGAACCTGGGACGGCATGGTCTGTCGGATCCCCATCGCCAAAGGCTTCTCGGAAGGCAAGGAGATGGAGGAGAAGATCGCCAAATTGGCCACCGGTCTGAAAGTCCCCCGGTCCAGCATCGTCTCTGACGCTGACGGACTTGGGTTCTACTTGGAGAGCTACCTGAAAGGCATCCGGGAGTTTCATGGAGGTCAATCCGCCATTGACTCAAAGACGTACAACAACATCAAGTCGGAGTGCGCATTCAAGCTGGCTGAGCTCATCAACAAGCGCCAGATCCACATCATCTGCTCTCCCGAAGTTCAGGAGAAGATCAAGCAGGAGATGACTGTCCTCAAGTCCAAGAACACGAACTCCGCTGAGCAGAAGCGAGAGCTCATCTCCAAGGACACCATGAAGCAGCTCCTCGGAAGGTCACCGGACTTCCTGGACATGCTCATCATGCGAATGATATTCGAGATCAAGCCGAAGGCGACTGGCATGAAGTCCGCCAAAATAATAATCCCCACAAAACGATGATACTGGACATTATAACCCTCATCCACAACATGGTCAAGATGGTCAACCCTCTGGCCGTCTTTGAGTGTGACCAGGCTCGAATGCTGAACGTCAAAGTAGACACGATGGAAAGATTCGTAACAGACTCGGACGGCAATCGGGTATCGTCTGACTTTGTATATGTTGAGGAACCTACCACTGGCTACTACGATACGCCGTATCGGGGCTACCCCACTCAGCGTACCATCATGCAGGTTTACTTCTGCAAGTTCGAGCCTATGGCCAACGATGCCTACAAAGGCGACACGAAGTTTAGCAAGAACTCGCCCACCATCGGACGACTGGAGTTGAAGAACCAGATTGAGGAGCAGATGGTTCGACCTTTCCTCTACTTGCTCAAGAACTCCCAACTGGTCAAGCAATCCCCGGAAATCATGAGCACCGTTCGGGTACTATACCCGTCCCCCAGGTTTGATGCCAACGAGGTCAGTGTGGGACTGGAGTTCACCTTCAAGCAGGACTGGTGTATCGATATGTACAAGGACAGGATCTGGCGTCCCCTCCTTGAAGTGGTAAAGCCCGGATTTGTCTTGTCGGGACGCACTTTGTTCTTCGACCGCCAGGACTTGCCCATGCCGGTCTATCCTCCTGCATGGGTCCAAGCTTTGGTGCACGCAGTGGGTTTGCCTCTATTGGCATTCTCCATCTCGCAAACAAACAATTTTGTTGGACAACTTACTGTTGATGGGAATGGCAACTTAGCAGTAGATTACCCATGGACCGAAGAGGATGGGTGGAAAAAGTCGAGTGTGACGTACCCCAACCTGGGCCCCGAATATGATTTTACAGTCGACTCAATAGCAATTGATGACATCCCCGAACAGTATTGGAGTCTCAAACATTGCTACATAAAATGATCCAGCGAATCGACATACAAGGCGGTCAGATGACGTTCGGCCAACGCATAGAGCTTGGCCGGATCATCACTGACAAGGAGATGACCGACATTGACAAGATGAAGGAAGGCATGCAATGTCTCGGCGTCAAATGGAGTCTCAGGAACACCTCCGAAATTGTCGAGTACTGGTATGAGGTTCTTCTGGGCATTAAATATTGGATCGAGCGAGAACAGACTGAGCTCAAGTACGAGCCCAGTGCCGAGGAAAAGGCAGCCGGCATTGCTCAATTCTCTTTGGTGGTTGGCGAGATGGCCACCATCACTGCACTGGCCAAGGACTACTCGAAAGACCCGGATGAGATTCTGGAATGGAAATACGGGAAGGTGTACAACCTCCTTTTCACCAACTTGCAGAGTCACCTCTTCCGGGAGCGACTGAACAAGGAACTGGAGCGTAAGGCTCAGCAGAAAGCCAATGCTCGCAAACCCAGAAACAAATGGCGGTAGGACTGGAACAGATATTGGCTGAGGGTCTCACCCAGATGAGGGACGAGATCATCCGGGCATCACAGGACGCCGGGCAGGAAGCCTCCGGCAGAACCTATGCTCAGATAACAGTCCAGACGGGACGAGAAGGGGAAACAGTTTGGGGAACGATCGAAGCTCCAAACTACTTCTACACTCTCATCCGGGGACGAGGTCCTGGAAAGATCCCCGCCAATTTGGGACAGATCATCATGGAGTGGGCAAAGCTCAAAGGCATCACATTCTCGGATCCCAAGGACCTGGCCCGATTCGGAAATGCCACTGCATGGAAGATAAAACGAGAAGGCTCAGAGCTTTACCGCAATCACATTTACGTTGACTTGGTCGACACTCCCGCTGATAACTTCGAGGAGTACCTGGCTCAGCATTTGGACAAGACAATGGAGGTCCTCATTGAAGAGGCATTCACTCCTGACAACAATATGGACCACGGATATATAATATAACGCGATATGGCAATTACCAATCAACCGGCTGAGGATTCTTTATACTCAGCATATTCGCAAATACCAGTTGAGACCGACAACTCAACACCTGGGCTTGAGATCAAGACTCAGAACTTTGACGAGGACAATATGGTCTCGTTGAACATTATAGACAATGAGGCGGTCGAAGTAATTGATAACAGTGGAGGTAGTAGTAACAACTATTCTGTGGGGTTTCCTCTCCGTAGAAAGGTGGTACCCGGGGAATGGTATGCTTTTAGGGTTTATCGCGGGGCTGGAGTGGGTGCCACTTCACTCACCGTTGCTTTGTTCCAAGCAGCCAGTTCGGGTGGTCTTGCCACTGTGATTGCTAAAACAAATATACCAATTGGTGACAACATGACGTGGAAGGTTCAGGTACCGCACATTGTTACAGCAGGATCCCCCCGCGATATACTTATCATTTTTGCAGGTATTGAAGGAGCAACAGCTGGAGTGAAGGTTACTCTCTCAGGTATGAGTTTGGCCTACGGGAATAACTTTGTCGGCTATAGCCCCAGTCCAGTTAAAGCAGCGAACTCACTAACTGAAAGCATCGACCTCTACAGAGACTCGGGATTCGGGACGACGAAGAAATACGACCTCAGGTTCTTGGCAAAAGCCGGATTCCGGGACGACAGATTGAGAACATTTCCGTACATAAACAAATCCATCGGCTTTGCCATTGACTACAGTCTCATATCGGCATATGCTTACAGAGGCATCGGCGAACGAAACTTCAATGTTCGATATGCCTCCCGGGGAGTTAGGGCTCGAGGCTACAACGCTAATTTCACCGAGTCATCCTTAGGACTCGTACTGACTGACCGGGTTCCTGACAACGACAGGAATCTGTATGTAAAAAAATACTACGAGTATCCGTACTACGTCACCCTATTCCCGAGAGGGTTTTTGGGGTCACCAAATATCGCTACATCGGTCGACGTTCGGGTTAAACTTTATGATGAGGCCGAAAAACAATTTGATATTTCTACCCGACTCAACATCCCCCTTGTGTACGAATTTGAGGATGAAGCAGACTACGTAAAACTCAGCCTTTCTGGAGGAGCATACTCTTCTCAAGCATGGAACATCATATTCGTCGATACGGAGATACCTTGCAACCCATTCTACATTCGCTGGATAAACCAGAAAGGCGGATGGGACACTTACATGTTTGAGCAACATAAGAAGTATACGCAGGAGGTTGACCGGGGAGACCAATACGTATTAGCGAATTCCAGAGACCCCTATGCCTCACAGACGAGAGGCGAGTTAGCTCCGGAGTTTAAGAACATAGTCCAAGCAGGAGCAGAACAGCTTGATGAGAACGACTTCAACTTGCTCAAAGGAATTGCTCTCTCGCCTCTTGTTCAAAGGTACAACTACTCAGTCAAGGCATGGCAACGAGTCCTAGTAGATGACACGGACTTAACTTGGGACACCAAGACTCCCAGGAACACTGTTAGCTACGAGTTCCAGCTTATTGACGAACAAACTCAGTGGTAATATGAACTACGAACTACTCATGAAAGGCATTGACGGCGAGGTCTGGTCCCTGGACCTCCCGCTGGATGCTCCTGCGATGAATTACCAGATCAACAATCTGGCGGAGCTGAAAGACAGGAATGCCTCGTACTCCCAGCGGATCAGTCTGCCCAGGACGACCCATAACGAGCAAGCATTCCAATTCAGTTTTGTAGTTGGCTCAGGTTCGAGTGTGCCATACATGAAGTTTCCTTGCCAACTATTCTATGAGGGAGCACTCATATCCCCGGCTGGAGCAGTATTGAACATCGTAGACGTATCAGATACATCGATCGGGGTCCAGATCCTCGGGGCAACCATTGACCTGTTCGACACACTAAACAACACTGACGCGAAGGACCCTGGGGATGGTATGTTCCTCCTCAAGTGGTACACGAACACAATGGGACAGACTGAGCGATACCTCTCCGGCCCCGAAGGGGTTAAAGTCCTGTACTTTTGGCTGTATGCAACTCTACAAAAGAACCCGAACTTCCCCCCTTTCGCCATGGAGGCAATCAGGCAAGTCAGTGAGTTGGACAAGTTCTACCCCCACCTCAACTGGTATGACTTGGTGACATGGATCTTCGATCGAGCAGGCTACAGTCTCGAGACCGACGTGGACCCCGACGACCGAGCCGAAATGTTTTTGCCTTGCACTTACCCCGTTTTGGCAGACAACCCCAAGGCTCCGGGAGCATCCGGAATTGGCTGGATCCGGAATCCCACGGTTGGCACCCCCACCGGGGTGATATGGAAAGGCTCCCCCGGGGTAACTCTCAGTGACCCGGTCGCCGGACGTTTGACTATAGGCCCCGGATCCGGAACATTCAGCTGGATGACTCTATGGGACACGACCATCACGTTTAGATTCTCGTGGTCCAATATTTCTGCCATCCAAAAGAGTAGTGTGTCAGTCAAAGTTACCCACTACAAGAACGACGGAACCAATGCTGTAGTGTTGACAAGGACCTGGTCATCGGGGTCTTCTGGCAGCGCTTCGGTCAACATCCAGATGGAGGCAGGGGAGCACATACTGGTGACTGGAACTCTCGCCATAGTCACTAACCCTGGCAGTTCGTTTGACCTGAGATTTCCGGTCAGCATTACTGCTCCTCCTGTGCCTGAAACTTCACCAGGGGATAAGCCCCAACCCGGACTAACCTATGACCTCCTGGCCTCTACTGGATTCAAAAGCTTGGGGGACATAGTCAAAGCATTTGTCCAGCTGTTTGGTCTAACCGTCGACGTTAATCCCGTCACAAAGGTAGCAAGAGCATACTCTACTCAGGAGTTTTACGACAGACGAAGTTCGTCCGGGAAGAATTGGTCTGACAAGCTGATAAAAGGAAAGGACACCAAACTTACGTTCCAATTGTCCAGCTATGCCCAGTCCAACGAGATAAAGTTAGAGGATAATAAGGACAACAACGTTACTGACTCGTACAGGTTCAGCATCCCGGACGTCAACCTCCAGCCCACCAAACTCCTGTTCCAAATTGGGTTCTTGGCAGGGCTCAACCAAAGCCTCTATGATGCGGGGATTACAAATAAGACTCATACACTTGCTAACTACCCTATCTGGACCATCAATAGAGGTCGGATGGAGAACGGGGAAATGACCGAGACGACTTGGGAGTACAATGTTCTAAGTAAGCCGATGGTCGTCCACATAGATAAGTCTGACTATATGCGGCCCAAGGTGAAGGTAGGCCACACCCTTACCCAGGTACGACTATACACGGCGTATTTCAAAAAGTTGAATTACTACGTTCCTAAGTACTACGACAAGCTCATCAACAATATACTCAAAAGCCCAAAGATCCTACAGGTCCAAATTCTTTTGGACTCGCTCGACATTCAAAGTCTGGACTTGTTCAACCCGATATGGCTGGAAGAGCATGGGTTCTGGTTCTACGTTTCGAAAATAAACAACTTCCAAGCTGGAAAGATATCCAAAGTAGACCTAATACGAATGTGATATGGCCGAAGAACAGAAAAATACAATTTACAACGTCCGTGTAACAGCTGAGGATGCCCTCAAGACGTTAGCCGAATTGAAACTCCGGTCCCAGGAGTTGAGAGACCAGCAGAAGGCTCTCGGCAAAGTAACTGAGGAGAATGCTCAAGAATACTATGCGCTTGACAACCAGATCAAGGCAATCAACAGCGAGGCGAACAAGTACCAGAAGCAAATCCAGAACAACATTAAGCTCCAGAACCAACAGGAGGCAAGTTTAGCAAAACTTAGAACCCAGCTGGCTTTGGACAATGCCGAGTTTGCAGAGCTGGGCAACTCAATGCAGGACGCGGCTCGTAAAGCCGAGCTCGGCAAGCGCATTGCAGAAACCACCGAGGAGCTCAAAGCTCAGGAGGAGGCACTCGGGGACTATCGCCGGTCAGTTGGTAACTACGAGAAGGCAACGGAGAACCTCAAGCAGGAACTCTCCGACCTTACCCAGACACTCATCCAGATGGCTCAGTCCGGGGATACGAGTTCTGAGACGTTCAAGGAGATGATTAAACGAGCTGGTGAACTGAAAGGAGCTGAGGACCTGGTCAATACAGCTATATCCAACGTTGGTAAAGGAACTGAAACCATACAGGCAGTTACCAGCGCCACGTCAGCTTTGACTTCCGTATGGGGCCTTTGGACCACAGCCACTCAGGTACTGGGGAGCGAGAACGAGGAGCTCAATGCTACCATGACGAAGATGATAACCATCATCACGGCTCTTTCCTCTTTGTCTTCTCTCCAAGCAGCTCTCTCCAAGACCGAAGCCACTTATCGAGCTGCATCTAACTTGGTTCAGCTGGTTGGCATCAACCAGACTCTCGCCGAGACGAAAGCGATAGCTGCTAAAAATGCCGTACAAGGAGCTAGCAACATCCTCACCAAAGCAGCAGCAGCTGCCACATGGCTTTGGAACGCGGCTTTGGCTGCCAACCCCGTTGTATTGGTGGCAGCAGCAGTGGGCGGATTGGTGGCTGGAGTGGTTGCTCTTATGAACGCATTTAACAGTAACACGGAAGCTCAAGAGAGAGCAACCCGGGCAATGGAGGCATACAATCGAGCTGCCGAAGCCTCCACGTATGTACTGGATCAGATCGAGACCAAGCGGAACACTCTGTCCAAAGCCGAGGAGATCCGGGGCAAGAGAGAAATAGAAAATCTCAAAGCCAATCATGCCACGTCGGAACAGATCGCCGAAGCTCAGCTTAAAACAGCTAACAAGCTCCGCGAGATTGAGATGAGTGCAGCTCGTCAAAGACAGATGGCTGCAATGGATGAGTTCGACTCCTTGAAGAAGGTGATTGCAGCCAAGGAGGAGGAGCTCAACACATGGTCAGGAACCTTGGCCAAATACAAGGAGGCCAAAAAGGAACTCGACGATTTGAAAGGCCGATACCAAGAACTGTTCCGGACAATCGAGAATGAAGGAGCCGCAATTGATATCTTGGCTCTTGAGACTGCAATAGCCAACCGGGAGGCTCAGCAGGCCATTGCCGATAAGGCTCTGGAGGTTGCTTTGAAGAACTCGGAAGCCATGCAGAAGATCCGGGAAGACGATCTCAGGTTCCAAACAACATTTCAGTCTACGAACATTGCCATCCGGATGGAGTATGAGAAAAAGCTCTACAAGGCAGCTCAGGATGGAGCCCGGGAACGTCTGGCTCTCCAGAAAGCTCACGGCAAAATTACTAATAAGGAGTATCAGACGGCTCTGAATGCCATGGCTCGGTCTGACAAGCAGTTCTACGAGAACCAAGCCAAACAGCTCAATGACTACCTTGCGGGGGTGAGAGCAAACATATTGGCTGTAGCTTCCGGAGGCACAGTCGATATGCAGATTGCTCAGGTTACTCAGAAGTACCAGGACGCCATGAAGGAGCTGGCCAACATTCAGTCTCCCCAGTTCGTGAGAGGTATGAGCGAGGAGGAATACCAGAAAGAGTATGCCGCTTATGAGCAGTTCCTGGTCAACAGAGCCGAACTCGAGAAACAGATTCAGCAGAACCTCCAGGATGAAATCAAAAAGATCCGCGAGGACGCTACCAAACAGCAACTTGACCGGTTCAACCAAGTTCTCAACGAACAGTATGCCGAAGATCTCTCAAAGGCAGCGGACAACGAAAGGAAGAAGCTGGAGCTCGAGAATGAGATGCTCCAGAAGCAAATCGAAGCCAGGAAAGCTGCCGGGGAGAAAACCTATGAGCAGGAGGCCCAGCTCCGAGCCAACAATCTTCGTCTCCAACAAATGGACCTCGACAAGGAGCTCACTCAAGCCGAGTTAAATCACAAGTCCAAGTATGAGATCCGGAAAAGGTATCTGGAGGCCGAGTTGGCAGCAGCTCAAGGAAACGAGGACGCCATTGCTCAGATCCAACTCGAGATGGCCGAGAACGAGGAGTCTTTATGGGAGGAGCGAATCGAGAAGCTCCAGGAGTATGCCGGAATAGCATCTAGCTTCGCCACTGCTTTCAACGATTTGGCCAAGGCTCTCGGGGAGCGTCGGGCTCAGGAGGTAGAAGAACAATACAGCCGGGAGGAGCAGGCATTGGCAAACATGTACGCTAATGGTCAAATCACGGAGGCCCAGTACAACGAGAAGAAAGTCAAGATGGAGAAACAGAAGGAGAAGGAGTTGGCCAAAATCGAACGGGAACAAGCTATCCGGGAGAGGGCAATGGGATCCTTCGAGATTGGCATCAATACTGCCATCTCCATCATGGCATCGGCTAAAATGGGATTCCCTTTGGCTATCCCGTTCATTGCAGCAGCTGCGGCTTTGGGAGCAGTTCAGATGGCAGCTCTTTGGGCAGCTCCTCTGCCGAAAGCCGCAAGAGGTAAATACATTGAGGGACCCAGTCATGCCGCTGGAGGAGTGCACATTGAGGCGGAAGGAGGCGAGACCATCATTAACAAGAAGTCGAGCCGCATGTTCCTGCCTCTTCTGTCAGCCATAAACGAACTCGGTGGCGGAGTACCGTTCACTAAAGTTGGATCGGACGGGGGATATGCTATCCGATCATTCGCTGAGGCGTCGGAACCTATGAATCGGCTTGACATGGAGAGAGCGATTCAAAAAGCATTTGGCCAGGTGAGAGTGATTGCTACAATCGAAGATATTCGGAGGGAAGATGCTAACTACGTGCGGATTCAGGACCGGGCTAATTTTTAAATAGTCCAGCACAAATAGTATTTCAATATCTATTAGGAATAATTATATTTGTATCGAAATAATTTGGCACATGATATTCATCAACTTAAAAGGCGCAATTGACTCCGAAGAGAATCGGGTCACGGTGGAGCTTTGGGGAGGGACCTCAGAGATCTGTTCCGTGGAGACCTTCCGCCGGGTACTTGATGAACATCCCGATGAACAGGAGGTGTGCATCAACATTGACTGTGACGGGGGCTCTGTTGAGGAGGGCTTCAAGATTTATGACCTTCTTCGCATGAGTGGGAGGACTATATACACAAATATTGTCGGGGGATGCCACTCGATGGCAGTGTGCATCCTGTTGGCAGCTCCGGCAGAGAACCGGTCGGCAAACAGGAATTGCCGGGCACTCATCCATCGGGTATACATGCCGGTCGGGGATTGGCTCACTTCCGACGATGCTCGTAGCATTGCCGAAGAGCTTGCTCTGGAGGAGGAGGCTATTCTTGACGTGTATGTCGAGAGAACAGGTCAGGACCGGGAACGGCTCCGCAATGTCATGCATGAGGAACGCATTCATGATGCCAAATCACTTCTTGACTTGGGATTCATTTCCAAAATCAATTCATACAACACAAACCAAATTTTTAATGCTATGGCAAAAAACGAAAAAAGCGCTTATGAAAAATTCATGAGCAAAGTCAAGGCATTCCGGAATGGCAAGAAAGGCGCTCCCGCCAACTTCGACTATCTGGATGCTGAGGGTCAGGTCGTTCTCCAGACCGTAGGTGAAGAGGACAATCTGGCCGAAGGTGTAGAGGCAACTCTCGCCAACGGCGAGACGTCGGGCACTGTCGTTCTGGAAGACGGTCGGGTGGTTACTGTCGAGGACAACATCGTCACCAGCATCGAGATGGGGGACACCGAGTCTCTCGAGGACCGCGTTGAAGCACTGGAGGCGATGCTCGACGAGGCAACGAACCTCATCGAGGAGCAGGAGAACGAACTCCGCAACCTCCGTGGTAGCAACTACCGCCCGAAGAACCGCAAGACGGTTCTGCCCGGAGGCAAGAAGCCCGAATCCTCGGCAGCTGACCTCAAGAACGAAGCTCGCGAAAAGCTCCAGAAGGTCAACGCTGCCAAAAAGATCCTCAAGTAGTCAAACTCAAAAACTTTAAGAACTATGGCAGCTAAAAATGGCGGATTTCTTGACATGGACAAGTTCACTTTTTGTGGACGTGTCATTCAGGCAATCTCGGAGATGATTATGGAGGACACCATTCAGGGTCCTGACATCAACTCCATTCACACAGTCTTCCCCGACATCGTCACTAACACTGAGGTGGGTTACATCGGCGAGGGCGGCATGGTCGGCGTGGTCAACACCGGGTGTAACCCGACTCCTCAGCCGTGGAACATCAACACCCGCAAGCTGAAATGGGAGCCCGGCATCTGGGAGATCCTCCTGTCCCAGTGTTACACTGACCTTCAGCAGTCGGCAACTATCTACTCTCTCCGCACCGGCGTCGACATTCCGGACTTCACGGATACGGACTACATGAACATCGTCATTGAGGTTCTGGAGCGCTCCATTATGGATTTCTGGTACCGCCTGTTCTGGTTCAACGACAAGGACGCCAAGAACGTTACCGACAACGGTATCATTACGGATGGTCTCGACCTGAAATTTTTCACCATCATCAACGGTTTCTGGAAACAGATTACCACACAGGCTACAGCCAATCCGTCCCAGCGCGGAGCAACAATTACGGAAAATGCCGGGACATCTTACGCAGCTCAGAAGCTTACTCCGGACAAGGCCAAGGAATACATTCAGTCGGTCGTGTTCAGTGCCCCGCTTCTGCTCCGTCAGCAGTCTGACAAGTTTATCCTCGTTACCCAGTCGGTCTACGATGCCTATCAGCAGTCTCTTATGGACGCTTGCTGCCTCGAGTCGGCTCGCTTGGCTCTGCTGAATGGCATGGAGGCTCTCAGCTTCAATGGCATCCCTGTCATCGCAATGCCCATCTGGGACAAGATCATCGCTACGTCGGAAGACACTGGCACGAAGCTCAACAACCCCCATCGAATTCTCTTCACCTCGAAGAGCGTGCTCGGCATAGGTGTTGATGCAATCGACAGCTTCGAGAAGATGCGGATCTGGTACGAATACAAAGACCGCGTAGTCTACGTAGAACTCATGGGTCGGGCGGATGCCAAGCTCACTAACCCGGATCTGTTCTCGGTAGGTATCTAATCCTTAAAAATCTAAGAAAATGGCAGGACTTGATTGTTCTAAAATCAAAACAGGATTCATCAACCAGGTGTGTGGTAAGCCGGCAATCGCCGGCACCACCGCCAGGGTGATTCTCCTCAGCTACTCGGACGTCGACAAATCGAAGTCTGTTGTAACTGACAACGTTATCTCTTCGCTCATCCTTAAGACCGGTGCCACTGGTTACGAAGTCGACTCGCTGCCCAACGCAACTGTAGGCTCGGACACCATCAATGCTGGCACGTACCTCAAGACTCACCAGCACAACGTAGTTGTCCGAATCTTCAAGAAGTCGGAAGCAGCCAAGAAGTTCGTAAACGGCCTGACCAATGCCCGCGTCATCGCTATCGTCGAGAACAACGACACCGGAGACAACGGGGACACCAAGTACGAGGTGTATGGCTGGGACTCGGGTCTGGAGCTCACCGAAATCACTGTCACTACCGAAATGACCGACGGCGTCGCATACCAGGTAACTCTGGCCAACGGCACCCTCGCTCAGGAAGGTTCGCTCCCGATGAGCCTCTTCGACACGGACGAAGACACCACAGACCTCATGGTAAACGGGCTTCTGTCCAAAGGATCTAAACCGTAGCACTCATGACTGACATGCTCGAAAGACTGAGAGCTTACCAATCCAAGTATGGGTCCCTGAAAGGCGAAGCCTATCGGGCCCATACATTGGAATTGGAAAAGAACCCCGCTCTCCATCGAGAAGTAGATGAACTTTCTCGATACTTTTTGAATAAGTCAGTTTCCCGATGCGGCTTCTGCCTGATCGAAGCCGACTTAGCATTAAGACGAATAACAGAACAACAAATGGAAAATGTAGCACACCCCGATTACGAACTCAGAGCAGGTACTCTGCTCCATGACCCGATCAACAAAGAGTTCAGCAAGATCCTCACCCCGAGGAACATCACGGAGGATCTTTGCTTGTATCACATCGCATTCAACAAGGATGCTCTTTCGTACTTCACCCGGGTCCCCGAAGATCTGAACGACCGGCTGGAGAAATTCATGGTCCGTTACGGCAAGGAGATGCCGGACAAGGACATGGAAATCAAGAAGCGTCAGGCTCAGGTTCTGAGCAAGCAGATCGAGTCCGTGAAAGCCGAACTCGAAGAGCTGAACAAGAAACAGATCGAGCTGAACGCCAAGCTCGATGAGTACTTCAAAGCCATGGAGGCAATCCATGCCATTCTCGACTCAGCATCCGCCGAGGAGAAGACCGAGGAGAAGACCGAGGAGAAGACCGAGGAGAAGACCGAGGAGAAGCCCGCCGACATCGACACCGAGGTGAAGGAGTTCATCGACGCCGGGATGGATCTGGAAGCCATCAAAGAAGCCTATGCAGACTCGCAAATGTCTGCCGGGGAGATCGAAGAGGCTTACAATCGTGTAGTCAATCCCGTTTCGGAAACTCCCAAGAAGGGAGCCAAAAAAGGAGGGTCCAAATAGGACTGGTAATAGGACGGGGTCGCTTCCCGTCCCTCCTACTATTAAAATTACGCCAGTATGAAAGTTGCACAGATCAAATCAGCTCCTCAGTTCGTATCCCGGGACTGGAGGCAATATGGCATCCAGACATACGGAGACACCAATGATTTTCCCCAGACGGTCAGCGAGATTGTTCAGGCTTCAAAGACCGGCAATGCCTGCTTGAGCATATACAATGACTTCGTATACGGTCACGGATTCAAAGATCCCGGCATTTACAGATTACGGGTAAACAAAGAAGGGGAGAAGCTTGACAAGATCCTCCGCATGGTTTGCAAAGACTTTACGGTGTGGCATGGATTTGCAATTCATGTTAACTATAACATGAATTTCCGAGTCAGCTCGATCCACCACATCCCATTCGAATCCCTCCGACTGGAGAAGGAGGATGACAATGGGTTTATTGGCCGGACGGCATACCATCCGGATTGGGGTCACCGAGACAAGACGAGGTCCCGGTGGTCACCGTCTGACATTGAGTGGTTTCACCTCTTCAACCCGGATCCGGAGGTCATTCTCAACCAGGTGGAAGAGGCTGGCGGCTGGGACAACTACAATGGCCAGATCCTCTACTTCTCTGGGGACTCGGAAGGCAGCCCCTCTTACCCAATCCCCATATTCATCGCTGAGATGACGGACATGAGAACTGAGGAAGCACTTGCCAATGTAGCCGGTAGAAACGCATGCTCCAACTTCTTGTCAGCTGGGATCTTGGTAGACATCAAGGACGAGACTCAAGATGAGTCTCAAGTGAATGAGACCCAAGAAGAACTTAACAAATTTCAAGGAGATGAGAACACTTCACAATTGTGGTACATCCAGTGCAAGTCAAAAGATGAAGTGCCCCAGTTCATAAGGTTCTCCGGGGAGAACTATGACAAAGCATTCGAAGTAACGCAGAGAGTCATCCCGGAGAACATTGGTCAAGCCTTCAAGCAGCCTCCCATTCTTCGAGCTGTTGACGTGGGGGCTAACTTTGGGGCTGATCTCATGACCAATGCCTACAAGTACTACAACTCTGTTACAGTCCGGGAGCGTCAGCAGCTGGAGGAGACTTTCGTATCGATTTTTGAGTACTGGTGGGCTCCTTTGGAAAATCCCGACTTCGCTATTCAGTCTCTCACTTACAATGCCGGCGAGTCTATAGCAGACAGAATTGGCAAGGACAACATGACTCAGGTATTGGAGATTATCCGGGACCAGATGCTCTCCACTGTTCAGAAGAGAAACATGCTCAAGCTCATCTATGGGCTTTACGACGAGGAGATTATAAAACTCATGCCCGATGATACTCAACTCTAACGACCTTCGGAATGTTCGGCCGATAGCCGAGAACATCAACGACCCGGCCAGACTGGAGCCATATATCCGGGAGGCTGAGACTCTCAGACTGGTGGATGCCATAGGAGCCAATCTCTACAGATGGCTCGACGAGACAGACTTTTCCGGCCCCGGTCCTTTCCAATACGGGGACGTAACCATTACAAAAGATCAGTACACTGCCGCCATGGAAGGCGGGTATTATGATGGTGGCTGTTCCGGGGATGGTCGAAGCGAAGGACTCAAGATCGCCATTGCATACATTGCGTATTCCCGATTCATCGTCAACAATCCAATCAATCCCACTGCCTTCGGTGTGAGGTACAAAGATGGCGAATTCAGCACTCGAGTAGAAGACAACATAATCGTCCGTAGCTCGAACGAAGCACGGAACATCGGGGAAGCCTACCTCGAGAAGGCTATAAATCACCTTAAAGCTCTGCGGTTACTGACTCCATGTACTGAATACAAGAAGTCCCCGTCTCGTAAAATGATTATAGGACGTAATAAATTATGAGTTTAACAGATATGAAGGAGGAAGTCATGAGAGCGGGAAAATGGATATGCGGGAGCATTGTAGGGTTTTGGGGGCTTTTAGCTCCGGTCCAGGTCCTTATCCTCTGTGTCTGTGTTGCCGTTATCGTCGACTTCATAACTGGAAATATTGCTGACTACAAGCGCCACAAACGAGCCCATCAAAAATATGTGTTCAAAAGCGAGAAAATGTGGGACACGTGTTGGAAGTTGGGGCTCAGCATTATCGGTATTGGCATGGCCTACATGCTTGACGTGCATGTCCTCCCGAACTTGGGGGGTCTCAACCTTGCCAACTTCTTCGCTGCTTTTGTGGTCGGGACTGAGTTTTGGAGCTTTCTGGAGAACTCCGCAATCATTTCGAATCACCCCATATTCAGAGCTCTCCGGTCATACATGGAGAGATCGGTCAGCAAGAAAACTCAAATAGACTTTGAATGCCATGAAGACAAGTAAGTATTTTAAGCCCGAAGAATTCGAGCGATGCAACCCGTCCTGCTCCATTGAAGACATGGACCAGGATTTTCTCGATCTACTGGATGACCTCCGTGAAAAGGCAGGCATCCCTCTCGTCCTCAATTGCGCTTATCGTTCCAAAGAACACGATAAGGCCAAAGGACGGTCCGGCAACAGTGCTCACACAGAAGGTTTGGCAGTGGACATCCGGTGTGCCTCGGGCCCCAATCGGATGAAGATCCTCCGGGCAGCCATTGCATTGCGGATCCGGAGGATAGGCATCGACGGGAATTTTATCCACGTAGATGCTTCTAAAACCCTCCCGCAGGACACGGTATGGACTTACTAAAGAGAGTACTCCGCACAATAGTTCTTGTAGGTATAGGCTTTATAATCGGGCGTAAAACAGTCGAGGAAAAGACCGTTATAAAGTACGTCGATTTACCCCCAATTCAGGGGGAGGTCAAAGTCCCGGATTTGGTTCCAAAATGGGAGGGTTTTAGGAATCCAATCAAATTGATATATATCTATAAGGGCCAGGAGGAAAAGGTTCCCCAAACACCCCCAGAAATCACAAATGGAGAGGGTTTTGGGGAGGACAAAAAGGAGGTGGATACTCTGGAGAGCGTAAAAAGGACAATGTTGGACTGGAATACGACCAGGAAATACGCTGGAACATTCTTCAAAGATCCCAAAATTGGCCAATTTGACTGGGAGGCTAGTTGTGGTTTGATGTAGAATTTCGA
>ERZ827522.1700-NODE-1700-length-17777-cov-2.617820_pt1 | contig 17777 bp, 9 predicted proteins | sample MGYA00519580_ERZ827522 | MGnify/ENA primary metagenome ERZ827522 (study PRJEB31778, sample SAMEA3449340) | human gut metagenome | biome: human gut; feature: human-associated habitat; material: faeces | place: United Kingdom | collected 2010/2012 ... | reverse complement strand
GGGCGCGGCGGCCACCGGGGTGCCCGCAAGTTGGGCGGCGATATCGGCGGCCAGGGGGCGCTCGTCGTAGAGGTCGCGCCCCAGCGTAAAGCCGACCTCGCGCAGGGAGGCGGCGAAAGCCTCGGGCGCCGGTGCGCCGAGGCCCACGGCCTTCAGCGCCGCCGCATCGGCGAACACCTCGGCCGGCGTGCCCAGGCGGAACAGGCGCCCCTCGGACAGCACGAGGATGCGGTCGCTTAAGGCCGCCAAGTCCTCCATGGAATGGGACACCATGACGATGGTGCGGCCGCCGGCGTGCAGCTCGCGGATGAGCCCCAGGAACTCCTCGCGGGAAAGCGGATCCAGGCCGGCCACCGGCTCGTCGAGCACGAGCACCTCCGGCTCCATGGCGAGCACGCCGGCGAAGGCCACGCGGCGCTGCTGCCCGCCGGACAGATCGAAGGGGCTGCGCTCGGCAAGCTCGTCGAAAGACAGCCCCACCAGGGCCAGGCCCTCCCGCACGCGGCGGTCGACTTCCTCGGCGCCAAGCCCCATGTTGCGCGGCCCGAAGGCTACGTCGTCGTAGACGGTGTTGGCGAACAGCTGGTTCTCGGGATACTGGAACACGAGTCCCACCTGGCGGCGCACTTCGGTGGCGACGCCCTTTTCCGCCAAGTCGCGCCCATCGGCCAGAACACGGCCGCACGTGGGATGCACAAGGCCGTTCATATGCTGGATGAGCGTGGATTTTCCGCTGCCGGTGTGCCCCGCGACGCCGAAGAACTCCCCCGGCTCCACCGTGAAGGTCACATCGCGCAGGGCCCACACGGCATCGGGCGCGTTGCCCCAATCGGCCTGGCGGGCGGCGTCCTTCTTGCGGCGGCCGCGCTTCTTCTTCGCCTCGCCGCCCTCGTAGGAGTAGCTCACATCTTCGAACGCAAGGCGCATAGCTCCTCCTTCAGGGTGTCGTCGGTGATGCAGGTGGAAACGGGAACGCCCGCGGCCTGCAGCTCGAGCGAAAGGCGGCAGGCGAAGGGCACCTCCAGGGAAAGCGAGCGCAGCTCGTCGGCGCGCACGAGCACCTCTTCCGGGGCGCCGTCCATGCGAACCTCGCCGCCGTCGAGCACCACCACGCGGTCGGCCAGCCCATACACCTCTTCCAGCCGATGCTCGCTCATAACCACCGTCGTCCCTAGCTCGCGATTGATCCGGTGTACCGTAGCCAGAAAGTCGCTGGCGGCAATGGGATCCAGCTGACTCGTAGGCTCGTCCAGCACCAGTACATCGGGCCGGGCCGCCATGACCGACGCTAGGTTCAGCAGCTGCTTCTGGCCGCCCGAAAGCTCGCCCACGTTCTTATGGAACCAGTGCTGGATGCCGAAGTAGCTGGCCATCTCCGCCACGCGCAAGCGCATGGTGCGCTCGTCGCAGCCGAGGCTTTCCAAGACGAAGGCCAGCTCGTGCCACACTTTGTCAGTCACGATCTGCGCATCGGGGTCTTGCATGACGAATCCGATGCGGGCCACTTGCTCGCGCTCGGGCACGTCGGCGAGAGGCACGCCATCGAACAGCACCTGTCCGCTTTGGTGCCCATGGGGAGCGAGCGCCGACTTGAACTGGCGCAAGAGCGTTGTCTTCCCGCAGCCGCTCTGACCGCATACCAGCACAAACTGGCCCGGCTCGATGGCCACAGAAACATCGCGAAGGGCATCGCGGGGCGCCTCCGGGTAGCGAAACGTCAGCTCTTCGAAAGCGAATAACGCCACAACGCCCTCCCTCCGCAATTGATAACCGCAGGAATAGCCAGAAAAGCGCCATAGCAAACGGCCCCCATAAGCACGGCCGCTCCCGCAGAGGGCCACACGATCGTCGGAAAGTAGGTGATCGCGAACCCTCCCTGGGCGAACGCGGCCACTGCGCCAACCACCAGCGCGCCCATCGCCACGACCAGCACCGTATCGCGCGCCTCCCAGCGGAAGAGCGCGAAATGAGTGCGCCCCGACAGCCCGAAGCCACGAGCCGTCATGGAATCGGCGGCCACCACGGCACTTTCTAAAGCGTCGGCCGACAGCGACAAGAGGACACTGCCCCCGTCGCGCACGCGCGCCGCCACGGAGGCGCCTTCCGCCGGGCCTTTCCCAATGCAAGCCCGTGCCGTCATGAGGGCGTCGGCTTTGCGGCGGTAACTTGGCACGAGGCGCAGCACCATGGTGAGCACCAGCGACAGCGCCGGAATAGCGCGGCCGAACAGGTAAGTAAACTTGTCCGAAGTCATGACCAGGTGAAAGGAGGCGAACCACAGCATCATGGCCACGAGCATAAGCCCCGTGGAGGCGCCCAAAGCCAGCGCTTCTAACGTGTAAGGACGGCCACCCCACCAGCGGAGGAGCACCGTGGCGCCCTGCGTGTTGAACAGCGGCGCCGACAGCGTCACCACAAGCAGCACCGCCGTGAGTCCCGCGATGAAGCGCCAAGCCTCACGGCCACGAAACGTCAGATAACAGGCCGCCGCAAGAAGAACGGACATCACCTGACAAATGGGGTTCGCAAGCACCATGGAAAGCACGATAGCCCCCGCGAAGAAGCCGAATGTCACCGCGGGATGCAGAGACGCAAAGGCGCAACGGCCTTGGTATGGCAGGGTGCTCATGGGCAACGCGGCTTCTCGGCGAGAACGTTACAGGACCGGCGCCACATCGAGGCCCGCAACGGTGGCGGCCAGCCCCCCGGTGTAAGCCGGGGTCGCCTGACCGGCGGCGCGCAGGAACTGGACGCCAGCCGCGCGCAGCTCAAGGGCCGCGGGCATCATGGTGTCGGGGCTGTAGTAGGGGTTCTCGGTCGTGGGGCCCTGTTGCTTGGCGTCGCGCTGGAACACCTGCAGCGTGGCCATGAGACATAAATCCGCTCCGCGCGCCTCCAGTGTCTCGCGGGCCGCATCGGCCAAACCGCGCGCCTGATCAGGGGTGGCCAGCGTGGAGAAGCCGGCCACCGCCGCGCCGTATTCCGCCATCACTTCCACGGCCTCGCGCCAGGTGCCCCGGCCGCTCGCCAAGCCGCCGTCACCCTGCACATCCACCGAAGCAATGATGGGGGCATCAGTCACCTTGCGCAGGCCCATGAGCGCACACTTCAGATCATCGGCCGTCGTGAACCCGTTCAAAAAGAACGCATCAAAGGTGCGGCCATCGAAGAATTGCGCCGCACGAGCGTACTGGTCGCGATTTTCCACAAGCGACGCCTTGGAGTCGGGATCCAGCGGCAAACCGCAGGGGGCGATTTCCACAAGCGTGTGCTGAGGCTTGAACTCCGCCATGACCGCAAGGGCCGCCTCGGTCAGCGCTTCGCCTTTGCCCTCGGCGCCAACGGCCACCAAGCGCGCCGGCGTGAAATCAGCCACGGGGGTGACCATACACTGCGGGCCGGCCACCGTTTCCATGCGGTAAGCTTCTTCGATGGTTTCCGGCTCCACCAAAAGCGCGAGCGCCTGATCGCACACCGACTCGATGCCGGCCCGACGCAGGGCCTCCTGAATCGGCGACGAAACGACGAGCATGTCCTTGCCAAAACGCAGCGCGAGATCGGCCATGAGGAGTTCCTTTCCACGAATTTGCTGCCTTCCATGATACAAGATTGCTTGAGGGATAAACCTTTTTCGACATGAACCCCTTCCAAATGATCTTTTGCGACCGCCGTGCATCCTGCGTCCTAGAGGGTGGCAAAATCAAACAACCAGGGGGTGACATTCTTATTCGTCCATAACACCGCCGTGCATCCTGCGCATCGTTTCGTGCATCCAGAAGGCGCTTTCCGATGCCGAGGGCCCTGCATCAACGAAGGAAGATAAAAGGTTCGGAAAGGAGGGAGACAGGCAATCTGAAACTTTCTTATTGAATGTGAAGAAAGTTCTCAGAGGGCGAACGGGCTTCTGACGCAGGTAAACGGGCTCTGACAAGGGGTTATATGCTACTCACCGCCGAAATGATGCCGTTCTTCGTGGAAAATGAAGCACATTATGGTGACCAAAACAAGTCTTGACCTATAATTCGTTTCAGCGATTTGGAAGTTCCCCTGCTTCCATCGCTCTGCTTCAATCCCCTTGAAAGCAGAATGCGGCACTCGATGCCGCTACCCCCTCCTCCGAGGCGGCGAGGCACCCCTCCTTGCCGCCTCACTTCTTTTTTGGCGCTGCCCTTGAAACAAGCGCCGTGCTCGCGACGATGAGCAACCTGCCAACCCTGTTGGCACAAGCCGGTGGAACTGGATCGGAGTTCCACCGGCTTTTTTGTAGGCATCAGTTTTCTGCGTCTGCTGAATTCTGGAAATAGTTGCGAGTTTCGAGCAGCCGAACCGGGCAAATCTCACAGTGACCGCCCAAATCCGGAAGTAGATGAGAGTTTCGAGCATCATTTCGCACCGCACGCGCTGATTTTGTCCAAATCGCGCCCGAAACTCGCATCTATTTCCGAAGCTTCCCTCGTTATGCCCGAAACTCGCATCTATTTCCGAAATTCTCCTTCGCTATGCTCGAAACTCACATCTATTTCTATCGAGAGGCAAAATCCGGCAAACATATCCTAAGCCGCAAACAAAATACGCCAGCTCTGCCACAAAGACATGAGCTGGCGCTCGGTTCAAACCTATCGACTCAGGCAGAGCCGCGGTCAAACTATTCCGTAGCATCCTCCGCATCAACCACGGCCACAGCCTCTTCAGCAGCCTCGGCGAGGTCGGCGGCCTCGGCAACTTCGGCAGCCTCTTCGGCGTCATCTTCGTCGCGGTAGCGCTCGTCGATCTCGTCGTCGGTGTAGGCGACCGGCTCTTTCAGGGCCGCCATGAAGTTCGGGGCCTCGCCGATGTAGGCGGCCTCGGATTCGAAGGTATAAGCGCCCTCGTCATCGACCTCATACAGGTAGGCGATGGCGTAGCCCTCATCGGCACCCGGCACGCCGCCCTCAGCAATGAGCGCATCCTTCACGCCATCGTCGGTTTCAATGTAGCCGTCGTAGCAGAAGGCGTAGCAGTCGGCCCCGCGAGCGCCACGCACGTTCTTCTCGGCCGCCTCGAAGCACTCCTCGGCGGAATCGCCCGGGTGCGACTCGATGAACAGATTGTCCTTCACGACGAGCGTGGTGAAGGGGATGACGTCCTCCCCGCCCTCGATCTTCTCTTTGGCCTCGTCCAGGGCGAAGACGAGCACGCGCTCCAGCTCGTCGGGAATCTCCGGCACCTCGGTACTCGCGTTCTCAATGTTGCGATCGGCCACGGAGGGCCTCCTTTCCTTCAGGTTCACAGGCGGCGCAACCTCCTGCGCGTCGGCCTGCATCACGGGGCGCCTCCTTCGGCGCTTCGTTGCTTGCCCGTAGTGTAAAGCAACGGCATCGCAACTCAAGCCACAACACGGCGACAAACGGGCAGCGCGGGCAACCGCTTCGGTGAGGCTTCGCCCCTTGCCGCAGAGCAAGAACGAAGTTCGGCGGGGACAAACGGCGACCGGAGCGCGTCACTTTATCGTCAGACGCAGCACCCGTTTCAGCATAGCGACAATCCCCCGCTGTCCGTGGCGCAGAGAACTTGATGTGGGAAACTTTTCTCATTACAAGCAAGGTCAGCAAACGGGCAGGGAAAGGCGCAAGCGGGCGCATATGCTGAAGCGGATGCGGACATATCTGGGAGTGATCTTCGCCATTTTCGCGCGGGATGTGAAACGGGTGCTGCGCAACCCTGTCGCGCTCGTCATCGCCTTGGGCATGATCGTCATGCCGTCGGCTTACGCCTGGTACGTGGTAGCGGCCAACTGGGACCCCTACAGCAACACGGCCGATATGCTGGTGGCCGTGGCCAACGAGGATGCTGGGGCCGACAGCCCTGAGACGGGGCATTTGGACGTGGGCGCACAGGTGGTGGCCCAGTTGCACGACAACCACGAGATGGGCTGGGAATTCACCGACGCCGAGGCGGCCATAAACGGCGTCTACGAGGGACGCTACTGGGCGGCACTCGTCATCCCGAAGGATTTCAGCGAAGACTTCGCCAGCGTGTTCACCGGCGACTTCACCCAGCCGACCATCGACTACTACGTGAACGAGAAGCCCTCCTCCATCGCGCCCAAGGTGACCGACGCGGCGGCCAACGCCGTTGAGGCGGCCGTCAACGAGAACTTCGTGAAGACGGTGTCGGAAAAGGTGGTGGAAACGACCCAGAAGGTGGGGGCCGAGGCGGAAGAGAAGGCCGACGCCGCCGAGGGCAGCCTCACCGCCGGCGTTCGCAGCGCCAAGGAGACCGTGGGCGAAACCCGCGCGACCCTGGAAGGACTCGTCGGCACCGTGGACGACACGCGGACGTCCGTCGCTCGCGCCGACGATACTCTGGCGGGGCTTCAAGACGATGTGCCGCATCTGCTGGAGGCCATCGGGCAATCGAAGGAACTGCTCGCGAAGGCGCGGAGCACCGTGAACGAGTACGGAACGGCGCTTTCCAAGAACGCCACCGACGGAGCGTTGCAATTGTCGAGCGCCGCTGCGCAGGCCCAGCGCGCCTTGGGCACTGTGAGCAGCGATGTCGCAGCGGCCGAAGCGGCCACCAATACGGCCCTCGCCACGGCCGAGGGGCTGCTGGCCGACAACAAGACGCTCATCAACGACCTCACCGCCCAGGCCGGAGCGGCCGGCGCTGATCCGGCCATCGCGCAAGCTCTCTCCGAAGCCCGGGCCGCCAACGAGCGGCTGACGACCACCACCGACGCCCTGCGCACGGCCTCAGACGACCTGGCTTCCACGGCCGACTCCCTGGAAACCGAGGCGAGCGCGCTGGATACGGCGGCGCAATCAGCCTCTGAAACTATTCGCGCCACCGCGGCCACCTTCCAGGGCAGCGTGCTGCCAGACATCACGACCAGCCTGGATTCCCTGGTGGAAGCCTGCGGCACCTTGGAAGGGGCCCTGCGCGGGCTCACTCCCTCGCTCGCCGAGGCGCGGGCCATTTTGGGGCAGCTCGGCGACACGCTGACCTCTTCCGAGACCTCGCTTTCCACCACGTCCGATTCCCTGGGCACCATGGAGACGAACCTGGAGCAGTCGCTCACCGACCTGACCGCCCTGCAGAATTCCGCCACCGTGAAGGACTTGGCGGAATACCTGAAGGCCGACCCGGAGAAGATCGGCGCCTTCATGGCCGCACCCGTGGCCCTGGACACGCAACTGGTGTATCCCGTGAAGAACTACGGCAGCGGTGTTGCCCCCTTCTTCACGAACCTGGCCCTGTGGGTGGCCGGCTTCATCCTCATGGCCATGGTGAAGCTGCGCGTCGATCCGGAGGGGCTGCCGAAGTTCACCGCCGTGCAGGCCTACTTCGGACGCTGGCTGTTCTACGTGGTGTGCGGGCTGGCCATGGGGCTCGTCTGCTGCGTGGGCGATTTGGCCCTCGGGATTCAGTGCGAAAGTCCGGCGGCCTTCATCGGCGCGGGGCTGCTTACGGTGTTCGTGGATGTGAACCTCATGTTCGCGCTGGCCTACGCCTTTAGGCACATCGGGAAGGCCATCGCGGTCATTCTGCTCATCGTGCAGATTCCCGGCTCCTCGGGCATGTTCCCCATCGAGATGATGCCGGACTTTTTCCAGGTCATTCACCCGCTTCTGCCCTTCACCTATTCCATCGACGCCATGCGCGAGGCCATCGGCGGCTTTTACGCGATGGATTACCTGCACGACATGTTGCTGCTGGGACTTTTGTTCGTGCCCCTGGGGTTCGCCATCGGGCTGGGCATCGGGCGCTGCGATTTCAATTTGAACCTCATGTTCGACGAGAAGCTGGGAGCAACCGACCTGCTTCTGGCCGAGCCGGTCACGGCCAGCGCCAAAGCCGCGGGGCAGACGCCCGCCCGATACCGCACGCGCACGCTGCTGAACATCGACGCCTTCCGCCAGGCTCTCATCGCCCGAGCCGAGCGTTTCCACCGCGCCTACCCGGTGCTGCGGCGCATCGGCTGGGTGGCGCTCGTCGCGCAGCCGCTTGTCACCTTCGCCATTATGGTGCTGGTGCATGCCGATGTGGACACGCGGGTCATGATGCTCATGGCCATGGTGGTGGGGGTCATCGTGGTGGACACGTATCTCATCGTGATTTCATACCTGGACACCAACCTCGCGCACCAGCTCGCCCTGGCGAACCTGAGCACCGAGGAACTGCAGAAGCGCGCCAGCGGGCAAATCGATGGTGATTCGGCGTGAGGGTGATTTGGGACATTTTCATCGGTGACGTGCGGAACCTGTTCCGGAACGTCATTGCCGCCATTATGGTGATGGGGCTCGCGCTCGTGCCGCCCATGTACGCGTGGTTCACCACGCTCGGCTTCTGGGATCCCTACAGCAACACCGGCAACATCAAAGTGGCCGTGGCCTCGGAAGACGCCGGCTACACCTCCGACCTTATCCCGACGCCCATTAACGCCGGCGAGCAGATCATCGGCAAGCTGCGGGCCAACGACCAGTTCGCCTGGCAGTTCGTCAGCGCCGATGAGGCCGTGCACGGCGTGCGCTCGGGAGAGTATTACGCGGCGCTCGTCATCCCGAAGGAGTTCTCGCGCGACCTCATGACCGTGTTTACCGACGACATCACCGAACCGAGGATCATCTACTACGACAACGAGAAGGAGAACGCCATCGCCCAGCGTGTGACGGCCACCGGGGCGAGCACCCTGCAGGAGACCATCGACGAGACGTTCACGGAAACCGTGGCATCGGTGGCCCTGGGCACCACGAGCAGCCTCACTTCGTTCATGAGCGGGGACGGCATCCTCACCTACGCGCAAACCCTGGGCTCGCGACTCGGCGAGGCGGTGGGCGAAGTGGGCGCGGCAGCCGACCAGGCTCAGGCCTACGCCGATCTCATGAGCTCCACCACCTCGCTCGTGGATGCGACGGCAAGCATTCTAAAGGAGGCAGGGAAGGCACCGGATGCCACGGCGCCTTTGGTGAGCGAAGCGCGCGACGGGCTGACGAGCGCCCAGGACGGGCTTTCCGCCGCGAGCACCGCAGCCGAGAAGGCGCTCACAACTGCCGATGCCAGCTACGACGCTGTGGCCCGCGCCGCTGATGAGGCCTTCGCCACCATGAAAGACGACCCAGCTGCGGCCCAGGACGTCCTGGCCGCCTGCCGCTCGGACGTGCAGGGGCTCGCCCAGGCCTACCAGACCATGCGCGACGCCCTGGCCGGCGCCGATCCGTCAAGCCCCGCCATTGGCGCCCTTGACCGCATCATCGCCCAGCTGGATACCCTGGAGGCGAACCTCGACACCGCCGAGAACGCCATTGGCGCGGACGCGGCATCCATCGACGAGAAGCACGCCAAGGTGACCGACAGCATCAACCAAGCGCGGGCAGCTCTGCGTGATTCGATGAGCACCTACAACGATCAGCTGAAGGGCGAGCTGGCCTCGCTGGCCGACAGCTTGCAGAAGGTGGGCGCCGATACCGAGACTCTGGCCGGATCGCTGAAGGACACCGCGGACAGCCTGGGCGACGCCACCGATTCCTTGGCCGCGAACCTCGCCGGCGCCGAGGCGTCGCTGCGCAAGACCGCCGAAACGCTGTGCACGGCGGAAAGCCAGCTCGCCCAGGCCCGCGACGACTTGCAGCACGCCCTGGACACCGGCGATATCGACGAAGTGCGCCGCATCATCGGCGACAACCCGGCCGCCATCGCCCAATTCCTCGCCGCGCCGACGCACCTCGAGCGCCATGCGGTGTACCGCATGGCCAACAACGGCAGCGCCATGAGCCCCTTCTACACCTCCCTCGCCCTGTGGATTGGGGCCATCTTCATGGTGGCCCTCATGAGCGTGTCCGTCTCCCCCGCGCGCCAGGCCGCCCTGACACGAAAGTTCGGGCGCGCGCCGCGGGCGGCCGAGCTGTACCTCGGTCGCTACGGGGTGTTCTGCCTGCTGGGACTCGCCCAAGCGCTCATCGTGGGACTCGGCAACGTGTTCTTCCTCGGCGTGGAATGCGAGCACTTCTGGCTGTATCTGGCAGCCTGTTGCTTGGCATCGGTGGTGTTCACGAACCTGGTGTACACGCTGACGGTGTCCTTCGGCAACATCGGGAAGGCGCTGGCCATCATCGGGCTCGTGCTGCAGCTGGCCGGCGCCGGCGGCCTCATGCCGGTGCAGATGCTGTCGGCCCCGCTGTTCCAGGAGATTTACCCGTGGCTGCCCTTCGCCCATTCCATGCCGGCGCTGGAAGGGGCCCTGGCCGACATCTACGGCGACCAGTACCTCGTGCAGATGGGCCTGCTCGCGGTCATCCTGGTGCCGAGCCTCATTCTCGGCCTCGTCCTGCGGCGCCCCGTCATCCGGCTGAACCGGTGGGTGCTCGCCAAGCTGGACGAGACGAAGTTCCTCTAGCGCCTCGCCGCGTACAGGCACCTGTCGATGGTCTTAAGCTCGCCAAGCTAGATGAGACGAGCCTCGCCGCGCTTTCGTCAAATGGCCAAAAAATACGCGCTGACTGCTTTTCGGAGGGCTCTTTTTCTCCTTTCGCTTTCCTCCGCGCTCGCACGTTCGCTACAACGGGATTCTGACCTGGTAAAACTTGACACGCGGGAAGCGACGCCTTCAAAATCGCGGGCCAATACTGCAGCTGTCGCGGGTTTTTTGGCCAAAAAGCGTCAGGCACGCCCCTTTATATACAGTTCACGCATGGTTTTTGGCCAACAGCGGCTTAATCATGAGACGCTTGTGCAGTTTGCAGACGCTTGTGCAGTTTGCAGACGCTTGTGCAGTTTGCGCGCCGTTTTTGGCCAGTAACGACCTAGCGAGGGGCACCCGTGCAGTCTGCACACGGTTTTTGACCGCTTTTCCTCTCGCGTAGCAGCTTCATTCCAGCGGGGCGAGGGCGCGGGGGAGGATGTTGTGGGCACAGGCGATGGTCATGCCGTAGTTGGTAAGGGGGACGCGCTGGGCGCGGGCGCGTTGGATGCGGGAGGCCATGTCGCGGGCGTTTAAGGTGCAGCCGCCGCAATGGACGACGGCGGCGTAGGGGGAAAGATCGTCGGGGAAGTCGCGGCCGGAGGTGAAGGCGAACTGGGGCTCGGCACCGCTGATGACGCGGATGAGCCGCGGCAGCTTCACCGTACCGATGTCCTCGCAAGTGCGGTGGTGGGTGCAGCCCTCGGCGATGAGCACGGTGTCCTCGTCGGTGAGGCTTTCCAGGGCGCGTACCGCTTCTAGTTGAGCGGCCAAGTCGCCCTTGTAGCGGGCCATGAGGATGGAAAACGATGTGAGCGGCACATCCGCCGGCAAAAGGGCGTCCACCTCACCGAAGGCCTGGGAGTCGGTCACCACCAGGCGCGGCGGTCGGGCGAGGGCGGCCAGCAGGTCGGGCAGGCCTTCCACGCCGGTGGCGCAGGGGAAGGCGCCGGCGTCCAGCGCGTCGCGCATGACCTGTTGCTGGGGCAGAATGATGCGACCCTTGGGCGCGGCAGAATCCAGCGGGATGACGAGCACCACCACGTCACCGGGCGTAAGCAGGTCGCCCACGAGCCGCCGCTCCTCCACTGCACCAGTGGCCAGGGTGGCAAGCGCGCGCTTCAGGTCGCTCAGCCCCTCCCCCGTCAGCGCCGACACGCGCACGCGGGCGGCCCGTGCGGAAGCGCCATCGTTTTCGGCGGAGGCCGTGGCGTTGTGGTCAGCGCCTTCCGAGAGGGGCTCGCTATCCGAAGCGTCCGTCCCCGGGCGCGGCGAAGGCAGCGACGACTCCGCAGCGCCGGCTCGCCCGCTTTCCGCAAGCAAATCGGCCTTATTCTCCGCAATCACATAGGGAATGCGGCGCGTTTGGAAGGCGGCGAGGAGTTTCTCGTCGAAAGGGGTGAGGCTGCGTGTGGCATCCACCACGAGCACAGCCACGTCGGCCTCGTTCAGGGCGGCCTCGGCCCGCTGGACGCGCAGGTCGCCTACGTCGCCGGCGTCGTCGATACCTGGAGTGTCAACAATGAGCACGGGACCGGCCGGCGCCAGTTCCATGGCTTTGCGCACCGGGTCGGTGGTGGTGCCGGCCACATCGGACACTACGGAGACGGTCTGGTTCGTCAGCGCGTTCACCAGGCTGGACTTGCCGGCGTTGCGCACGCCGAAAAAGACGATGTGGGCGCGCTCGCCGGAAGGGGTATCGTTCAGAGACATGCGGACTCCTCCTAGAACCGGAAGTCGCGCTCGCCGGTGCGGACGCGGGCGAGGTAGTCGGCGGCCAGGGCGCGGCGGCGGTCGTCGGGAACGCGGGCGAGCTCGGTGTCGATCATCTTCCACCCCTTCTCCGCCACGGCGGGGCTGGCGTAGTCGCACAGGTACTCCCCCAGCGTGAGCAGGGCGTTCGGCTGGCAGAAGTCCTGGATCTGGCCGCTCTTGCAGAACTCCATAAAGCGGTCGCCGGTGCGGTCGGCGCGGTAGCAGGCAGTGCAGAAGCTGGGGAGGTGGCCCTCGTCCATGAGCCAGCCGATGACCTCGTCCAGGGTGCGCGCATCGGACACATCGAACTGCTCGGTGTCGTGGGGCCGCGTCTCTTCCCCGTAGCCGCCCACGCTGGTGAGGCTGCCGCCGGAGATCTGCGAGACGCCCAGCTGAAGCGCCGCCGCGCGAACCGCCTGCGACTCGCGGGTGGAGATGATCATGCCCGTGTAGGGCACGGCGATGCGAATGAGCGCGATGATCTTCTCGAACATCTCGTCGGGAATGCCGTTGTCGAAAGCGTCGGGGTCGATGTCGCTCGCCGGCTTCACCCGCGGCACCGAGATGGTGTGCGGGCCCACGCCGAACACCGCTTCCAAATGCTCCGCGTGCATGAGCAGGCCGGCGAACTCGTAGGCGTAGCCCTCCAAGCCGAACAGCACGCCGAGCCCCACGTCGTCGATGCCGGCGGCCATGGCGCGGTCGTGGGCCTCGGTGTGCCAGGCGTAGTCGGCCTTGGGGCCCGAGGGGTGCAGCTCCTCGTAGCGGGCGCGGTGGTAGGTCTCCTGGAACAGGATGTAGGTGCCGATCTCCGCGGCCTTCAGCTGGCGGTAGGCGTCCTCGGTCGTGGCGGCGATGTTCACATTCACGCGGCGGATGGCCCCGTTTTTGTGCTTGGTGCCGTAGATGGTCTCAAGACTCTCCAGAATGTAGTCAAGCGGGTTGTGGATCGGATCTTCCCCCGCCTCGATGGCCAGGCGCTTGTGGCCCATGTCCTGCAGGGCGACGACCTCGGCGCGGATCTCCTCCTGCGTGAGCTTGCGACGCGGGATGTCGCGGTTCTTCGCGTGGTAGGGGCAGTACAGGCACCCGTTCACGCAGTAGTTAGAAAGGTACAGCGGCGCGAACAGCACGATACGGTTGCCGTAGTAGGCCTGCTTGATGTCGCGGGCGAGCCAGCGGATTTCGGCGTTCACCTGCGGGTCCTCGCAAGCCAGCAGCACCGAGGCCTCGCGATGGGTGAGCGTTGTGCCGTGGTCGTGAGCCGGCGCCAGGTTCGTCCGGGCCTTTTCCAGGATGGAACGGGCCAGGGCGGCGTCGCTTTTGTGCGCCTCGGCGTAGGCCAGAGTGTCGAGGATTTCCGCGTGGTTGATGAACTCGTCGGCCCGGGGCGAGCGCACGTTGTAGCTGCTCATGAGGGGTTCACTTTCGTTGAAGGGACAGGGGGGAAGGTCGAAGGAAAGGAAGCGGCGGAAGACGAACCAGGCGCGGTAGCGGCGGCAGAAACCGGGCGCGACGCTGCTGCCAGTACCACAGCGCCCCGAGCGGGCGAGACAACCGATGCCGCAGCAGGGCCTACAACCGAAGCCCAGGCTGCAGCGGGATCGCCGCGGTCTTCCACAAGGCGGCGCCCCAAGGGCTCAAGCCGCGCCGCCAGGTCGGCCCATTTGCGGGCCGCATCGGCCGACGAGCGCGGCTTGCCGTCGTAGAGCGCGTAGTCACCCTGGTGCTCGGGAGGCGACAAGTTCGGCATCACGACGTTGGCGCCAGCGAGGATGCCCTTCTCACGGCTGCGGGGATCCAGCGCTTCCAGGGCCGTGGTAGCCGGCAGCAGCACCGTCGGATGCGCCAGACGCACGAGGGACAGCAGGTAGCAGGTAAGCTCCACCGTGCCGGGTGCCTCGGCGGCAAAGGGCGTGTCGCGGTGAGGCACAAACGGCCCGATGCCGCACATTTCGGGGCGAAACTCCTGGATGAACGCGAGGTCGGCCGCCAGGTGCTCCGTCGTCTGGAAGGGGGAGCCCACCATGAAGCCGGCGCCCACGGCGAACCCGGCCTCTCGCAAGTCGGACAGGCACGCCATGCGGCGCTGAAGCGTCATGGCCGCCGGGTGCAGCTGCCGGTAATGGGCGGCCGTGGCCGTCTCATGGCGCAGCAGGTAGCGGTCGGCCCCGGCGGCGCGCAGGTGCCGGTAGCTTTCCCGCGAGCGCTCCCCCACCGACAGCGTGACGGCGCACCCCGGATGAGCCGCCTTCAACGCACCAATAAGCTCGGCAAGCCACTCGTCGGTAACAGCCGGATCCTCCCCGCCTTGCAGCACGAAGGTACGGAAGCCCGCTCGCCAGCCCGCATCAGCGCAAGCCAGAATTTGCTCGCGAGTAAGGCGGTAGCGCTCGCAGGCGCGGTTGCTGCGCCGGATGCCGCAGTAGTAGCAGTCGTTCTTGCAGACGTTCGTGAACTCGATGAGCCCGCGCGCGAACACCGCGTCTCCGTAGGCGGCCTCGCACGTCTCCCGAGCGCGACCAGCCAGCTCATCAGCCAGCGCCGGGGTGCGGCCGTCGATGAGCACGGCGTACTCGTCCTGGGAAAGGGCGTGCTCGCGCGCGAGCTTATCCACGAGCTCGAGCATCAAATCTGCCAGCTCTCCTGATCGGTGTGCAACCACTCGTGGGCCGTATGCGACAGCGGCTCGCCGATCCAATCGGCGTACAGCTTCGCGATGTCGGGGTTCTCGTGGGAGTAGCGCAGCTTGTCCGCGGCGTCGAGCCGGTTCAGCACGCCGGCCCGCGCCTGGGCCAGTTCGCTGTTGAACTGGATGGGCTGGCCGCCACCGCCCACGCATCCGCCCGGGCATGCCATGATTTCTACGAAGTCGAAGGCGGCCTCCCCGGATTCCAACGCGTCCAGCAGCTTCGACGTATTCTCCAGGCCGCTGGCCACAGCGATGCGCACCGTGGCGTCGCCAATGGCAAGCTCGCGGGACATCCAAGGCGTCTCCGGCGTGGCGGCCGTGGTATCGCAGGCGCTGAAATCGGGGTTCTCGCCGGTGATGAGGAAGGCTGCCGAGCGTAGGGCCGCCTCCATGACGCCGCCGGTGCGTCCGAAAATGGTGGCCGCGCCGGTGGAAAGCCCCAGCGGGTTGTCGAAGGGCGCCTCGGAAAGCGCCGTGCAGTCGACGCCCACCAGGCGCAGCAGGCGGCCGAATTCGCGCACCGTGAGCACGGCGTCCACGTCGGGCGCGACCTCGGCCGCCAGCTCGGGCGCGACCGGCGCGTCGGACGCCAAGCCCGCATCGCTCGTGCCGGCCCCATGGGTCGCGCCGACCACCGTGGAAAGCTCCGGCACGTCGCACTCGTACTTCTTCGCCACGCAGGGCATGATGGACACGACGAACAGACGGCGTCCCGCCTCGTCGGCCTCGGCCGCCAGCGTGTTCTTCACCACCGCACCCATCATCTGGTGCGGCGACTTGGCGCTGGAAAGCTGGGCCGTGAACTGCGGGTAGTGCTGCTTCACGAAGCGCACCCAGCCGGGACAGCAGCTCGTGAACATGGGGCGCGGCGCGTCGGAGCCGAGGAATTCCACGAACTCGCTGCCCTCCTCCATAATGGTGAGGTCGGCGGCGAAATCGGTGTCGAAGACCTTGTCGAAGCCCACGGCGTGCAGGGCCGCGGCCAAGCGTCCCGGCGTCGCCTCCTCGCGGGAAAGCCCCAGGCCCTCGCCCCAGGCCGTGCGCACGGCCGGCGCCACCTGCACCACGGTTTCCACCGCCGGATCCAGGATGGCCTCCATGATGAGGCTCACGTCGTCACGGGCCGTAAGCGCCCCGGTGGGGCAATGGGTGATGCACTGGCCGCACAGGGCGCACCCGGCCTCGGCGATGGGCAGGTTGTCGCGCACGATGATCTTCGTGGAAGGGCCGACCCCAGTGAAGTCCCACACGGCGCAGTGCTGCACCTTCTCGCAGATGGCCACGCAGCGCATGCACTTGATGCACTTGCTGCTGTCGCGCTGCAGCGGGAAGTCGGCGTCCCAGGGCGCCGGCTCGGGCAAGGGACCCGGGGCGTCGGTCAGGTTGAAGGTGCTCGCAAGGTCGCGCAGGGCGCAGGTGTCCTGGCGCACGCAGGTGGCGCAGAGCGCGCGGTGATCGTCCATGATGGCCTGCAGATTCGCCCGTCGGGCCACTGCTACCTGCGGCGTGTCGGTGCGCACCACCATGCCCTCGCGCACGGCGGTGTTGCAGGAGGCCGCAAGCCCCTCGCCTTCCACGTCCACCAAACACGCCCGGCACGAGCCGATGCAGTTCAGGTCCTTCAGGTAGCACAGCGTGGGAATGCGAACCCCCGCCGCGGTGGCCGCTTCCAACACGGTGGCGCCCTCGGGGGCTTCCACCGCCTGCCCATTCACGGTAATGGTTACCATGTTTCCAGCCCCCTTCCGGTTAGCGCGCCTATGCCGTACACGTCGCAGCGCAGGCAACGGCCGCACTCCTGAGCGACCTCCTCGGCGCTCACCGGTTCTTCCACGTACTTGAAATCGCACTTGCGCTCGCACGCCGGGCGCTCGGCCACCTGCACGCGCCCGTAGGCGGTGCGGTCGTTGGGGTGCGCCGGCGGCACGGTGGCGCCGCAATCCAGCTGATGGCGGAAGCCCAGCATCTCGTCGATGTTGGCCGCCGCCGTCTTGCCTGCGGCGATGGCCATGATGACGGTCTTGGGACCCCACTGGCAGTCGCCGCCCACGAAGATGGCGTCGAAGCCGGGCGCTTGCAGGCACGCGTCGGCGCACAGGTAGGTGCGGTCATGCTGCATGCCGAACTCCTCGAAGGGGGCACATTCGATAGCCTGGCCCACGGCGATGATGACGAGGTCGGCGGCCAGACACACCTCAGGCTTGTCGGCCGGCACTGGGGCCGGGCGGCCGCCGCGCACCGCGCCGATGCGCTGGGGTTGGCAGATAAGCGCCGCCGCGTTCCCCTCTGCGTTCGCCTCGATGCGGGCCGGCGCCTGCAGGCAGCGCATTTCCACGCCCTCCATCATGGCCGCCTCCACCTCGGAGGGCAGCGCGGTCATGTCCTCCAGGCGGCGTCGATAGGCCACGGTGACCGAGGCGGCACCGGCGCGCACGGCGGTGCGAGCGCAGTCCATGGCCACATTGCCGCCGCCAATGACCACCACATTCTTGCCCGTGAAGTCGGGATACTGCTCGTCGCCGATGGCCTCCAGCACGTCCACGGCGCTCATAACGCCGGCCGCATCGGCCCCTTCAATGGAAAGGGTCTTGCCGCCCTGGGCGCCCACGGCCACGTACACGGCGTCGAACTCGTCCACCAGCGTGCGCATCTCGTCCGTCTGAACGTCGCAGCCCGTACGCACCTCGATGTCGCCGGCACCCAGCACGGCGCGGATATCCTCGTCGAGCCGCTCGCGGGGCAGCCGATAAGCGGGAATGCCGTAGCGCATCATGCCGCCCAGGCGACTGCGACGTTCGAATACCGTCACCGCATGACCCATGAGCCCCAGGAAGTAGGCGCAGGTGAGCCCCGAGGGGCCGGCACCCACCACCGCGACGCGTTTGCCCGTGG
>ERZ827522.1692-NODE-1692-length-17897-cov-5.706423_pt1 | contig 17897 bp, 14 predicted proteins | sample MGYA00519580_ERZ827522 | MGnify/ENA primary metagenome ERZ827522 (study PRJEB31778, sample SAMEA3449340) | human gut metagenome | biome: human gut; feature: human-associated habitat; material: faeces | place: United Kingdom | collected 2010/2012 ... | reverse complement strand
CGCAGCAATAATTCTGTCTGGATACGGTTCACCCCCTTCCTGTCTATTAAAACGTTCCACATCATCAAAATGATTTCCGTTTTTTCAAAAATCTCAAATAATTGTCTTTATCCTGTTCTTATAGCTTTATCATAATAAAGAGCCTTGTGTTTTTCCTTGTCAAGAGGGCTGGCACCGTCCAGCCCTCTCTTTTTGGCAGTAGAAACGGCCATGTGGTGGATGGATGTAGACCCGTAAAGGGCTGCATCAGAAAGTGGATTTATGAATCTGCAAACAAACAGCCGGAACTTTCCGCCGCAGAAGAAGCAACTGTAAAAACGGAAGTTTCCGCGCTTCCATCACAAAAAGACAACTTCCTGTCACAAAACCACTTTGGGAAAAGCGGCTGTCCATGATAGAATGAAGAAAATACCATAATAAGGAGTTTTCTTTATGGCAGCTACTTCTCAAAAGCGCTCCGGCACCACCGACCTTACTGTGGGCAAGCCACTGTTCCAGATCCTGCGGTTCGCATTGCCGCTGGTGCTGGGCACCTTGTTCCAGCAGCTGTACAGCTTTGCGGATACCGTCATCGTAGGGCGGTGTCTGGGCACCGATGCGCTGGGCGCGGTGGGCACCACCTACTCCCTCAACTTTCTTATTCTGGGCTTTGTGCAGGGAGCCTGCGTGGGCTTTGGCATCCCGGCGGCAGAGACCTTTGGCGCAAAGGATAAGGACGGGCTGCAAAAATACCTGCTGAACGGCGCACTGCTCTGTCTGGTGCTGAGCGTGGTGTTTACGGTGCTTACCACCCTGATGGCGGGGCCGCTGCTCCGGCTCATCCATACGCCCGAGGAGCTGTACACCGATGCGGTGCTCTACATCCAGATCATTTTTCTGGGCATTCCGGCTACGGTGCTATACAACTACGCTTCCAGCGTGCTGCGAGCACTGGGGGATTCCCGGCACCCCTTTTACTTCCTGCTGGTCGCCAGCGTGGTGAACATTCTGCTGGACTACTTCTTCATCGTGCCGCTGGGCATGGGGGTGGACGGTGCCGCCATTGCCACCGTGCTCAGCCAGCTGCTCAGCGGTGGACTGTGCGCTTACTGGTTCTTTGCCCGCACGGCAAAGCTGGAGGGGCTTTCCTTCCGGCAGCCGCGCACCTTGCTTTCGGCAGGGCACTGCAGGCGGCTGGCCTACATCGGCCTTCCCATGGGGTTTGAATACTCGGTTTCGGCCATCGGTGCAGTCATCATGCAAGACGCCATCAATCTGCTGGGCAGCACCGCTGTGGCAGCCCAGACCGCAGGCGAAAAGATCCGCCAGATGTTCACCTTGCCCATGGAGAGCGTAGGCATGGCCATGGCTACCTATGTGGGGCAGAACCACGGCGCCCGCCGCACCGACCGCATCCGGCAGGGCATCAAGGACGGCTGCATGGTGCAGCTGCTCTACTGCGCCGTGGCATGGGGCGTGATCTTTTTCATCAAGCCCTACGCGGTGGGGCTGGTGCTGGGCGATGCCGACCCTGCCGTTACGGCGGGTGCTATCCAGTACCTCAGCGTCATGAGTATGCTGTTCTGCTTCCACGGCTTGCTGATGATCTTCCGCAACACCTTGCAGGGGCTTGGTTACAGCGTGCTGGCCATCGTTTCCGGCGTGGGCGAGCTCATTGGCCGCAGCCTTGGTGGCGTGCTGGCAGTAAAGACCAGCCTTGGGTATCTGGGCATCTGCCTTTCCAACCCCTTTGCATGGGGTCTGGCGATGTTCTACTGCCTGTTCATGGTCTGCCGCATCCTCCGGCGGGAGACGCAGGTCGAAGCCTGAAACCTATAAAAAACACGATGACCCGTGGGGAGCTCCCCACGGGTCATCGTGTTTTTGAAGAAGAATTAAAGAAGATTAGAAATGGCTTTTTAGTCCTCTGCCATACCGATCAGGTCAAACTTTTCGGTGGAGACAGTCACCGTAAAGTCCTTCTTGGCAGGCTTTGCAAACTTGACCCAGATGGTGCGGTCAGGCAGGTTGTAGTACCAGCCGGACTCTGCGGCCTCCCAGCCATCGCGGACGATGTACTGGGGAAGCTGCTGCCCATCCACGCTGGCCCAGAGCGCACCCTTTTTCTTGCTGACCAGCTTCAGGGTCATGCGCTCCACGGGGGATTCGTAGCTGCCCTCGGTGGCAAAGCGGATGTCGGTGCGGTCGCCAGCCTTGACGGTGATGGTGGTCTTGGCGTAAACGCCGTTTTTGTAGTCCTCGGTGTGGCCGTCGTCATCGTACAGCACAAAGCTGGTGTCGGTCTCGGCAGCGACCAGCAGGTCGATCTGGCGCATGGTGTCCTTGAGGATGTGCTTGACGTCCTCGGTGGTCACCACAACGGCAGAGCCGCGCAGGAACATGGGGATGCTTGCCAGCGTGACCGGAACCTCGATGGTCTGGCCGCCCTTGTATGCGCGCAGATTATCGTTCATATCGTACCATGTACAGCCTGCGGGCAGGTAGACGGTGCGGGTAGTGGCACCCTTTTCCACCACGTTCGCCACCAGAATGCTCTTGCCGAACATAAAGGTCAGGTTCTTGTCGGTGTAGCACTTGGGGTCGTCCGGGAACTCAAGGAACAGCGGACGCCATGCCGGCATACCGTTCTGGTTGGACTCGTACATCAGGGAGTACAAAGTGGGCATCAGACGGTAGCGCAGCTGGTAAGCTGCACGGATGTAGGGCAGGTTCTCCTCGTACATCCACGGCTGGGTGACGGTGTTGTCGTTGTTGGCGGAGTTCAGGCAGAAACGGGGCTGGAAGATGCCGTTCTGCAGCCAGCGGAGCAGCAGTTCTGCCTCGGGTGCAGGGCCCGCAAAGCCGCCGATATCGCAGCCCATGTTGGAGCAGCCGGACAAGCCCATGCCCAGAATGGTGGCAATGTTGAACTTGACGGTGCGCCAGTCGGTCAGGTTATCGCCGCCCCACACCTGTGCGTAGCGCTGGATACCGGCGTAGCCTGCACGGTTGATGATGTAGGGGCGCTCGCCGGGGTACACGTCTGCCAGCGCCTGCTTGGCGGTGTAGGCCATCAGGTTGGAGTGCAGGATCTTCAGCTCTGCCATGGTGCCCTTTTTGCCCTCAAAGTCGCACTGGGCGTCGCGGTCCTCCACACCGTCCATCTCGCAGTTGTCGTTCCAGACGGTCTTGGTGCCCTTTTTGAGGATGTTCTCCTCCAGCAGCTGCTTCCATGTGTTGCGGCCATTGGGGCCGGTGAAGTCGAAGAAGCGTCCCTCGCCGCCCCACCAGCGGCCATAGTACGGAGCCTTGCCGTCCGGGGTCTTGATAAAGACATCGTTCTTTTCAAACAGGTCGATGTAGGGGTGGTGCTTCAGGATGCCGGGCTTCAGGTTGGGGATGACGTTGATGCCCCGGGCGTTCATGTTCTCAAAGAACTTTTCCGGATCCGGGAAGCGCTTGTGGTTCCAGTTGAACACATAGCGCAGGTTGTCCTTTTCGCCGCTGGAATAGCCGGAGGCCAGCCAGAAGTTGTCGATGAGGATACCCTCTTTTTCGTGCTTGTCGATGACCTTGTAGATCTCCTCGTCGCAGTTCTTTTCCAGCTCGGCGTAGTACATGGTGGAAGCGCAGTAGCCCAGGGACTGCTTGGTGGGCAGGGCGCTGCGGCCGGTCAGCAGGGTGTACTCGTTCAGAATCTCGGGCAGGGTCTCACCGGCCAGCAGGAACAGGTCGATGTCGCCGCCGTCGGTCTGGTAGTAGCAGTAGCGCTCCCAGTAGCCGGACAGCTCCTCGCCAAGGTCGAACACGCAGTCGTAGGAGTTGTGGTAGAACAGACCCACAGGGCGCAGGTCGTGCTCATTTACCCGGATGTAGAAGGGGATGTGCTTATACATCGGGTCGCCGGTCTCGGGGTCGTGGCCGATGGCATCCTTGGGGGACATCCGCAGGCGGCGACCCTTTTTGTCCAGATGGCCGGTTTTTTCGCCAAAGCCGTAGAAGTGGTCGTATTCCCGGTCCACCTTGGAGAAGTGGCTCAGACGGCCGATCTGATCTTTCTCAAAGGCACGCTCCCGCAGATCCTGATAGATCAGCTTGCCGGACTTATCGAACAGCTCAAAATGGAAGGGCTTTTTGAACAGCTTCAAAGTCAGGTGTGCGGTCTCAAAGGTCAGGGCCTTATCGTCCTCGGCGCAGGGGACATCCAGCGCAGTGATGCGGGTGCGCTCGTCCTTGAGCAGGGTGTCCATCCGGTCCTCCCACGCAGTGGTCACCAGCGTGTAGGACTCTTCCTCCATGGGGGTGCCCTTGTCGAAGTGCACCCGGATGCGGATGATATCGTCTGTCATGAAAATCAGCTTCACATCAGCGGCATCGCCGTGGATGAGGTAGCCGTTTTCGGTCTTTTCAAAGGATTCAAAACTACGCAGCAGCATAAGAGGTTCCTCCGTACAGTGTTACATACCGATCAGGTCGAACTGTTCAAACGAAACAGTCAACTCGTGATCCTTGGCGGGGTTTGCATACTTGACCTCGACAGCCTTTTTGCTCTGGCTGTAATACCAGCCCTCGGCAGCGGCGTCGAACTTGCGGCGGTTGAGGAAGTGCTCGATCTTGCGGCCATCCAGCGTGACCCAGAAGGGGCTCTTTTCCTTGGCGATCATCTCCACCTTGATGGTCTCCACGGTGTCCTTGTAGCTGCCCTCGGAGGCAAAGTTCATGGTCACCCGCTCGCCTGCGGTGGTGGTGATGGTGGTCTTGCGGTACACGCCGCTCTTGAAATCGTTGGTGATGCCGTCGTCATCGTACAGGGTCGTGGTGGTGGTGCCCTTGGGTGCTACGATGAGGTGCAGGGCGGTGGTGTGGTCGCCCTCCATGGTCATCAGCTGGTTGTCCGCCATGGCAATGACTGCGCCCTCACGGACGAACATGGGGATGGTAGCCATGGTGACAGGCACCTCGATGGTCTGGCCGCCCTCGTAGCAGCGGAACTTATCGTTCCAGTCGTACCACTTGCAGCCTGCGGGCAGATAGACGGTGCGGGTCTTGGCACCCTCTTCCAGAACGTTAGCCACCAGAATATCCCGGCCGAACAGGAACTCGAAGCTCTCCTCCCATGCCTTGGGGTCGTTCTGGAAGTCGTAGACCAAAGCGCGCATGATGGGCGCACCGGTCTGGCTGGCCTCGTACTCGGCGCTGTAAAGATAGGGAGTAAAGCGGTAACGCAGCAGGATGGCGTCCCGGATGGTGTCTGCAGACTCCCGGAACATCCACGGCTCGGTGACGGTGTTATCGTTGGAGGCGGAGTGGATGGAGAAGCGGGCCTGGAAGATGCCGTTCTGCACCCAGCGCACGAACAGCTCCTCGGTGGGTGCGGGGCCGGCAAAGCCGCCAATGTCCGCGCCCTCGTTGGGCTGGCCGGACAGACCCATGCCGGTGATGATGGGGATATTGTACTTCAGGCTCTTCCAGCTGGTGTAGTTGTCGCCGCACCAGGTCTGGGCGTAGCGCTGGATGCCGGCGCTGCCGCTGCGGCAGACCATGTAGGGGCGTGCCTTGGTGTTGTGCTCCACCACAGCATCGGCACCCACCTTGCACATCAGGGTGCTCATGATGGGCTTCAGCTGGCCGATGGTGCCGCCCTTGCCGTCAAAATCGCAGATGCAGTCCTTGTCCATCAGGCTGTCGTACTCGCAGTTGTCGTTCCAGACGGAATCGGTGCCCACGGCGATGATGGATTCGGTGAGGTACTTTTTCCATGCTGCACGGCCTTCGGGCTTGGTGAAGTCCCAGAATGCGCCGTCGCCGCCCCACCATTTGCCGACACCGTAGGTCTCGGGGTTCTTGCTGTCCTTCACGAATACGTCATCTGCGTTGAACTCGTCGAAACGGGGGTTGCACAGCAGGACACCCGGCTTGACGTTAGGCACGTTCTGGGCGTGCTTTTCGTTCATGGCGTGGAAGTAGGCGCTGGGGTCCTTGAAGCGGTCGGTGTTCCATGTAAAGACGCAGCGCTTGTTGTTCTGGCTGGTATAGCCGCTGGACAGGTGGAAACCATCGATGGGGAAGCCCTCTTCCTTGATGGTGTCGATAAAGCCCAGCACGGCGTCATCGCTGTCCTTTTCCAGCTCGGGGTAGTACATACTGGAGCCCTGATAGCCCAGTGCACGCTTGGGCAGCAGGGCCGGACGGCCGGTCAGCAGGGTGTAGTTGTCCACGATGCGGGCAATGGTGTCGCCGCCGATCAGGAAGCAGTCCAGATCGCCGCCGTCTGCCTGAAAATAGGTGTAGCGGGGCCAGTAGTTGCTCTTTTCGCAGCCCATGTTGAACACGGACTCGTAGAAGTTGTGGTAGAACACGCCCACAGCCTTGTGGGTGTCACGATCCAGACGGATATAGAAGGGGATGTGCTTGTAGAGGGTATCCATCTTCTCGGCATCGTAGCCCATGGCATCGGTGGCGCGCTCCCGCTGGAAGGTCTTGTTCTTATCCAGCAGGCCGGTCTTTTCGCCAAAGCCGTAGAAGCAGTCGTCCTCCTTCATCCGGCTGTAAGCCACCACGCGGTTGTTGGCGTCCTTGACGAAGGGGTTGCCGGGCAGGGTGCTGTACAGCTCGGAGCCATCGGCAGCCAGCAGCTTGAAGTTGATGGGGTCCTTGTCCACCACCAGCGTCACCTTGCCGGTGGCAAAGGTGAGGGTGCTGTCATCCTCGGTGACCTCGGCGGCAAAGGGCTCCACACGGGTGCGCTCACCCTTGAACAGTTCGTCCATCCGATCCTCCCATGCGGTGGTCATCAGGACGTAGGACTCCTCTGCCAGCTCATGGTCAAAGCTTGCGCGGACGCGGACGATCTCATCGGTCACAAAGCAGACCTTGATATCAGCGTTATCAGTATGCAGCAGGAAAGCGCCGTCTTTGCGCTCCATGCCGGTAAAACGGGAGCAGATCTCCATAGTTTTTATTCCTCTCGTTGGATTTTGATAAAAAATGCCCCCATTCCCCCTCAGATGCAGGATATCTTCAGAGAAATGGGGGCAACGTATTCGTTGCTTTACCCGGAACAGTCAGGGCTTAGAACGTCCAGCCAAGGCTGGGCACCAGACCGCACAGGTACGGGACGCACAGCGCAATGGCAGGGATGAAGGTGACAAGGAACAGTGCCACGACCATGGCGGCGAACAGCGGCACGATATACTTGGTAACGCCTTCGATCTTGACCTTGCCGACACCGCAGCCCACGAACAGGCAGGAACCGACCGGCGGGGTGACCGAGCCGATGCCCAGGTTCATGATGAGCATGATGCCGAACTGCACATCGCTCATGCCGATGCTGCGGGTGATGGGCAGGAAGATGGGGGTGAAGATCAAGACAGCCGGGGTCAGATCCAGGAACATACCCATGACCAGCAGGAACACGTTCATGATCAGCAGGATGACGTAGCGGTTGCTGGAAACGCTCATCAGTGCGTTGCTGATAGCGGCAGGGATGCCGGAGTAGCTCATGACGTAGGACATGATGGAGGAAGCGGCGATCAGGAACAGGATGGTGGCGCTGCTCTCCATGGTGTCTGCCAGCAGATTGTAGAAGCTCTTGAAGGTCATCTCCTTGTACAGGATGGACAGCAGGCCGCAGTACAGGCAAAGCACCACACCGGCCTCGGTAGCGGTGAAGAAGCCTGCCAGAATGCCGCCCATGACAATGATGACGGCCAGCAGAGAGGGCACTGCATCAATGATGATCTTGACGGCGGGGTCGGGGTCCTTGACGGCGGAGGACTTATAGCCCTTCTTGACGGCGATGAACACAGCCAGACCAGCCACGCACAGACCCATCAGGATGCCGGGCAGGTAGCCGCCCATGAACAGAGCAGCCACAGAGACGCCGCCGGCGGTGATGGAGTAAAGGATCAGCGGGCCGGACGGGGGGATCAGGATGCCGGTGGGGGCAGAGCAGATGTTGACAGCTGCGGAGTAGTTGGGGTCGTAGCCCTCATCCAGCTCCAGCGGAGCCATGATGGAGCCCATGGCAGAGGTAGCTGCCACGGAGGAACCGGAAACGGCACCGAAGAACATATTAGCCAGAACGTTGGTGGCAGCCAGATAGCCGGGCATCTTGCCCACAGCCAGACGTGCCAGACGGACAAGGCGCTTTGCAATGCCGCCCTTGTTCATGATGTTGCCGCCCAGAGAGAAGAAGGGCAGTGCCAGCAGAGAGAAGGAGTCAATGCCCGAGAAGCAGCGCTGTGCGGCGGTCAGGGCAAAAATTGCGGGGTCCATGCTGAACAGTGCCGTGAAGATGGATGCAATGCCGATGCCTGCCGAGATGGGCACACCGGCCAGCAGCATGACAAAGAAGGAACCGAACAGCAGTAACGTAGCCTGTGCAACCATTATGCGTTTTCTCCTTTCTTTTCCTTACGCTCCGCGAAGAGCTGTACATACTTCAGCGCGCGAGCCAGAATGATGAACACGCCGGAGATCGGCAGGATGGAATACAGGAACTTGAAGGGGATGCGCATGACCGAGGAAACGTTGGTGGCGTTTGCAGTCAGCTTCCAGCCGCCGTAAACAAAGACGTAGCCCACAAAGAACACGATGGCGGCCTCAATGAACACGCTGAGCACGACGTTGAACGCACCCTTTGCGCGGCCCTTGACCAGATCCAGCGCCAGATGCTTATCCTTGTAGAAGCAGTAGGCGGAACCGATCATGGAAGCCCAGATCAGGACATAGCGCAGAAACTCGTCCGTCACAGTGGAGGGGTTGCGCAGGATCCAGCGGGTAAAGATCTGCCAAGTGCCGCCTGCCAGCAGGGCGAACATTGCCACTGCCATGAGGAAGCGCATGACATTATCCAGAATTTTATCCAGTTTTTTCACAAGATCATCTCCTTGAACTCATTCCCTCCCACGCAGCTGCGGGCAGCATCGTGCGCCGCCCGCAGCTTGGGAGGTAAGAAGGGAAAGCAATGCGTTGGCGTTTAGGCCATTGCGCGGATCTCTTCCACGACCGCGTAGGTGGTGGGGTTAGAGGTCTTGAGGTTGTCGTAGATGGGCTGCACAGCGGCCTGGAATGCGGCGATGTCCACATCCTTGACCAGCTCGACGCCGTTCTGGTTCACAGCCTTGTCCAGCACCTCGTCCTCGAACTTCTTCCAAGCGTCCTTGTACTCCTCGGTAGCGGTAGCAGCGCACTCGGCCACGATGGACTTCTGCTCGTCGGAGAACTTGTTCCACACGCTGGAAGCGATGATCACCATATCGGGGATGCGGGTGTGCTCGTCGAAGCAGTAGTACTTGGTCACGTCGCCGTGGTCGCGCAGTGCGGTGACGTTGTTCTCGGCACCGTCGATGACGCCCTGCTGCATACCGGTGTAGATATCGCTGTAACCCATAACGGTAGCAGAGCCGCCCAGGCAGTTCATCATGTCGATGGCCATCTGGCTGTCCATGGTGCGGATCTTCAGACCCTTCAGGTCAGCCGGGGTGCGGATGGCAGTAGCCTTGGTGTAGAAGGAGCGTGCGCCGGAATCCAGCCAGGTCAGGCCGCGGAAGCCCTGATCGTCGGTGGACTCAAAGACTGCCTTTGCAGAGTCGCTGTCCATGTAGCTGTAGTAGTGTGCCTGATCGTTGAACACATAAGGCACGGAGAAGGCGTTGTACTTCTCGCTGAAGTTGCCCAGCGTGGAAGCGGAGACCTTTGCCATATCCAGTGCGCCTGCCTGGATCTGGGAGATCATGTCAGCCTCGCTGCCCAGGGTGCCGTTGGGGATGATCTGGATGTTGATGCTGCCGCCGGTCTTTTCCTTGACCTGCTCTGCAAAGCTGGTCAGCTGGATGTGCACAGCGTGATCCTCGGCCAGATTGTGGCCCAGCTTCAGGTTGAAGCTGCCGCCGGCGGCAGAAGCTGCGCCGGAACCGGCAGTGCTGCCGGAGGAACCGCCGCAAGCGGTGAGCAGGGCAGATGCGCCGGCAACTGCCATGACCTGTACGAACTGTCTGCGAGTGATTTTCATAGTGTTTTTCCTTCCTTATCTTGTTTTTATCGTATCCCACGATCACAGCCAACCGGCTGTGAAACAACATAGTAGCGGTGCAGCGCTCAGGACGCGCTGCGCTGAAAGCGGTCCTTTCCCATCTGGATCAGGTCTTTCAGGTTGAGCCCCCACAGGCTCTTGGAGCGCTGCCAGTCCTTGCCGGTCTCCTTGGCAAGCACCTTTGCAAACCGCTCCGGGTTTGCCGGCAGCAGGCTGCCCTTGGGGATCATCACGGCCATCTGACGGCTCTGGAAGATGTAGAAATACTGGTCATCCTCCACCAGCCGGTCGATCTTTGCAAAGGGAATGTGCGCACCGTTTTCCACGTCCACGCCGCCATCATTGACCCGGCAGCTCACGGTGGTTTCCGCACCGCCCCGCTGCATGATGACGCCCTCTGCCGCCACCCGGCTTAAAAAGTCCGGCATGGCGAACATGGCACAGCCCACCAGCAGGCAGAGCACTTTGACAACGGTAGGAATGGCAGTGAACAGAGCTGCCATCACCAACACAAAGGCTGCTGCAAGCCACAGCAGATGCCGCAGCCCCTCGTAGGTGTAGAACTCTGTGCGGAACATCCGGCGGATGGTCTCATCGTTAAAGACCACTTTGGCTTCAAAATGATTCTTTGAGGTCTGCATGGACGGACTCCTTTCAGGCGGTCACGAAATGCGACCGACACATTTGTCGATAAGCACAAAAATGTTGAAACATTTTTGTGTATTTGGTCAATCTCGTCTCCTTGCACCCTTATCATACTAAAAAACACATGGATTTTCCGCAGATTTTGTGATTTAAATGTTGCAAAATGTGATATGTACTGATATACTAGGGCAAAAAAAGACGTAAAAGAATGATTCTTATTTTTTTAACAAGGAGCAGGAGTGGCTATGGGCATCGAACGGGTCACACATTATATAGATAATGTCCTTACGGAAGCGCAGGCGCGGATGGGGCTGAGCAACACCCGGCTTCTGGTCGCATGGTACACGAACTGGGAAAACAAGCAGTCCGTGGTGCACTCCCACCCGTATCACGAGTTGGTGCTCCCCATCGGCGGCAGCACGGTGCGCTACTCGGTGGACGGCAGCGTGTATCTGGTCCATGTGGGGGAGCTGGTCTACTTTCCCTCTCAGGTCTACCACTCCGGCAACTTCAATATCGATGATGCCCAGTCGGATCGTCTGGTCATCCAGATCGACGATGCCCTCTGGCAGGCTACCCGTCGCCGCGTGAACCTGAAAAATGCAGACTGGATGCACGAGCTCACCGCGCTGGACAGCGAGGCCTGCCGCAAGTGGGATTTCAAGGGGCTTTTCATCCGCATGGCGCAAAGTCAGGAACTGTCGGACTCCATCCGGGATATCGTTTTTGAGGCGCAGGTCGCTGAGATGCTGCTGCTCATCACGCAGGCCACCGGCAGCGGACAGACCGCTGCCCCCAGCAGCACCAGTGTACTGGTCGCGCGCGCGGTGGCCTACCTGCAGGCGCATTATCAGGACCCGACCCTTACCACCGCGCAGCTGGCGCAGGAACTTTACGCCAGCCGGGAGCACCTTTCCCGCGCGTTCAAGGAGTGCACCATGGAGAGCATCCACAACTACCTGACCTATCTGCGGATGCAGCACTGCCGCAAGGCGCTGGAGGAGGGCGTTTCCGTCCTGAACGCCTGCACCGAGAGCGGCTTCCCGGATTACAGCAGCTTTCTGAAAACCTTCCGCCGCCTGTACGGCATCACTCCCGCCGAATACCGCGCACAGCACCGGACGATGACGCATTAAAAGCCGCGGCAAGAGGATGCTAAAATTTTTTTCTAAAAGGGTTGACATTCTGCCCTGCCTGTGGTATTATACTTGAGCAGTCAGCGAGAACCGCTGAAAAGCAAAAAGTAAATATCGCGGGGTGGAGCAGTCTGGTAGCTCGTCGGGCTCATAACCCGAAGGTCGTTGGTTCAAATCCGGCCCCCGCAACCACCAAGCAGGTTGAATTTTTTAAATTCAACCTGCTTTTTTTGTGTTCACATCAAAGTGGGAAGCACCGCCGCTGTTGCACATTGTGCAGCGTGAACAGTGTAGAATATTATTATAACTTTTTATATTTGATCAGTGTGTAAAAAGAAACTATTCTACGTCAAATGTTCACATCGTGCGGGTTGAACATTGTGGGTACGGAATGCGGCGTTTCCGGGTCTGAATGCCCACATTGTTCAAAACTCTGTGGGTCATAGGCGCAGGCCGCTGCGCTTGAACAGTGTAGCCCGCTGCGGGCAGCGGAGCCGAAGTAGGATGTGTTTGTCATGCGTTTATCATACTGGCTTTGCCGCAGAAAGAGTTAGAAGACTTTCGAGGTAAAAACGGTCATTTTTGCGATTTTGCGCGATTCCGTCTGCACTGCATCCAGAAGATATCGTGCTTGTTGCCCGGCAAAAAGCGTAAAACTTTCCCATTTTATAATAAGAACGTTCTGGCAAAGACCGTCTTTTTCTGTTATACTCTAGCCAATGAATACAGCTGTAACAGGAGGATGTTATGGAAAAGAATGTACTGAACACCGATCTCACCGGCAAGGTGGCTGTTGTCACCGGCGCAAGCGGCACGCTGTGCTCCATTTTTGCCAAGGCGCTGGCCCGGGCGGGCGCAAAGGTGGCGCTGCTGGGCCGCAACATGGATAAGCTCAAGGAGCTTGCAGACGAGATCGAGGCCGAGGGCGGCACCGCCAAGGGCTACACCTGCAACGTGATGAACAAGGCCAACTGCCTGCAGGTAGCAGAGGATGTGCTGGCAGACCTTGGCCCCTGCGATATTCTTGTGAACGGTGCAGGCGGCAACAACGCCCGCGCCAACACGGACAAGGAATATTTTGAGATGGGCGATCTGGAAAGTGACACCGTTACCTTTTTTGATCTGGACGAGAGCGGCGTGGAGATGGTGTTCAACCTGAACTTCATTGGCACGTTGCTGCCCACGCAGGCCTTTGCCCGTCAGATGGTAGGGCGCGAGGGCTGCAACATCCTGAACATTTCCAGCATGAACGCCTACCTGCCCCTGACCAAGATCCCTGCCTACTCCGGCTCCAAGGCTGCTGTGACCAACTTTACCCAGTGGCTGGCGGTGCACTTCAGCAAGGTGGGCATCCGGGTCAACGCCATTGCTCCGGGCTTCTTTGCCAGCGAGCAGAACGCAAAGCTGCTCTTCAACGAGGACGGCACCCCTACCGAGCGCACCAAAAAGATCCTTGCCGCCACCCCCATGGGACACTTCGGCGACAGCGAAAAAGATCTTGTGGGCGCACTGCTGTTCCTGTTGAACAATGAGGCAGCCGGTTTCATCACCGGCATCTGCCTGCCGGTGGACGGCGGCTTCTCGGCCTATTCCGGCGTGTAATAAGCACTGCAAAATATACAAAACCACCCCTGTCTCCCGGCGTAGAAGCCCGGCGGGACAGGGGCGGTTTTTTTCAACGGGGTTGAACAAAAGGCTTCCCCCCAGCCGGGGGGAAGCCTTTATGCGGAAAATGGATTTCTATGGGGTCACTTCTTCGGGTGCTTTTTGCGCCATGCAAGCGCCACGGCAACGGCAGCGCACGCCAGCACTGCCAGCGGCCAGACGGAGGCCAGCGCCACCACCAGCTGCTGCAAGCCGTTTACAAAGTTGCCCCAGCCAGCGGTAAAGGCGGTGCCGATGCGGGAGAAGAAGCCCTCGTCCGCAGGGGTGTAGGTCTGCACCTCGTTCAGGTCGATATACACGGTGCACTGCTGCACCTGATCGCTGTACCAGTCCAGCTGGCTCTGCCAGCTTTCGATCTGGGACTGCACCTCGGTGAGGGAGTCCTCGATCTGCAACAGATCTGAAAGAGTTTTGGCTTGTTCCTGCAATTGCTGTAAGCGGGTGCGCTGTGCCTGCAGGTTAGAAAGCCGCGCAGACACGTCCATATATTGGGTGGTCACATCATCGGCCTGCTGGCTGCGATAGGTCACATTACCGGCAGCGGCAACAGCGTCCAAAAAACTCTGGTAGTTGGCCTGCGGCACCCGGTAGGTCAGGCTGACGGAGCGGCTGGAACCGGTGCGCGTGTACTCGCTGCTGGATTCCAGATAGCCGCCCGCCTCGGCAAGAGCGCTGTCCAGCGCACTGCGGGCTGTTTCGTAGTCCTTGCTTTCCAGCGTCAGGTTGGCGGTGTAGATGATCTTGGCACTGTCCACCGCAGGCGCAGCAGCCTCGGTGCTGCCGGTGCCGCTGTACTCCGTTTCCAGAGAGCGGTCGTCTGCCTCCAGACTGTAATTCACCGCCTCGGGGGTGCTGTCCAGCGCGGCGTGCTGGAGATCAAACCCGCCCGCTGCCACAGAAGCAGCGGAGCTGTCGGCAGCGCCCTCGGCTGCGTACAGGGCGGGTGCGCTGCTTTTGGCGCTGCCCATCCCGATGCCCAGATGCAGGGTGCTGTAACCCAGCACGCACACGGCCAGACAGGCAGCCAGCGTGCCCAGCTGCTTTACCGGGAAGTGGATAGGCTTTTTCTTTTTGGTTTCGGTATTCAGGGGTGCTGCGGGTGCAGCGGTCTGCGGGGCAGGGGTGGCCATCATGGGTTCAGCCTTTTCCTCCGCAGTCAGGGTGTCGGTCATGGCCAGCAGTTTTGCCTTCAGATCGTCCGGGGCAGCAAGGTCATCGACCTCCATCTTATATTCATACCACCTCATCTTCGATCTCCTCCTTCAGCATCGTATGTAACTGTGCCCGTGCGCGCCGCAGCCAGCTTAGTACCGTGTTTGTGGGCACCGCCATCATCCGCCCGATCTCTGCCGCAGTGTATCCTTCGTAGTAATGCAGATAGATGGCGTTGCGGTAGTTTTCCGGCAGGGTGCGGATGGCATCCAGCACGCTGCCGTCCTCCGCAAGGACATCAGGGGCGGGCAGGTTCTCGTCCAGCTCAGTGTCCTTTTGGTGGGCGGCGCGGGTCAGGTCCCGGCAGCGGTTGATGGCCACCCGCAGCAGCCATGCTTTGAGATGCTCCTCACTCTCAAAGATGCCGTTGTAATGCAGCAGTTTTTCAAACACATCCTGCACCACATCCTCAGCATCGGCTGTGCAGCGGCAATTATGCACCGCAGTGCGGTAGACGGTGTCGCTGTAACGCTGCACCGCCAAGGTAAATACTTCGTTTCTGGTCAGCTGTCCCATTGTTATAAACTCTCCTTGGATGCCCGGAAGCGGGCTTCTCGATGGAATGTTTGTGGTTCTCACGGGGACGTTCACTCAATATACGGCTCAGCATCCCCGATTATTGCAGAACAAAACCCGGTTCCTTCCATTTTTTGTGTGCCGGACGCACCGGACCGCAAGGCACGTCCACGTTCTCCGACAGAGGTTGGATATCCTGCCGGTTTACCGGTCAGTATACCACGAAATCGCAAAAAAGTAAAAGAGGAGACCCCGCGTAAAAAACTAAGAATGTGTTTGTCGCACTCCGCAGAGTGCGACAAACACGAATATAAATAATAGTCTTTCCGCTGAATATGGCCAGAGCAACGCGGAGGCCATTTAAATCGTCTCATGGACAAGGAATTGCTGCACACGGGGATGTACGGCGGTTCCTTCATTATTTATAGACCCTTTGCAGCAGCGCCAGCCGCTCGGAGAGAAAGGTCTCGGCCTTGGGGTGGTGCAGCCAGCATTTGCCGCTTGTGCTGTGCACCAGTTTTTGCGCCAGTGCGGCAGGGGCGGTGTCGATGGCCATCACGTCCTGCATGGTCAGTTGCAGGGTGAGCGCCGCCGGAACATCCGGCAGCGGCGGCAGCGGGTCCTCCCACACAAAGGGCGGCAGCAGCTGCACCGCCACGGTCAGGCGGGTGCACTCCTCGGTCAGCAAAAGGGCGGCAGGGGTGCCGTCCGGCTGCACCTGCAAGCTGCTGTATAAAAGCTGCATCTGGGCAGGGGAGAGCAGCCGGGTCAGGCCCTCTGCCGGAGCTGACGCAAGCTGCAGATACCCGGCGGCCTCCTCCCGGTAGATGCGCCGGGCAGGGGCTTGCAGCCCCGCGTAGAGGGCGGGCAGCATAAAGCTGCCGCTTTTTTCCAACGCCTGCTGTGCCAGCAGATAGAACTCGGTCAGCGGGTACGCCGCGTCCGGCTGCGGCATCCCGAAATCCGGCCGCGATACATGACCTCCACCCATGGGAACCTCCTTGACAAAACACGATGGTGCGATTATACTATAAACAGAAGGGGCGCTGACTGCAAAGGTCAGCTTTCCATCCCGCATTAGTCAAAAAGATTGACCGCTAGTTTGGTAGACTGGGGCGGTCAATCTTTTTTGTTGTCATCGTTTTTCTTCTGCGAAGCTTTATCCATGACCTCAAGGGTCAGGCGAATTACCTCAATGATCAATCCCAACAGCGTAAGAATGACCATCAGCAGGTTCAGCATCTCCGACAGATCCATCTGACATCCCTCCCTTCGCCTTCAGGGCTTGGGGAGGCTTGGCTCAAAAAAGTTCTCCTCCCACAAGCCGCCGGTTCGTTCCATGTACAGGAAGAAGCAGTGCTGCGGGATGGGAAAGCATGACCACCGATTATGCAATCAGCGCCGTATTCTTAGAATATCATATTTTTCGACGGATTACAATATATCTGTTGATTGTAAACCCTTTGCAAACTTTTCCGTTGACCTGCGGCGCACCGGTGCGGTATACTCGGGCACAGATGCCTTACAAAACGAAAAAACAGAGGGGAAAACCGACTATGAAAGACAAAAAACTTACTACCTATCAGATGGCTGTCACCGCTGTGATGGCTGCCGTGCTGTGCGTGCTGGGCCCGCTGACCGTGCCCATCGGAGCCGTGCCCATCTCGCTGGCAAACTTTGTGATCTGCCTGACCGCATGGCTGCTGGGACCGAAGTTCGGTACCCTGAGCGTGGTCATCTATCTGGCACTGGGCGCCATCGGCATTCCGGTGTTCTCCGGCTATGGTGCCGGCCTTGCCAAGCTGGCAGGCCCTACCGGCGGTTATCTGGTGGGCTATCTGCTGCTGGCTTTCATCGGCGGGATGTTCATTGAAAAGAGCAAGGGCAACCCGGTGGTTTCCGCTGTGGGTCTGGTGCTGGGCGATGCCGCCTGCTATGTGCTGGGTACGGCATGGTTCGTGTTCCAGATGCAGTGCGAGCTGGGCTATGCGTTGACCGTCTGCGTCTACCCCTTTATTGCGCTGGATCTGGGCAAGATCGTGGTTTCCTGCATCGTGGGTGCGCTGCTGCGTAAGCGCCTGACGCAGGCAGGCGTGCTGAAACTGCAGAATGCAGTTTCGGAATGATCGCTGAGCGGAAAATTATTTTCAGGTAGAATAAGCCCGGAAGGTTTGCGAACCTTCCGGGCTTATCTCTTTATTCCTGATATCCCAAGGTGGCTGCCATGACCGCCTTGATGGTGTGCATCCGGTTCTCGGCTTCGTCAAACACGATGCTCTGGGGGCCTTCGAATACCTCGTCGGTCACCTCCATGGCATCGCGGCCAAAGCGCTCGCCCATCTCCTTGCCCACGGTGGTCTTGTGGTCGTGGTAGGCGGGCAGGCAGTGCATAAATACTGCATCCGGGCCTGCAATATTCATCAGATCCTGATTGATCTGGTAGGGGGCCAGATCGTGGATGCGCTCTGCCCACACCTCAACCGGCTCGCCCATGGACACCCACACATCGGTGTACAGCACATCTGCGCCCTTTGCGGCCTTGACGGGGTCCTCTTCAAAGGAGAGGGTGGCACCGGTCTGGGCTGCAATAGCCTGACACTGCTCCACCAGCGCGGGGTCCGGCTGGTACTTTTTGGGGGCGCAGGCGGTAAAATGCAGGCCCATCTTGGCACAGCCCACCATCAGGCTGTTGCCCATGTTGTAGCGGG
>ERZ827522.1691-NODE-1691-length-17924-cov-5.688679_pt1 | contig 17924 bp, 16 predicted proteins | sample MGYA00519580_ERZ827522 | MGnify/ENA primary metagenome ERZ827522 (study PRJEB31778, sample SAMEA3449340) | human gut metagenome | biome: human gut; feature: human-associated habitat; material: faeces | place: United Kingdom | collected 2010/2012 ... | reverse complement strand
GCGGCCCCAACAGCTCCTCCCTGTTTCCGCCACTGGCGGCGGTCGTCGCCGTTGCACATCATCTGCAAGTGGCTTGACAGACTCGACAAGGACCGTAAGCCCGACTAAATGGAAAGCCCCCTGGGAGCGGCAACTCCTTGGGGGCTTTTCTTTTTTAGTGAAACCAATGGAATCTTCTCACAATCCCATCTTTAGTATATGCGATTCCCCGCAAAAGTCAAGCGCTGTGCAGAAAGTTTACAGGGCTGCCCTCTCCGTCAGCGGCTGAGAGGGTACTGCCACTCCTTCACATCCTTGACCTCATCGTACATGGCGCAGTAGCTATCGTAGCGGGTCTGGGAGAGCTTGCCTTCCGCGAGGGCTGCGCGGACGGCGCAGCCCTTCTCGGAGCGGTGGGAGCAGCCGGTGAACTGGCACGCGCCGAGGTAAGGCCCGAACTCCGGGAAGGCGTGTTCCAGACCCTCTTTCGGGATGAAGCCCGCCCGGCTGGCCTCGAGGCTGGCGAAGCCCGGGGTGTCGGCGATGCGGCCCCCGAAGGCTTCAAAGATGGTCACCTCGCGGGTGGTGTGACGGCCACGGCCCAGCTTCTGGCTGATGGCGGCGGTCTGACGCTCCACGTCGGGCAGGAGGGCGTTCAGCAGGGTGGATTTGCCCACGCCGGAGTTGCCGCAGAAGGCGCAGAGACGGCCATTGATCCAGTGTTTGATGTCGTCCAGACCCTCGCCGGTGGCGTAGTCGATGCGGATGAAGGGCAGGGTCGATTTTTCGTAGGCGCTGCGCAGAAACTCCGCCTCGGCGAGGTCGCTTTTGGTGCAGACGATGACGGGCTGGACGCCCTTGTCCACCGCGATGGCCGAAAGCTTATCCAGCACGAGGGTGCTGGGGGTGGGCTGGGTGGTGCTTGCCACGAGGAACAGCACATCGAGGTTCGCCATGGGCGGGCGGACGAAGACGTTCCGCCGGGGTGCGATGCCCGCGATGACCGCCGCGCCGTTCTCGGTCTCCAGCGTCACCACGTCGCCCGCCACGGGGGTGATCTTCTGCTTGCGGAAGATGCCCCGGGGCTTGCACTCCACGATGCCTTCCGACGTCTTAACGTAATAAAATCCGCCGATGCCTTTTGTGATATAACCTGTCATACCTTCTCCTTTAGCCCAGCCAGGACGTCCACCAGTCGCTGAGACCGCCGCCGGTGGAAGAAGACGAGCTGGCGCCGGTGCTCTCGCTGGAAGAGCTGCTGCCCCCGAAGAGGCCGCCCAGCCAGCCGCCGGAGCCGTCGCTGCTGGCGGTGCTCTCGCTGGGTGCTTCGGGTTCCGGTGCAGGCTCAGGGCCTGCGCTGACCACGACGCTGACGCGGGTGTTCAGCTTGGCCGATGCGCCCTCGCCGGGGTTCTGGCTGATGATGCTGCCCACGGGCTGGTCGCTGTACTGCTCCGTCTGGCTGCCCAGACCCAGCTTCCGCTGCACCAGCAGGGTGCGGGCGTCGTTCACGTTCATGCCGATGAGGCTGGGGACTTTGGTGGTGGTGGCCACCTGCGGGCGGCTGACGTAGATCACCACCGTGGTGCCTGCGGCCACCTGACTGCCTGCGGCGGGGTCGGTGCGGATGATGGAGCCTGCGGCCACCGACTCATCCACGGCCTGGGTGACCAGCACCGACACGCCCAGGTCCTTCAGCTGCTGTTCGCCGTCGGCCTGCACGTAGTTGGTCAGGTCGGGGACGGTGACGTAGTGGATGCCGAGGCTGACGGTGAGGGTCACGCTCTGGCCCTCGCGGACGGTGCGGCCCGCCACCGGCGACTGCTTGTAGACATAGCCTGCGGCGTAGTCGTTGTTGTACTCCTCTTCCCAGTTGACGACCACCTGACCGGAGGCCACCTGCTCAGAGGCGTTCACCTCGTCCTGCGTCATGCCGCTGAAATCGCTCAGCACGATGTCGTCGCTTTTGGTCATGATGTTGCTGGAATCGTTCAGGATGGTCCAGCACAGGGCCGCACAGGCCAGCGCAAAGGCCGTCGTGATGCCCAGCAGCACCGGCATAAAGGCGCTGCGCTTCTTCTTTTTCGCCTTGGCTTTGGGGCGGGCGGGATTCGCCGCCGGTTTCTCCGGGGGTCTGCGGATGCTGCGTTTCTGCGGCATGGGGTCATTCACCACCTTTTCAGGTTCTTCCTTTACATATTGATACTGGAACGTGACGGAGGGGTCCTGCACGTAGGCGTCCAGTGCTCCCAGCATCTCTGCGGCGCTGGAATACCGGTTGACCGGCAGCTTCGCCATGGCGCGTTCCGTAATTTGCACGAGGCCCAGCGGCACGTCCGGGGCAAGCTCTGCCAGCGGCTTCGGGGTGTCCCGTATCTGCTTGCGGGCCACCTCCACCATGTCGTCGGCGTCGAAGGGCAGCCTGCCCGAGAGCATCTCGTACATCATGACGCCCACGGAGTAGATGTCGCTCTTGGGGTCGGTCTCCTCCCCCTTCGCCTGTTCGGGGCTGATGTAGTGGACGCTGCCCATGGCCTTTTTGCCGTTCTGTATCTGGTTCTCGGCCCGGGAGATGCGGGCGATGCCAAAGTCCATCATCCGCAGCTGGCCGTTGTCCAGCAGCATGATGTTCTGGGGCTTGATGTCCCGGTGGACGACGCCGTTGCGGTGGGCGTGGTCGAGGGCGCGGAGGATCTGAGCGATGAAATGGACGGTCTCCCGGCTGGTGATCTTGCCGCCCCGCTCGTTGAGGTACTCCCGGAGGGTCATGCCCTCCACGCACTCCATCACGATATACTGTAAGTTTTCGCTGACAGAGACGTCGTAGACCTTGACGATGTTGGGGTGGTTGAGCAGGGAGATGGCCTTGGACTCGTTCTTGAAGCGGCGGACGAGGTCGGCGTCATGCATCAGCTCCTGACGCAGCACCTTGACGGCCACCACCGTGCCTTCCGGCACAGGCCCGCCGGGGGCAGAGACCACGGCCTTGTAGACGTTGGCCATGCCGCCTGCGCCGATGAGCTCCTGAATGGTGTAGAGCCCGTCCAGCGTCTTGCCGATGAGATTATCCATGCTTCACCTCCAGCGGCTCCACGCCCAGCAGCAGCGCGGTGATGTTGTCGGGGCCGCCGCCCGCGTTGGCGGCGTCCACCAGCCGGTCGGGGATGTCGTAGAACCCGCCCTTCGTGAAGATCTCTTCGATCTTTTCTTTGGGCAGGACGTTGGTGAGGCCGTCGGTGCAGAGCAGGATCATATCGCCCTTCTGCACCGGCACGCTGGTGAACTCGGGGTCGAGGCGGTAGTCCACGCCCAGCGCCCGGGTGATGATGTTCTTCTGGGGGTGATGCTCGGCTTCCTCGGCGGTGATGGTGCCGCAGTCCACCAGCTCCTGCACGTAGGAGTGGTCGTGGGTGAGCTGGGTGAGTCTGCCGTCCCGGACGAGGTAGGCCCGGGAGTCGCCTGCGTGGCAGATAAAGGCGTTGCCGCCCCGCACGAGGGCGCAGACCGCCGTGGTACCCATGCCCGCCAGCTCCTCCTCCCGGGAGGCTTTCTGGAAGACGAAGCGGTTGGCGTTGATGAGCGCCCGCGTCAAAAACTTTTCCTCGTCGCCGGGCAGGCACTGGGCGTACTGCTCGTGGAAGCTGTGCTCGATGACGTCGCAGGCGCTCACGGAAGCCTCACGGCCTCCCCGCGCACCGCCCATGCCGTCGCACACGAGGCCCCAGGCCGCGTCGCTGTTCAGCTCGCCTGCCCGGTAGTCATCCTGATTCTCGGGGCGGACGCTGCCGACGTCTGTTTTTCCTGCAAGTTTCATAGGATTCTCCTTCTCAAACTTTGCCGTTCATCTCGTCGCGGCGGAGCTGGCCGCAGGCGGCGCTGATCTCGCTGCCCAGACGGCGGCGGACGGTGGCGTTGACGCCGAGGCTTTCCAGCTTCTGCTGGAAGCGCCGGACGTTGGCGGCGTCGGTAGCCGAATAAGGGCTGCCGTCCACCGGGTTGATGGGGATGAGGTTGACGTGAGCGCCCATCCCCCGGATGAGGTCGGCCAGCTGCCTGGCGCAGGCGTCGGAGTCGTTGACCCCCCGCACCATGGAGTACTCGAAGCTCACTCTCCGGCCCGTCGTCTCCTGATACCGGCGCACGGCCTGCATCAGCACCTCCACGGGGTAGGCGTCGTTCACGGGCATCATGCCGCTGCGGATGTCGTTGTTGGGGGCGTGGAGAGAGACGGAGAGGGTGAGCTGGAGCTTCTTCTCGGCCAGCTGGTCGATCTTCGGCACGAGGCCGCAGGTGGAGAGGCTGATGTTCCGCATCCCGATGTTCACGCCCTCGGGGGACGAGATGTTCTCGAGAAAGCGCATCACTTCGTCGAAATTATCCAGCGGCTCCCCAATGCCCATCAGCACGATGTGGGAGATGCGCTCCCCGATGTCCTTCTGGGCGGTGTAAATTTCGGAGCATATCTCGCCCGCCTCGAGGTTGCGCACCCGGCCCGCCTGGGTCGAGGCGCAGAAGCGGCAGCCCATCCGACAGCCCACCTGAGTGGACACGCAGACCGTGTTGCCGTAGTGGTAGCGCATGACGACGGTCTCGATGCAGTTGCCGTCGGCCATCCGCAGCAGGTACTTCACGGTGCCGTCCTTGGCCTCCTGCCGTCGCTCGATGATGGGCGCGGCGATGTAAAATGCCTCCTCGAGCTTTGCCAGCAGGGCTTTGGGCTGGTCGGTCATGGCCGAAAAGTCGGTCACGAGCTTCTGGTGGACCCAGTGGAAGATCTGCTTTGCCCGGAAGCCGGGCTGGCCCATCGCTTTCAGCTCCGCTGTCAGCTGTTCCAGCGTCAGGGAGGATATACAGCGTTTAGTCTCCATGAAAATCTCCTTTTGTCAGGAATCACGTTTCTGCATCGCGCAGAGGAAAAAGCCGTCCATGCCGGTGCGGGTGGGAACGGAAAGCGCACCCCAGTCCCCCACGGTCATCCCGGCCGGGAAACGGACGTCCGGCGTCACCATCCGGAACTCCGGGTGTCGGCCCACGAAGGCCCGCACCTGCTCTTCGTTCTCGGCAGGGTCGATGGTGCAGGTGGAGTAGACCAGACGCCCGCCCTCTTTCAGGTGGGCGGCGGCTGTATCCAGAATGGCCGACTGGGTGGCCAATAATTCATCGTGACGCGCTTTTTCGAGGGTCTTGTACCGGATGTCCGGCTTCTTGGCGAGGATGCCGAGGCCGCTGCAGGGGGCGTCTACCAAAATAGCGTCCGCCATGGGCAGGTCGGCGTCAGGTCTGGTGCCGTCGGAGACGCGGGGCTCCACGTGGGCAAACCCCATCCGCTCCACGGCCTTGCGGATGAGCTGGACGCGGTTCTCGCTGACGTCGCAGCTCACCAGCCGCCCTTCGTCCTGCATCTCCTCGATGAGAAGCAGGCTCTTGCCGCCGGGGGCGGCGCAGAGGTCGAGGACGGTATCGCCGGGCTTTGCCTCCACGCAGAGGGCGGCAAGCTGGCTGGCCTGCCCCTCCACATGGAAATATCCGTCCCGGAAAAGCCCGCTCTCCGCCGGGCTCCCCTCGAAGCGGGCTAAGACGCTGCCCGGCAGGAGGCCCGGGGCGGCGGTCTTCGCGCCCGAGGCCAGCAGCTTTTCGCAGAGGGCTTCCGGCGTCCCTTTCAGGGGGTTGGCCCGGAGGCTGGTCAGGCCGCCGTCGGCGGTGTGGGTCAGGATGTCCAGCGCCTCGTCGGGGTAGTGTTCGTGGAGGAACGCTGCCACGTCCCGGCCCGCCGAGCCCAGCACCATCAGCCGCTCCACCTCGTCGGCGAAGACGGCAGAGCCGAGGTCATAGCCGATGGCCCGGCGCAGCACGGCGTTCACGAGGCCGGAGGCGCTGGCTTTCCGGAAGGTGCGGGTCAGCTTGACGGCCTCATTGACCGCCGCCGAAGCAGGCACCTGCATATAGCGGGCCTGCGCCAGCGCGGCGCGGAGGATCTCCCGCACCTGCGGGTCGAGCTTGGCAAGCCCTTTGGGCAAAAACTGGCTCAGGATATAGTCCAGCGTCCCCTGATGTTCCAGCACGGTATAAAATATCGCGCTGGCAAATGCTTTATCGCGGCCTTCCAGCTTCTGGCGGCGCAGCTCTGCGTCGAGGATGAGGTTCGAAAAACCGTCCTGCTCCTGCCGCACCAGCGCCGCCACCGCCGCCGCGCGGGGGTTCGGGCCGCTCACAGGCTGTCCCCCGCCTTGAGGCGGAGACCGGCGGCGAAGGAGGTGCCGTCCATGGGCTTCTTGCCCTCCGGCACGACGTGCAGCAGCTGAATAGCGCCCTCACCGCAGGCCACGGTCAGGGGCTTGGTGGCGAGGACAGTGCCGGCGGCTTCGCCGTGGCTTTCCGCGACGCGGCACTCCATGACTTTGACCTTCTTGCCGCCCGCCGTCACGAACCATGCCCCGGGCCACGGGTTCATGCCCCGCACCCAGTTGTGGATGTGGTCGGCACTGTCGGTCAGATGGAACTCCGCCATCTCCTTGCTCAGCATGGGGGCGGTGGAAGCGTTCTCGTGGGCCTGAGGTTCTGCCTTGAGCGTACCAGCTTCAATGGCAGGCAGGGTCTCACAGAGAACCCGTGCGCCCACGGCAGTGACCCTGTCGAACAGCTGGCCGCTGGTCTCCTCGGGGTCAATGGCGATCTTCTCGCAGGCCAGCACGTCGCCGGTGTCGAGGCCCTCGTCCATCTGCATGATGGAGACGCCCGTCTCGGCGTCGCCGTTCAGCACCGCCCACTGCACGGGCGCGCTGCCCCGATATTTCGGCAGCAGGGAGACGTGGAGGTTGATGCAGCCGTATTTCGGCGCTTCCAGCACCGATCTCGGCAGGATGCAGCCGTAGGCCACCACGACGATGAGCTCAGGAGCCAGCGCGCGGATGTTCTCGTCCTCGCCGCCGTCCCGCAGGGTGCGGGGCTGAAAGACGGGGGTGCCGTGGGCCAGCGCCACTTCCTTCACCGGGGGTGCGGTGAGCACCTGCTTGCGGCCCACGGGCTTATCGCGCCGGGTGTAGACCGCGCAGATGTCGTGGCCCGCCTCATACAGGGCTTTCAGGCAGTCCGCCGCAATATCCGGCGTCCCCATGAACAGAATGCGCATCAGTCGTTCTCCTTCTTCTTGGCGGCAGCAGCGCGGCCCTCCTCGGTGTCCTCATAGAAGAACTCGCTGGACTCCATGATGGTGATGCCGTCCAGATGGTCGTTCTCGTGCTGGATGCAGCGGGCCAGCAGGCCCTCGGCCTCCAGCTCGAACCAGTTGCCGTTGCGGTCCTGTGCACGCACCTTGACGGCAGCGGGACGGGTCACGGCACCGTTGTGACCGGGGAAGGACAGGCAGCCCTCGTAGGCGGTCTCCTCATCCTCAGAAACAGCCAGGATCTCGGGGTTGACGAAGTCGATGAACTTGTACTCATAATCCTCGGGGATCTCCTCGGGGGCATCGGTGGTGTCCCACACCACGAAGACGCGGCGCAGCATGCCAACCTGAGGGCCTGCCAGACCCACGCCGTCGGCGGTGATCATCGTCTCCCGCATGTCATCCAGCAGGGTGGCAAGGCGGTCGTCAAAGTTGGTCACGGGGCGGCAGACCTTGTTCAGGATGGGGTCGCCCTCTTTTACGATATTGCGGATAGCCATAGTGGTACCTCCAAAATTTGTTGTGTTGTATCAGATATCCCCGTCCGAGTGCAGATCGACCACAACGGTGGCCTTGCTGGGCAGTTTTTCCTGCTCGTAGAGAGTCAGCGTTTCCCGGATAAGATCCCGGAAACGGTGGTCGTTGCGGCACTTGACGGTGAGCTTATAGCGGTAGGAATCGTTGATCTTTTCAATGCTGCCGGGGGTGGGGCCCAGCACCCGCAGGGGCAGGTCGGGCTGTTTGGCCGCCTGTCGGCCCAGCAGGGCCGCAAAGCGGGCGGAAGCCCGGGCCACCTCGCTCTCCTTTGGCCCGGCAAAACCCACAACGCAGAGCCCGCAGAAGGGCGGATAAAGCCCCAGCTTCCGGTAGGCGATCTCCTGCTCGAAGAACGCATCGTAGTCCTGCGCGGCGGCAAGGTTGAGCACCGGGTTGTCCGGGTCGGTGGTCTGGATGATGGCAAAGCCGGGGTCTTTTGCCCGACCGCTCCGGCCCACCACCTGCGTGACGAGGCTGAACACGGTCTCATAGGCCCGGAAGCCCTGGGCGAACAGGAGCGAATCGATCCCCAGCACGCCCACCAGCGTCACATCCTCGAAATCCAGCCCCTTGGCCACCATCTGGGTGCCCACCATGATGTCATATTCATGCCGGGCAAACTTTGCCAGCAGCTTTTCGTGGGCATCCTTAGCGGCGGTGGTATCCTGATCCATCCGCAGGATGCGGGCCTCCGGAAAGAGCTTTGCCAATTCCTCCTCGGCCTTCTGGGTGCCAAAGCCCCGGTACTGCAGCTTGCCGCCGCAGGCCGGGCAAAGGGTGGGCGGCGGCTCCTGCTGGGAGCCGCAGTAGTGGCACAGCACCTTATGCGCTGATTTGTGGTACACCATGGGCACGCTGCACTTGGGGCACTTGAGCACCTCGCGGCAGTCCTCGCACTGGGCAATGGTCTGGTAGCCCCGGCGGTTGAGCAGAAGGATAGTCTGCTTTTCTGCCTCCAGATTGCGGCGGATGGCGTCCTCCAGTGCAAGGCTGATCTCCCGGGGGTTGCCCGCAGCCAGCTCTGCCCGCATATCCACGATCTGCACGCTGGGCAGCGGATTGCCGCCGTAGCGCTTGGTCAGCCGCACCAGCTGGGTACGTCCATTCTGCGCAGCGTAAAAACTCTCGGTGCTGGGGGTGGCACTGGCCAGAAGCAGCAGTGCGCCGTTTTCGGCGGCACGCTGCCGGGCGACCTCGTGGGCGGAGTAGCGCGGTGCGGATTCCGACCGGTAGGTGTGCTCCTGCTCTTCGTCAATGATGATAAGGCCGATATTTTCCAGCGGCGAAAACACCGCGCTGCGGGTGCCCACCACGATATCTGCACCGCCGTCCTGAATCATCTGCCATTGCAGCAGACGCTCGGTATGGTTGAGCGCGGAGTGCTGCACCGCCACCCGGCGGCCGAACTGCCCTTTTAGCCGCAGGATCATCTGCGGGGTCAGGCTGATCTCCGGTACCAGCACCAGCGCCTTGCGGCCAAGTTCCAGACAGCGGGCAATCAATTTTAAAAATACCAGCGTCTTGCCGCTGCCGGTAACGCCGTACAGCAGAGCCGAATGGGGCGCGGCATCTTCTAGCTTGGGCAGCAGCGTGTCGTAAGCCGCTTGCTGCTGTTCGGTGAGGGTAATGGGGTCATTGCGCAGCGGAATGGAGGCGTACAGGTCGATGGACTTATTCACCTTGCTGCATTCCAGCACGCCCTTGGTACACAGATTATCCAGCACCGCGCGGCTGATGCCTTTATCCTCCAACTCGTTCAGAGTGCGAGGGCCGCCGCTCAGCAACGCCACCGCTGCCAGCTGCTTTGCCGTAGGCTTTGGCTTTTGCGGCAGCGTACTCACAAGCTTGTAGGCATTTTCGGTGTGACGGGTAAGCTGCTTTTGCAGCACCGGGGTCACACCGTCTGCCGCCACGGCGGGCTTATACTGCGCACCATACGGAATGACCGCCTTGACGGCCTCGTAGTAGGTGCAGAAGGTGCGCTCCTTTAAAAAATGCACCAGCCGCAGCAACTCCGGTGTCAGACAGGCCGAGGCCGGGGCTACATCGAACAGATATTTGAGCTTGGAGTGCTCCGGCTCAGCATCGCAGGCCAGTACCACGCCCATGCGGGCGCGGCTGCCCTTGCCAAAGGGCACCAGCACCATACTGCCCAGACGCACCGCATTCTGGTGCTCCGGCAGAACAGCGTAGGTGTACAGCTTATCAAAATGGAAGGTCGCATTGCTGACGGCAACGCCTACCGTCTTGGGCATTCGTCCAACTCCTTCAACGCTTGATTTTTAGCCTTGCAGCCCGGCGCGCTGGCAGATGACCTGATACAGCTCTGCGGCGCAGGGCTCGATCTGATTATTGACCAGCTTTACGGTAAACTTATCCTGCTCGGCCAGCTCCTGCCGGGCAGTGGCGAGACGTTCCTGAATGCTTTCCTCAGTCTCGGTGCCGCGGCCGCGCAGGCGATGCTCAAGCTCCTCCACAGAGGGCGGCAGCAGGAACACGGTGGTAGCGCCCGGGAACATCCGGCGGATATTGGCAGCGCCGTGCACATCGATGACCAGCACGACCACCTTACCGGCTTCCAGCCGCTTTTCCACCTCAGATTTCAGGGTGCCGTAGTAGTTGCCGTTATAGAAGTTGTGCTCCACCACCTGATCGTTTTCCAGCAGCTGCTGGAACTGCTCGCGGGTGCGGTAGTAGTAGTCCACACCCTCCTGCTCGCCGGGGCGCGGGGTGCGGGTGGTGGCAGAGACGGTCTTTTCGATCTCGGGGTGTGCCTCGCGCAGTGCCTTGACCACGCTGTCCTTACCAGTACCGGCTGCACCGGAAACTACAAACAGAAATTTATCATTCGCCATGAGATGCTTCTTCCTCCATTGATGTTCTGCCCTCCTGCCCTGCGGCGCGGCTTGCCACCGTTTCGGGCTGAAGAGCGGACAGCACGACGTGATCGGAGTCCATGATGAGCACTGCACGGGTGCTGCGGCCATAAGAGGCATCGATCAGCATTCCCCGCTCGCGCGCTTCCTTCACCAGACGCTTGACCGGTGCAGAGTCCGGGCTGACGACTGCCACCACGCGCCCCGCACTGACCATATTGCCAAAGCCGATGTTGATGAGTTTCATAGGCTCCTCCACAACATATTATTCCAGATTTTGGATCTGCTCGCGGATCTTTTCGATCTCTGCCTTCATATCCACCACAATGCGGGTGATATCCAGATCCTGACACTTGGAGCCGATGGTATTGGTCTCGCGGTTCAGCTCCTGCGTCAGGAAATCCAGCTTGCGGCCCACCGGCTCGTTCTTCTCCAGAATGTCCCGATACTGCCGGATGTGGCTGCGCAGGCGGACCGTCTCCTCGTCCACGGCCGTTTTATCTGCAAAAATGGCGGCTTCCGTCAAAATGCGCGCCTCATCGATGTTCGTGTCTTCCAGCAGCGCTTTCAGCTTGGCGTACAGCTTCTCCGTGTATTTCTGCACACGCTCGGCGCTCGTCTGCTCGATCTCGCCCACCGCCTGCTCCAGATACACCAGGCGCGAAAGGATATCCGCCCTCAGCTTCTCCCCCTCGGCGGCGCGCATGGCGACGAAATTTTCCACCGCAGCCTCAGCCACGGCCTTCACGTCCGCCCACAACTGCTCCTCGTCCGTCTCTGCCTTGCGTGTGGTGAAGATATCTGAAAAACGCGTCAGCGTGCCCGCTGTGACATCGTTCTCAACACCCAGCGCACTGCTCATCTCGCCGATGGCATCCAGATATCCTTTTGCCAGGTCCAGGTTCACGCTGATGGAAGCCTCCGGCGCATCAACGTTTACCACGGTCAGCGCCAGCTCTGTTTTGCCGCGGGAGATGGTGGCGTTCACCAGCTTTTTCAGCTTGTCGTCCAAAAACGCAAAGCTGCGCGGCATGCGGGAGGTGTACTCAAAATATCGGGAGTTCACGCTTTTGATCTCGACTGTGATATCGCGCCCGCTTCGCTCCTGCTCGGCGCGCCCGTAGCCGGTCATGCTCAGCACCATAAAACAAGCCCTCTTTCCCCATGATAATAGATATATCTATATTACTGCTTTTCGCCATTTTTTGCAAGTTTTCTCGCTGTTTCTCCTCCGTGCTCCGCAACGCCCCGGGCCGTGCGGCGGCAAAAGGTACGAAAACAGCGCCGTCCCCATATGGGAACGGCGCTGTATAAAGCTGTTTACACCGGATGGGATTTGCCTTCAAAATCGACGTGATCACCGTCGACGCCGGCCAGCTTGTTGTTGCGCTTCTCAAAGAACTTGGGCGCGACCTGCGGGAACATGGCGTACGTGAGCACGTCCTCCTCCTGCATGACATACTTGCTGGCTTCCGCCTTCAGCTTCTCGATCTCCGGCTCCAGCAGATCTGCCGGACGGCAGGTGATGGGCTGCTCGTCGCCGAGGATCTGCTTTGTGAACTCGGGGCTGATGGGAGCAGGCGTCTTGCCGTAGTCGCCGTGAACAAGGCCTTTGAACTCCTTCGTTACCATCTTGTAACGCTCGCCCAGAATGACGTTGAACACCGCCTGGGTGCCGACGATCTGGCTCGTCGGGGTAACGAGCGGCGGATAGCCGGAGTCCTTGCGCACGCGGGGAATCTCCTGCAGCACGGCGTCGAGCTGGTCCTCCTTGCCCGCGTCCTTCAGCTGCTTGAGCAGGTTGGACAGCATACCGCCCGGCACCTGATACAGCAGCGTATTGGCGTCCACGCCCAGCATTTTCGGGCTGAGCTGGCCGCTGGCCAGATATTTCTCACGCAGCTTGGCGAAGTGCTCGCGCACCACGTTCAGCTTTTTCAGGTCAAGGCCCGTGTCGTAATCGGTACCCTGAAGCGCAGCCACAAGGCTCTCGGTGGGCATATGGCTGGTGCCCAGCGACAGCGGGCTGATGGCCGTATCTATAATATCCGCGCCCGCCTCAATGCCCTTCAGGATGGACATGGAAGCAAGGCCGGAGGTGTAGTGGCTGTGGATGTCCACGGGGATGGAAACAGTCTCTTTCAAGGACTTCACCAGTTCATAGGTGGAGTACGGCGTCAGCAGGCCGGCCATATCCTTGATGCAGATGCTGTGCGCGCCCATCTCCTCCAGGGTCTTGGCGTACTTGGCGAAATACTCGTTGTTGTGCACGGGGCTCAGCGTATAGCTGATGCAGCCCTGCACATGAGCCTTTTCCTTAATGGCGGCTTTGATGGCCGTCTCCAAGTTGCGCGGGTCGTTCAGCGCGTCGAAAATACGCAGGATGTCAATGCCGTTGGCAACGGACTTCTGCACGAAATACTCGACGGCGTCGTCCGCGTAATGGCGGTAGCCCAGCATGTTCTGGCCGCGGAACAGCATCTGCAGCTTGGTGTTCGGCATTTCCTTGCGCAGGATGCGCAGGCGGTCCCACGGGTCCTCGTCCAGGAAACGGATGCAGGAGTCAAACGTCGCGCCGCCCCAGCACTCTACGGAGTAATAGCCCACTTCATCCATCGCAGGCAGGATGGGACGCATCTCGTCCATCGTCATGCGCGTAGCGATCAGAGACTGATGCGCGTCGCGCAGGGCGACCTCGGTAATCTTAATCGGTTTTTTTGCCAAAATCGTTCACCTCTCTGTTCAGTTCAGGGAAACGAGCAGATCGCCCACGTTCACAACGTCGCCCTTGCGGCAGTTCACGGAAGCAACCGTGCCGTCCTGCGGCGCAACGATCTCGTTCTCCATCTTCATGGCTTCCAGGATGCACAGCACGTCGCCGGCCTTGACGGAAGCGCCCACAGCGGCCTTCACGTCCAAAATGTTGCCGGGCATCGGAGCCGTAACGGTGACAGCGCCGGTGCTGCCTGCGGCGGCAGGCGCGGCAGGGGCAGCAGCGGGGGCAGGCGCAGGAGCGGCAGCCGGGGCCGGGGCAGCTGCGGGAGCCGGAGCTGCGGCAACAGGCGCGGCAGCGGCGCCGCCGGCGGTCTCTTCCACAGTAACGTTATAAGCGGTGCCGTTTACGGTGATATTGAAAGTTTTCATGGGATATCCTCCTGTTTATTATCTTTACTATTTCAATTACAGAGTCATGTTGCCGTGTTTTTTCGGCAGACGCTGGGTACGTTTGGTGGAAAGCATATCCAGAGCGGATACAACGGCGGCGCGCACGCCTGCGGCGGGCACTGCCATATCGGCCAGGCCGGCTTCCACGGCAGCGGCGGCGCTGCACACATCGGCAGCATACCGGGCGGCCAGCTTCGCGGTATCGGCCACGATATTGGTGCCGTTCTCCAGCTCATCCTTATACAGCACGGTAACGGCTGCCTTCGGGTCCAGCGGGGCCACGGTGCAGCCCTCGACAGCGATCGTCAGGTCCGCGTTTGCCAGCGCGGTATACGCAACGCCCACGGCCTTGCCCGTGATGACAGCCACCTTCGCGGTGGTAGCGTCGGCGTAAGTACCTGCCAGACGCGCAGCTTCGCGCAGGCCGCCCGCCATATCATCGGAAGCGCTCTTTACAAAGCCGTCGGTATTTACAAGCGTGACAACCGGAATGCTGAACGCATCGCACAGACGTACAAAACGCGCGGCCTTGGACACGCAATTGCGGCACAGCACATCCTCGGCGCCCTTGGTGGCGACAATGCCCACCACATTGCCCGCCACCGTCGCCAGCGCGGTGTAAACGGTTTTGCCATAGCCCGCATACAGCTCGACTGCGCTGTTTGCGTCCGCGATGCTGGCTGCGGCTTCCACCGGGCAGTATTTCGCCAGGTTCAGCGTGCCCGCAGGAGCGGACGGCTCAAACACGGCGGGGCCGGCCAGATTGTTGGCAGGCAGCAGGCCCACCAGTTCGGCCGCCTTGGCAGCGGCCTCCTCGGCGCTGTCCACGACAATGGCCGCAACGCCCGCCTTGGCGGCAAACTCGGCGCTGCCCGCGCCCTCCAGCTTATCGCCTGCGGCGGCAGAGGTAAACGGAGCCGTCAAAAACAGCTCGCCCTCCTTGCTTACAATGCACACATCGGCAGCGGCAGCGGCCAGAGCGGAGCCCGCACCGCACACGCCGGTGACAACGGCGATCTGAGGCACAACGCCGGAGACCTTTGCCACGGCGGCGGCAACAGCCGCGCTGCCGGAAAGCGCCGCAAGGCCCTCTTCCAGCTTCGCGCCCACGGAGTTATAGAACGTTACGACGGGGTTGCCCGTTTTCGCGGCCATATCCAGAACTTTGACGACCTTCTCGGTGTCTTTTTCGGCCACGGCCGCGCCTGTCTGGCACACGGCGTAAACGGGGGTGCCGTTCGCGCTGCCAAACGCAGCGGTGACAGCGCCATCCGCGTAAAGCGCGCTGTAAGCGCCTTCGTCGAAGAATTTGGCAAGCACATCCTTGCCGGTTGTTGCGATAGCCATTAACAGCCCTCCTGCATTTTAAAAAAATTCCGAAATTAATATCATTATACTATTTTGACAAATCAATAACAAGTGTTTCTGTTATGATTTCCGTAAAATTATTCGCAAGTATGGAAAATACTGCCGTTGGGAACATCGCCCTGCGCTTCCGGGAAGAAAACGTTCTTCCATTCGGCAAGCTTTTCGTCCTCCCCGTTTACCCGGAAGGACGTGGCCCCGGCGTTTTCGCCTGCGGCCACACAGGCGCGCACCGCGCCGTCCACAAACATTTTTTCCTCCACGCCGCACTCCAGCACCTGCGTCACCGCGCCGTCCACACGGTACAGCATGTGGCCCAGATATTTGGGACCGTCCATTACGACATATCCCTCCACTTCTCCCTCGAAGCGGCCGTTGTTCAAAAGATCGATCACATCATATTCCCGGATGGGGCGCATTGCGATCATCCTCTGTTCCCTCCCCGTTTTTTTCTTGCCGCCACAGCGCCCTTGGGCGCGCGCGGGCCGTGAGGCCCAGCCGCGGTGCGGCGCGCGGCGTTGGCCGCCGTATTTTTCGCAATGGTGGCCGTGGCCTTCCCGCGGGAGGCGGCCGTGCGCAGCACCGCCACCTCCTGGCTTGTCAGCTCCCGGTACTGGCCTGGCTGCAGCACGCCCAGCTTTACCGCGCCCAGTGCCGAACGGCGCAACCGGATGACATCCAGGCCCACGGCTTCGCACATACGGCGGATCTGGCGGTTTTTTCCCTCACGGATGGTCATTTCCAGCACTGTCCGCTCCGGTTCGTCTGTCACCACATGGATGGCGGCGGGCAGCGTTTTGCTTCCGTCGTCCAGCACAACGCCGTCCGTCAGCGCAATGATCTGCTCCTCGGTTGCGTGGGGGCGCACCGTCACGCGGTACAGCTTGGACACTCCATGGCTGGGGTGCGTGAGCAGATTGGCAAAATCACCGTCATTCGTCAGCAGCAGCAGCCCCTCGCTGTCCTTGTCCAGACGCCCCACCGGGTACACCCGAACGGGCACGTCCGCAATCAGGTCCATTACCGTTTTGCGCCCGCGCTCATCGTTCGTGGTGGTGATGTAGCCCCGGGGCTTATACATCATATAATAATATTTCTCCGACTTCTTCGGCACATAGACCTTCTGTCCGTCTACAGTGAGCAGGTCTTTCAGCGTGTCCATTTTATCGCCCACTGTGACGGGCCTGCCGTTCAGCTTCACGCGGCCCTCACGGATGAGCTGTTCTGCGGCCCGGCGTGAGCATACGCCCTGCTCGGCCAGCACTTTCTGGATTCTTACGTCGCGCATGGTCTCTCCTTTTCTTTCCCCTGTCTGATCATTTTCCCGATGCAGCCCGGCCACAAAAAACGGCGGAGCCAGGGCGTGCGCGGGCCGGACAGCATGGCGCGTCCGGCCGCACGGCACGCCCGCGCCGCCGCGTTATTCCGCCGCCGGGGCCGCAGGCCGGGCTTCGCCCTGCGCCTGCTGCTCCTTCTGTTTGTTGTTGAACAGCGCCGTGATCTTATCAACCATGTCCGGCAGCATACCAATGGCGCGGTCTACACTGTTGGAGGTATCGGCAAGCTGCAGCATGCGCACGCTGCCGTCTTTTACCACCAGGAAAGCCACGGGCTGGATGGACACACCCGCACCGCCGCCGCCGCCGAACAGGTCCTTCGTCGTCTTGCTGGGAAAATCCGCGCCGCCGGAAGCGAACCCGAACGTCACCTTTGAAATGGGCAGCACCAGTGTGCCGTCCGCCATATTGATGGGATTTCCGATGATGGTATTGGAATCCACCATGCTCTTTATTTTTTCCAGGGTCACATCCATCAGGCCCTCAATGGGATGCTGGCTCATGCTGAATACCTCCGTTTGTTTTTGATGGCTCCGCAATGATATCAATTGGTTCGGCGCACAGCAGCCGCCTGCCGCAGCCTCTAAAGCACATGTTCATTCTTCAGCTGCACAAGCGCGTAAAGCGCCGCTGTTATCATTATAATCGGTGATGCGCCTATTTTACAAGAGAAATATGGCCCGGCCGTGATCTCTCCGGTAAAATCAGCCAAAATGCGCACCTGCCTGAAGCTCAGGTTGAAAAAATTTTGCAGCGCGGCGGCAGCTCCGCCCACCCATGCCTGCGCTCTGCCATAGGCGACAGCTGTCTGCGCCGCATCGTCCCTGTGTATGGGCAGGATAAAAATAATGCCTGTAAAATGCAGTGCCCGGAACACGCGGCGCATGAATGCACCGGCGGCGGAAAGGATGCCCTGCACCTTTTCAAACGTCATATGAAGCTTCGGCTCCGGCTTAGCCGGCTGCTCCTTCGGGGCACTTTCCGGCCGCGGCAGCGTTTTCTTTTTTTTTCGGTCCGCCTTTTCCTTCATGGGATACAGGCGGAAACTGAAAATGCCCAATAGTTTCAGTCTGGCCGTAAACTCTCCCTGCTTATACTCCACCGCCACAGCCGCCGGAACAATAAGCAGAACCGCAAGCAGCGCCAAAAGCCCCAGGACCACCCAAAGCAGCACCATCAGAAACGTGTGCATCACACATCCCCTTCCGGTGCAAACGCCTGTGCGCCGTCCGCGTCCTCATCGCCGGAATACGCAGCCTCCCCCGCGGCCTCTTCCATTTCCGCATAGTCGTCACCGTGCAGCGGCGGCAGCTCAGCCAGCGAGGCGATGCCGAACGTACGCAGGAATACATCCGTCGTGCGGAAAGACACCGGCCGTCCGGGCAGGTCCAGCCGTCCGGCTTCCTCGATCAGCCCTTTCTGCACCAGCGTCTGCACTGTGGACGAAGAATCCACGCCCCGCACCTGCTCGATAAAGGAGCGGGACACCGGCTGATTGTA
>ERZ827522.1689-NODE-1689-length-17930-cov-3.974993_pt1 | contig 17930 bp, 14 predicted proteins | sample MGYA00519580_ERZ827522 | MGnify/ENA primary metagenome ERZ827522 (study PRJEB31778, sample SAMEA3449340) | human gut metagenome | biome: human gut; feature: human-associated habitat; material: faeces | place: United Kingdom | collected 2010/2012 ... | reverse complement strand
CCCTGTGGACGTCTCCTTTGCTACGCAAATCAGAATTCCCTACTTCACATGTTTCGCACTTGGATATATTCTCTCCATTCTCTTATCTGGAAATCTCGTATCTAATATCTTCGTTATAGCATTTTCCGGTGTTGCTGCCTTCTGGTGTCTTTCATGATAACGGTTTAAAGCAAGCCCTGATACTGCCATATCGAATATCATAAATACAACTAAAAACCAGGTTAAAGGAACTCCGATTTTCTTTGGTATCTTCTCAATAAAACCTGATAGTTTCGGATATAATATTTTCATCCAGACTACGGCTGCGATTCCCCAGAAGAAACAGTACAATAAGTTGATTCTTCCGCCCAGATTAAATGGAATTTTACTGTAATCCCAGAATACGGTTCCAAAGACAAGCTCTAATACGACACTACATATATATTCGTAAGCACCGCCAAGGACTGTTCCGAATATAAAGATGAAGCTGTCGCTTCTATCGCGATATTGGTAGAGCATATAGGTGAGGAAAAAACAGCCAATTCCCCAGACAAGGCTAAATGGGCCATAAACTACACTGCTTCGGCTTGTGATAGTGCCCATCTTCCACCAGCAAAAGATAGTTTCTGTAATATCGCCAAGAAAAGAGCCAAGAAAGAACAGCCAGAACAGTTTGTAAAATCCACATCCTGCTGCAAATACACCAGTCATTTCCTGTGCTTTTTCTCGTCTTTGCAGTTTACTTAGGATGATTTCCTTGATTTCGAGACCCTCATGGCTTTTTTCAAGATGTTTTAACACCCAGCCAGTCAGACCATTTCCCATGTAATCTGCAGCTTTTTGTAAGTTATCAGCTACTTCTTCTACAAGGACTAGTTTTCCTAATCGTGCCAGGCGGATATGTACACTCAGAATTCCTGAAATAGTTCCGATAAAATCAATAACAATTACTATATAGACAATAATCAGAATGACTTTTCCTAATCCATATGGAAGTATTTCAATAATTTTACTTAAAAATGGATTTACAATCCAAATACACAACAGTGCCGCCGCACCCCATACTACCGTATAAGGTAAGTTAACATAGCCACCAAAGTTAAATCTCCGTCTGGAATAATCCTTCCATTTCTGATGGAAAATACGTTCTAGGGTCACTCCTGTAAAAGATGTGATAATAAATGAAAGAATCACTCCTCCTGCAAATAAAAATACAGGCTGGTCTTTTAATTCTGGTAAAAATAATGCAAAACCAACGGCTCCAAATCCGTAGGATGGACACCACGGGCCAAATAAAAATCCTACGTCAATAAACTTTTTTTCTTTTAATGCTGCTCCAGAAGTTCCTATTACCCATCCTGCAAAGGAATATAACAGAAAAAACCAGAACACTTCATACCAGGTATAGCTCAAAATTTTTCTCCTTTTTTTGAATTTGTGATATACTATATCATATTTTTGTGAAAGGAGAAAGTATGTGAATCCACCAAATGCTATTTTACATGAATTACTAAATCTTGCGGAAATTATGCTGACCAACGGTGCCGAGGTCAGCCGTGTGGAAGAAACGCTGAACCGAATGGGGCATGCCTACGGTGCCACCCAGATGAATGTATTTGCAATCACTTCAAGTATCGTTGTCACTATGGTCTTTGAAGAAGGCGAAGAATATACACAAACCCGAAGAATCACTACCCCTGTCGGCACAGATTTCTTTAAATTAGAACAGGCAAATGCACTCAGCAGGCGCTGTTGTTCTTCTCCTCTTTCCCTTCCAGATTTGAAAGATGAGATAAATAAAATTTCAAAAATCACTCCTGCTCCTTATACCATTTACCTGGGAAGCATGCTTGGTGCAGGTGGTTTTTCTGTCTTTTTTGGAGGAACAATTTTAGACGGAGCCATTGCCGTTATCTTTGCCTTTCTCCTTTGCTTTTTACAAAGGCATTTAAACTCTATATGCAGCAATACTTTAATCCTGCAGTTTTTCTGCTCCCTTTTTGTCGGCTCCGGCATTTGTGTAGCTGCACATTTCTTTCCGGTAATTCATGCAGACAAAGTTATGATCGGAGACATTATGCTGCTGATTCCCGGAATCCTTATGACAAACTCTATCCGCGACATTTTAATCGGTGACACGATTTCAGGCGTGATGCGTCTTGTAGAATCGCTTCTTTGGGCGGGAGCACTTGCCTGTGGATTTATGTGCGCTATCTGGTTTGTTGGAGGTGTGTTATGATATTACAATTTTTTGCAGCCTTTATTGGAGCTGCCGGCTTCGGCTTCTTATTTCATTTGCAATTTAAGCACATTTTCCCTGCCGCATTAGGTGGTGTACTGACCTGGGTTATCTATGTCATCGCAACTATCTGGGGATTTGATGTTTTCATTTCTTCTCTATTTGCCAGTGCTTTCGCCGCAATTTACTCCGAAGTCATCGCAAAAATAAGAAAAGCCCCTACCACCTTATTTTTAATCATTTCCGTTGTCGTTCTAATTCCCGGCGGCTCTCTCTATTACACGATGAGTTATGCTGTTCAGAAAAAATGGGCAGAAGCAGCAGCTTACGGCTCCCAAACATTACAGTGTGCTTTAGGACTTGCCATTGGAATGAGCCTCATCTGGATATTCCACGATATGGCAAGGAAGGTTTACTATTTAATTCATTAAGAGACAGACGCCCGAGAAGAGAGAAGATATCCTATATTTGTGGTCTCGGAGCAAGTGTTGGATGTGAGCGAGTAGAGCGAACATTCAACACGCCGCGACTAAAATCACAAATATGCCTTATTCGGGGCAATGGCTTCGTCTGTAGTTCGCTTAATGAATTAAATAGTAACCCCTTGACATTTTGTTCTATTTTGTTTATAGTTAGGATACTTATACGACTGACGGAAGTAAGTGGAATGAACCACATGAAGTATAAGACTCTTATAGCCGACCGTCTGGGCAATTCTTGTCTGGATGCTGGCTTTTTTATTTCTGATAAGATAATATTCTATCCAATATCCCTGATAAGAAGTAACTTTAAATCGTTATTAAGTCATGTGCTAAAGAAGATGTTTTTCCAAACATGCTCTAAAGAGCGAAAAATAAAATTATAGTTGTATGCTTGTCATTATTGTACTTATATCAGTACATTTGTACGATTTGATAATATTTTATCAACGCTCTAAAACCCTTTATTTTAAAGGCTCTACAAGCATTTTTGTGTATATGTTCAAAAAAAAGAACACATAATATCAAAAAATTGTTTGACGATTGCCAAAAATCATGTTAATAATGTTGTTAGATGATTAAAACTTAAATAAGTTAAAACTAATCATAGTAAATCATCTGAACAATTTTGTTGATTTTTTAGCAAACATATTTCAAAACCTTGACTTAAGGATTTTTTTAACAAACAGGGAGGTCAATTAAGATGTTACAAAAAGAACAATGGCAGGGATTTGAAGGAAGACTCTGGAAAGAAGAAATCAACGTTCGTGATTTTATCCAGAACAACTACACACCTTACGAGGGAGATTCTTCATTCCTTGCAGATCCGACCGAAGCAACAAACCAGCTCTGGGGCAAGCTTCAGGAACTCCAGAAAGAAGAACGTGCAAAAGGCGGCGTTCTGGATATGGAAACAGAAGTGGTATCTTCTCTTACCGCTTACGGTCCAGGTTATATCTGCGAAGAACTGAAAGATAAAGAACAGGTTGTGGGTCTTCAGACTGACAAACCTTTAAAACGTGCATTTATGCCGTTCGGTGGAATCAAAATGGCTGAGGAAGCATGCAAAACTTACGGATATGAACCAAACCCGAAATTCCATAAAATCTTTACAGATTATCATAAAACACATAACCAGGCAGTATTTGATGCCTACACACCGGAAATGAAAAAAGCACGTCACGCAAAAATCCTTACCGGTCTTCCGGATACTTACGGAAGAGGACGTATCGTCGGCGATTACCGCCGTGTTGCCCTCTACGGAATCGATCTCCTGATCGCTATGAAGCAGGACGATCTCGCAAACTGCGGATACGGATCCATGCGTGACAATGTCATCCGTCAGCGGGAAGAACTTGCAGAACAGATCCGTGCCCTCAAGGGTATGAAAGAAATGGCTGCTGTCTACGGATTCGACATTTCCGAGCCAGCAAAAAATGCAAAAGAAGCATTCCAGTGGCTGTACTTTGGATATCTTGCAGCGATCAAGACTCAGAACGGAGCTGCAATGAGTGTTGGACGTATCTCCACATTCCTTGATATCTATATTGAGAGAGACCTTGAGAACGGAACCCTTACAGAGAAAGAGGCACAGGAGCTTGTTGACCACATGGTAATGAAATTCCGTATGGTTAAATTTGCCCGTATCCCGTCTTACAATCAGCTCTTCTCCGGTGACCCGGTATGGGCAACTCTGGAAGTAGCAGGTATGGGACAGGACGGACGTTCCATGGTAACAAAGAACGACTACCGTTTCCTTCATACACTTGAGGATATGGGACCGGCTCCGGAGCCGAACCTTACTGTTCTCTATTCTTCAAGACTGCCTGAGAACTTCAAGAAATATGCAGCAGACATCTCTGTTACAACAAGTTCCATCCAGTACGAGAACGATGATGTTATGCGTCCGGTATGGGGCGATGACTACAGCATCTGCTGCTGTGTATCTGCTACAGAGACAGGTAAAGAGATGCAGTTCTTCGGCGCTCGTGCAAACCTTGCAAAATGCCTTCTTTACGCGATCAACGGTGGTGTTGACGAGAAGACAAAACAGCAGGTAGGACCACAGTACCAGCCGATCACTTCCGAGTACCTTGACTATGATGAAGTAATCCAGAAATACGACCAGATGATGGACTGGCTTGCACATCTGTATGTTGGAACACTGAACATGATCCACTACATGCATGATAAATACTACTATGAGGCAGCTGAGATGGCACTCATTGATACAAAGGTTGACCGTTCTTTTGCAACTGGTATCGCCGGATTCTCACATGTAGTAGATTCCCTTTCCGCTATCAAATATGCAAAAGTAAAAGCAATCCGTGACGAGGACGGAATCACAACAGACTTCCAGGTTGAGGGTGACTTCCCACGCTATGGTAACGATGATGACAGAGCAGATGAGATCGCAACAACACTGCTTTCCACATTCCTTGAGAAACTGAAACACATCCATACCTATCGTGATTCCAAGCCAACCACATCCATCCTTACCATCACATCCAACGTTGTATATGGTAAAGCTACAGGATCTCTTCCGGACGGAAGAAAAGCCGGTGAGCCTCTGGCACCGGGAGCTAACCCGTCTTACGGCGCAGAGCAGAACGGACTTCTTGCTTCCCTGAACTCTGTTGCAAAACTTGATTATGAGGATGCCCTTGACGGAATCTCCAATACTCAGACCATCAACCCGGATGCCCTTGGACATTCTGAGGAAGAGCGTACAGAGAACCTTGTAAACGTACTTGACGGATACTTTGACCGTGGTGCACATCACCTCAATGTAAACGTATTCGGTAAAGAAAAACTCATCGATGCTATGGAGCATCCGGAAAAAGAGGAGTATGCAAACTTCACGATCCGTGTTTCCGGATATGCTGTTAAGTTCATCGACCTTACAAGAGAGCAGCAGCTTGACGTTATCGCAAGAACCTGCCACGAAAGGATGTAATAAAAAATATGGACGACCAGAAAAAAATCACTGGCTACGTCCACTCACTGGAGAGCTTCGGCTCTGTTGACGGACCAGGAGTCCGGTATGTGATCTTTTTGAGCGGCTGTGCCATGCGCTGCCAGTTCTGCCACAATCCGGACACCTGGCAAATGAAAACAGGAACGGAGTACACAGCAGATGAGCTGCTTGAAAAAGTATGTCGATACCGCTCTTACTGGGGAAGTAAGGGCGGTATTACTGTGAGTGGAGGCGAGCCACTGTTACAGATCGATTTCCTCACTGAGCTTTTTAAGAAAGCCAAGAAACTTGGAATCCACACAACACTTGATACCAGCGGCAATCCTTACACAGAAGAGGGCCCATGGCATGAAAAATGGGAAGAGCTGATGAAATATACAGATCTTGTCATGTTGGATATCAAACATATTGATGAGGAACAGCACAAGATCCTCACAGGATGTACCAACAAAAATATCCTTGCCATGGCGAAGAAACTTTCCGATATGGGCATAGCCATGTGGATTCGCCATGTACTGGTACCGGAGCGCAATGATCGTGACGATTACCTTCATCGCCTGGCTGATTTTATCGGTACGCTGAAAACTGTAGAGAGAGTGGAAGTTCTTCCGTATCATACGCTCGGAATTTTCAAATGGGAAAACCTTCATCTTGACTATCCGTTGAAAGGTATTAATCCTCCAACAAAAGAACGGATTGAAAATGCGGAGAAAATCTTGGGAGCAGGTACACATTAACGCACATATCTGAGGCAGGCTTCGGGTCAAGCGGATATTCGCAATCCACTTCGCTACTTGCTCATAACCATATCACATGTCTAAAAATCGACATGGATATGGTTTTTTTATATTTCTCACTATACTTTAAAAAAAATTAGTGATATCATAGATATAATAGGTAATAAAAATGAAATGGAATACTATGGACAGGTAAAGCAAAGGAAGAAGAATGGGGACAAAAGATATCATGACAATGCAGGAAGTACAGGAGATGAAGCAGCAGCTGGAGCAGGTTTTTTCTATTGTACGTCTGCTGGATGGAGAAATACTGGAAACAGGAGAGGGAATAGAGCCCCCATGTCAGTGCTATTCCATATGGGGTAAGGACGAAAGATGTACTAACTGTATTTCCAGAAAAGCACTGAAAGAAAAACGCCAGAAAACAAAAATAGAAATAGTAGACTCTAAAGTTTATCAGGTAATTTCCAAATATCTGAATATTGATGGCAAACCATATATCATGGAAATGATCAATAATCTGGAAGATGACGATATCATTGATTCAGAAGACAGAGAGAATCTTCTTGCAGAACTCAGTGGATATGCGGATGAATTGTATAAAGACGCTCTTACAGGTGTTTTTAATCGAAGATATTATGAGGATAAGGTCAGAAATCTGGAGAGTTCTGCCGGCGTGGCTATGGTGGATCTGGATGATTTTAAACTTTATAACGATACCTATGGACATGATGCAGGTGATAAAGCATTAAAGGTAGTTGTGGAGGTTATCCGTCGACATGTACGTAAGACAGACAAGGTTGTTCGTTTCGGAGGAGATGAATTTCTTCTGCTGATACCGGACATCAATGTGGATAATTTTACCAAGAAACTGAAGGAAATCCAGGAAGAAGTTCATGCAGCCAGAGTTCCTGGATATTCTCAGCTGAAGTTGTCAGTAAGTATTGGCGGAGTACTTTCTACCGGAGAAAAACTGGGAGAAGCAGTACTTCGTGCGGATAAGTTTATGTATCGTGCGAAACAGCGCAAAAATATGGTCGTGATCAGTGAAAATGAGATTGCAGGAAGAAACAGCGCACAGGAGATCCTTCTGCAGGATAAAACAAGGCTGACGATCCTGATCGTAGATGATTCCGAGATGAACCGCTGCATTTTGTCGGAAATGCTTGGAGCAGATTATGATATTCTGGAAGCGACCAATGGCGAGGAAGCCATCAAGCTTCTGAGACAGTATGAAACCGGAATCTCGCTTGTACTTCTTGACCTGGTAATGCCCGTAATGGATGGATTCGGTGTACTGAGTTATATGAACGAAAGAAACTGGATCGAGGATATTCCGGTTATCATGATTTCCGGGGAGGACTCTGTTTCTTATGTAAGACGGGCCTTTGATCTGGGAGTTGCAGATTATATCAAGAAACCGTTTGATGCGCAGGTTGTATACAAGCGTGTTTATAATACCATTACTCTGTATGCGAAACAGAGAAGACTTCTGGTTCTTGTCACAGATCAGATTTACGAGAAAGAAAAGAATAATCGTATGATGATCAGCATCTTAAGCCAGATCGTAGAATTCAGAAATGGTGAGAGTGGAGCTCATGTTTTGCATATCAACATTATCACGGAACTGATCTTGGAGAGACTGATACAGAAAACGGACAAGTATGATCTGTCCAGTTCTGTAAGAAGAATGATCGTTACAGCATCTGCTCTTCATGATATCGGAAAGATTGGTATTGATGACAAGATCCTGAATAAACCAGGCAAACTGACAAAAGAGGAATTCGAGGTTATCAAGACACACAGTGCCATCGGTGCCTCCATGCTGGAGAACCTGGAATATTATAAAAACGAACCGCTGGTTCGGATTGCCCATGACATCTGCAGATGGCATCACGAACGCTACGATGGAAAAGGCTACCCGGATGGCCTGAAGGGAGAAGAAATCCCGATTTCCGCACAGGTAGTTGCACTGGCTGATGTATATGATGCGCTGATCAGTGATCGTGTATATAAGAAAGCTTATTCCCATGAGAAAGCGGTTGAGATGATCCTGAATGGAGAATGTGGAACTTTTAATCCGCTCCTCCTGGAATGTCTGAAAGATATTCAGGGCCGTCTGAAAGAAGAAATGACTACAATGTCAGAAGAACGTGCAGAAACTGAAGACAGCGGAAGCGCCACTTCAGAATTTGAAGGCTACGAAAAGACAAAAGAAGAGCTTTTTAAATCTATGTCAGAAGATATTCGAAAAGAATATATAGATACTATCCCAACAATCGGGGGGGGGGAAAACAGACGTTCCTGAAAAGTAAATAAAAAATAACCAACGGAAACGAGAAAAGCTGATGTGATTCATGGATCACACCAGCTCTTTGTTTTTAATAAGCATTTCTTTGATAATATTCTGAGTATACGCACCCAGGTGACGCTGAGTATCCCGGTCAAGCTCAGATGGAATGATTGGTTTGCCGTACTCAATTACCACATGAGTAGGAGACATCTTTGGAAAATTGGCTTCCCAGATGTTTGCGGAATTGCTGATCGCGATAGGAATGATCGGACTCTTTGCTCTGGTTGCGATCTTGAAACTACCGTCATGAAATGACAGCATATCGGTTTCATCTGCGTTTTTGTTTCTGCTTCCTTCCGGGAAGATGCATACGGAGATTCCGGATTTTACATAATCTGCCGCCTGAAGGATGGTTTTCAGTCCCTGTTTGATATCCTCTCTGTCAAGGAAGAGGCAGTAGAGGTTACGCATCCAGTTGGAAAGCAGCGGGTAACGTTCCATTTCTTTCTTTGCAACATAACCGGTACGGATCGGGCAGCGGCTGTAGGTCAGCAGAATGTCAAAATAACTTCTGTGATTCGCCACATAGAGAACAGCCTGATCTTTCGGGACATTCTCTTCACCGATGACGGTGACCTTGGCACCTGTGATCCACAGGATAAATTTAAATATGGCCTGTACCATACGCAGAGAGCTGATATCCTTGGTCATTGGAGAGAATTTGCCGATGATCCATTCCACCAGAAGAACCGGGATCGTCAGCACCAGATAAGCGATGACAACGATACAGACAAGTATAAATCGAATCATGTCTTCTGTCCTTTCTATATTGTGATGCAGTTTTGCATCCTGACACCATTATACGAAGAATTTTCGATAGTTGCAATAAATCTTTCCCGGATTACATAGAATAAATACTGAGTAATGCAGGCTGCTGATAAAAGAGGGGATTATGAAAAGATCAGTTTTTCTGCTAATTGCTGTAATAACGGCTTTTCTGCTTTCCGGCTGCCGTTTCGTCCGGATCGAGGAGGAAGAGCGGAAACCGGTTGCCTATACAGTGGTAGAAAAGTCCGATATCCCGGAGGAACTTTCCCGGATCATGGAAGAAAAAAAGGAAAAAGAATTTCAGTTAAGTTATGAAACTGGAGAAGACCTGTATCTTGCAAAGGGATATGGCCGGCAGATGAGCGGAGGTTACAGTATCCAGGTGGAAGAACTTGGAGAATCCGGTAACGGGCTTTTTTTTGTTACAAGACTTCTTGGCCCGGAAGATCTGAAAGAAGCCGGAGTACCATCGTATCCCTGTATTGTGATAAAAACCTCAAGGCAGAAAAAACCGGTAACGTTCACAGAGGGAAGCGGCAGGTAAAAAAATTCTGAGAAAGGGGAAACGATTGTGGAATTAAAGAAGGAGATCATGCAGATACTGAAAGAAAAAAGCAGGGCAAAAAGCCAGATCACTTTTGATGAAGATTTTAATGTACCAGATGCGAAACCGGATGTGGGAAGGCTGATCCAGTATAAAGGAAGGATCAGTATGGATGATGTCCATCTCGCTGACGGAAAAGGGATCCTGAGAGGAGATCTGCAGGTAGATATTCTTTATGTGGGAGAAGAAAACGGAATTATCAGCAGCATTACGGCAAAATTGCCGTTTGAGGAAACACTGAACCTGAAAGACATTGTAAATGGAGATAAACTGTGCCTGAAGTGGGAGATTGAGGATCTTACCATCCGGCTGATCCATTCCAGAAAGCTGAATATCAAAGCACTGGTAACATTTTATGGAGCAGTAGATGAGACGGAGCAGGTTCGTCTTCCGGTAGCGCTGGATGCTACGGATATCTCTGTCAGAAAGAAAACAGTCCGATTTCTGGGACTTACCGTACATAAAAAAGATACCCTGCGTGTTAAGGATGAATATACCATTGCTTCCAATCGTCCGGACATTTCCGGCCTGATCTGGTATACCATGGATATACGGGGACTGGATCTGAAACCGGAAGAAAACATCGTAAAAGCAAGGGGAGAGCTGACGGTTTTTGTACTGTACGAATCAGAAGATACAGAGACACCGGTACAGTGGCTGGAATATTCACTTCCTTTTTCAGGAGAAGTGGAATGTCCGGATTGTACAGAAGAATTGATCCCGGATATTGAAGTTTCCGTGATGCACCAGAGCCTGGAAGTAAAGCCGGATGCAGATGGAGAGGAACGGATACTGGTTTCTGATGTAGTGCTGGAACTGGATATGAAATTTTTCCGGGAGGAAGAATATTCACTGGTTACAGATGTGTATACACCACTTCGGGAATGCGTTCCGGAAGGGAAAAATGAAGTTTTGGAAAAACTTCTGGTGCGGAATTTCTCCAGATGCCGGATCACTGACCGCATTCAGGTAAAAGAAACCCAGGGGAAAATCCTCCAGCTCTGTCACAGCCAGGGAAAAGTAAAGATCGATAAGACCAGGATCGTGGAAAACGGAGTGCAGGCAGATGGAGTGATCATGCTGAAGATCCTGTATATTATCGGAAACGACAGTATGCCTTTTTACTCCATGGAGGCCATGATCCCGTTTTCTCATGTGGTGGAAGCGAGAGGAATCCGGCCGGACAGCAGCTACCGGTTAAAGGCAGAACTGGAACAGCTTTCTGCAGCCATGGCGGACGGAAATGAGATCGAGATCCGGGCGTCAGTGGGCCTGAATCTTCTTGCAGTCATCCGGGAACCCGTATTTATCATTGACAAAGTGGAAGAAAAACCTCTGGATATGAAAAAGATCCAGGCTATGCCGGGAATCCTGATCTATATGGTAAAACCGGGAGATGAGCTGTGGGATATCGCAAGAAAATATCATACATCCATTGAAGAAATCTGCACTCTGAACGGGCTTAAGGAAAATCAGGAGCCATCTCCGGGAACACCGCTTCTTGTGGTGAAAAAAGTAGAAGGACAGATCAAATGAGAAAAAAACAGCAGAAAATGAAAAAAGCTGGAAAATTTTGCTGTTGAAAAGACTGCAAAAATCATATAAAATATACATATAAATACTGTATACAAAGTACAAATGGAGGGGCTTATGCGTTTAAAAGCAATGGCAAAGATCAATCTCGGACTTGATGTTCTGGGGAAGAGAGAGGACGGCTATCATGAGGTACGCATGATCATGCAGACCATCCGTATGTATGATATCCTGGATATCAGAAAGACGAAACGGCCGGGAATCGTGCTGACAACCAATCTTCCGTTTATTCCCACTGACAGCCGAAATCTTGTATATAAAGCAGCAGAGATGCTGATGGAAGAATTTGAAATAGAAGAGGGACTTTCCATTAAACTTCGCAAGTTCATTCCGGTAGCGGCAGGTATGGCAGGCGGAAGCTCTGATGCTGCGGCTGCATTTGTAGGTGTGAACCGGATGTTTCATCTGGGCCTGACGGAAGAGCAGCTGATGGAGCGCGCAGTGAAGGTAGGAGCAGATGTTCCGTACTGTATTATGCGTGGAACAGCCCTTGCAGAGGGAATCGGTGAGAAGCTGAAGCGACTTCCGAAAGTTCCGGAATGCTATGTGCTGGTAGGAAAACCGGGAATCAATGTTTCCACAAAAACCGCCTACGAAAATCTCAATCTGGCAGGAATCGGGAAACATCCGGATATCGATGGACTTATCAGGGATATTGAGGACGGTGATCTTTATGCCATGGCATCAAAAATGGAGAATGTATTTGAGCCTGGAATTATCCGTCAGTATCCTGTAATTGGAAATATCAAAGAACTCATGGAAGAAAAAGGAGCGCTGAAAGCGGTGATGAGCGGAAGCGGTCCAACGGTATTTGGTATTTTTGATAACAGAGATAAGATGGCGGCGGCAGCCAGAAGTCTCAGAAAGAGCGGACTGGCAAAAACAGTATTTGCCACGGATATTTACAACAGGGATGGAGGAGTTACAAATGACAAGTGATTTTTCTGTGGATATGAATGAGTATCTGCCACTTCGGGATGTTGTTTTTAACACCTTGAGGCAGGCAATTCTGAAAGGAGAACTGAAACCGGGGGAGAGACTTCTGGAGATCGCTCTTGCAGAGCGTCTGGGTGTCAGCAGAACACCGGTGCGTGAGGCCATGCGTAAGCTGGAGCAGGAAGGCCTTGTAGTGATGATCCCACGCCGGGGAGCCCAGGTTGCAAGCATCACCGAAAAAGATCTGAACGATGTTCTTGAGGTGCGTATCGCGCTTGAGAATGTAGCCATAGAAAAGGCATGTAAGCTGATCACAGAGGAGGAGCTTGGACGGCTCTGGGTAGCAGCCAAAGAATTCGAGAAAACAAAAGCAGAGGGAAATCTTGTTCGTCTTGCGGAGGCGGATGTGGCGTTCCATGAGATCATTTACCAGGCTTCCGATAACAAGCGTCTGAACCAGGTACTGAATAATCTCCGCGAGCAGATGTACCGCTACCGTGTGGAATATCTGAAGGAAGAGCAGACCAGAAATCTCCTTGTCAGCGAGCATGAAGAACTGGTAAAAGCGATCCGGGAGGGTGATGTGCAGAAAGCACAGGATATTTCTTTTCACCATCTGGAGAATCAGAGAATGGCAATTATCCGTACCATCCGTGCGGAAAATGCTGCCAGAGAATCCGAGAAAAAAGAATAAGAACCGGATATCCGGGGATATTAAGAGAGATGCCACTGGCATCTCTTTTTTATTGGAAAAGGATGGTGAAGCTGTGGAAGAAAAAAAGATTTCAGTATCTCTCCATGAAAATGAATCTTATATCCGGAAGCGCTGTGAAAACTGCGATGATATTCTGATCCGGCCCATGCGCCTGGGAGAGGGTCATAAAGTGGACTGTCTGATGGTTTATATTGAAGTGGCAGTTTCCAACATGATGCTGGACGATTCTGCCATTGGAAAGATGATCAATCATTTCTGGGAGATTTCGCCGGAGGATATTCAGGAATTTGTCAGGCATAACAGTCTTGGGATCGCAGATGTAAAGAAACTGGAGAATCTTGACGAGTCCATAGATGCCATGCTTGCAGGGAATGCAGTGTTTTTCATAGATGGATATGACAAGGCGATGAAAATCTCCAGCAAAGGTTATCCATCCACAGGTGTGATGGAGGCAGAATCGGAAAAGGTGCTGCGGGGTTCCAGGGAAGGATTTTCGGACAGTGTGAAAAGTAACAGTGCACTGGTAAGAAAAAGGCTTCGTGATACCAGACTCAAGGTGGAAGAATATAAAATCGGTGTGCGCTCTCATACCTTAACGCAGGTGTTATACATGGATGACCTGGTACATGAGGGACTTCTGGAAGAAGTGAAGGAACGGCTGGAAGAATTTCAGATTGACGGAATCCTTGACAGCGGTATGCTTGAACAGCTGACAGAAGATGTGTGGTATTCTCCTTTTCCTCAGTATCAGACAACGGAACGTCCGGATCGTGCTGTGCAGGAAATCCTGAAAGGTAAGGTTGTGATTCTGTGTGATAATTCTCCGGAAGCATTGATCCTTCCGGGAAATTTTAGCAGTTTCATGGAGAGCAGCGAGGACTGGTATCACAGGTTCGAGATGGCTTCCTTTCTCAGAATACTGCGATATTTGGCTGTGATCATGGCGACTGTTCTGCCGGGACTTTACCTGGCAGTGATACGTTTCCATACACAGATTCTGCCATCTGCACTGATACTGTCTTTTGCGGAGGCGAGGGAAGGAGTGCCCTTTTCCAGTGTGGTGGAACTGATTTTTCTGGAACTGGCTTTTGAACTGATTCGGGAGGCTGGGGTGAGAGTTCCGGGATCTCTGGGAAATGCTATTGGCATTGTTGGCGGACTGGTGATCGGACAGGCAGCGGTAGAGGCAAATCTTGTGAGTCCGATCGTGGTGATGATCGTGGCGTTGACTGCGCTTGGCTCTATGACTGTTCCAAATGAAGAGTTTGCAGCAGCATTTCGGCTGGTGAAGTATGGGTTTCTGATCCTGGGAGGTTATCTGGGAATTTACGGAATCGTGCTGGGAGTATATCTGGTTATAGGGCACCTGGCAGGCCTGATAAGTTTTGGTATTCCTTACCTGGTTCCTTTTATAAAGAAAGAACAGAAGGGCAGCAGAGGAGAAGGGGTTCTGAGAGTTCCGCTGCGCAAGAGGGTATTACGACCGCTTTATGCAAGAGAGGAGCAGAAAATCCGTTTGAAGAGAAAGGAGTCCGGTTCATGAGATTTGCAGAGAATAACAGAATTTCCCACAGGCAGCTGTACAGGCAGATGATACTGGCATTACTGGCACCATTTATGCTCTGCGTTTTCGGAAAGGGTGGAATGAACGGAATCAGTGCAGTGGCGGGAATGATTTTTGCGCTGATATTGCTTGGGTTTTATGTAATCTGGCTGATACGGCTGACACCTTCATTTGAAGATCCGGTAAAGTCTGCAGGTGCTTTTGCGGGAAGGCTGATCGGGATTTTTTTTCTGATCTATGTGTTGATGGCGGGAGGATATCTGCTGGCACTTCTCAGGAGGCTGGTTCCTGTAAAGCTGATCACAGGAGTATCCGGCCGATGGATTGCATTCTGGGCGGTTCTGGTATGTTCTGTCGGAACCTGCAAAGGTGTACAGAGAAGAGGAAGAATGGCGGAAGTATCAGGTGGTCTGCTTCTTGGCGGGATTATGATAATGATGATACTTTGTGTGCCACAGGCAAAAACGGAATATCTCATGGGAGAAATCCGGTGGGAGGAGCTTACAGTGAGAAATGTCCGTCAGTCTTTTTATGGAACTCTGTGTGCCTTTTCGCCGGTGGCATTGCTGCCATTTCTGTTGGGAAATGTGGAGAAATACGGAAGTGCGGGAAAGACGGTGGCAGGAGGGATCCTGACACTTGGCGGGATTCTTATTGGAATGGAGCTTCTGCTTCCGGCAGTTCTGGGATATGACAGGGTAGCGGCGGAAAGTTATCCGGTCCTGCCTCTGCTGGCAGGCGCAGATCTTCCGGGAAATGTACTGGCCAGATTTGACATCCTGTGGATGGGATTTCTGCTTTACAGCCTGCTTTTTGCAATAGGGAGTCTGCTGTATTATGGAAATCAGATTATCGGGAAATCTCATCCTGGTAGGGGGAGGTTCTGGCTTCCGGCACTGGTTTTCCTGATTTCGCTTCTGGAAGAAGAGGGAAAAGGAATACTGGATTATTTTGGATGGTGTCTGGCGCATATTTTCGTCCCGGGAATTCTCATCTGTCAGTTTTATATGTTTATCAGAGGAAAGGGACACCGCAGGAAGCAGAGGAAAAGGGCTGTCAGTGTGGTGACCGGGATTTTGTCAGTCAGTCTTTTTATGAGCGGATGTGGTGCGGCTGTGGAACCGGAGAAGAGAATGTATCCTATGGCACTTGGCGTGGATGCCTCAGAAGAAGGAATCTGTCTTACCTATGGGATGCCGGATCTTTCTGAGAGTACGGGGCAGGGAAAAGAGGAAGAAGATGGCGGTTCCCGGGTTCTGCAGATCAGTGGTGCTGATTTCACCCGGATTGAAAAAATGTATGATCAGTCACAGGAAAAACTTCTTGATATGGGGCATCTGCAGGTTCTGGTCATGGGGAGAACACTGGTGGAGGACGGAAGATGGAGAATGGTGCTGGATTATCTGAAACAGGAGATTTTTGTGGGGGAAGATCTTTATGTGTTTGAAGCGGAGGACGCAGGGGAGATCCTGAACTGGCATGGGGAGGATAATTCATCAGCAGGAGAATATATTACAGGACTGATCCGAAACAGAATGTCAGGAGGAAATATTACGGCTGTGACACTCAGAGAGCTTTTCTATGAAAAATATAAAGAAGATAAAATCCTGCGACTTCCGATTGTGAAGATCAGAAATGGAAGTCTGGAAGTGGAAGTATAAATCAGGAAAATATTGGCATAATCCAAATATTAAAGTGCTGTCTGGAAATTTCATATAAAATAAGAAAATATATAGGAAAATAACAAAGGCAGATATGGTAACTGATAAGATATAACAGGAGAGAGGGACAATGATGAATAAAAAGAGTAAGAACAAAAAATTAAGAAGAAAACTGTCGTTTGTTCTGTTCGTGGCAGCTGTTGGTGTTCTTATGAGCAATGCCGGGAATGTCCGGGAAGATAGCAAAAATCGCTGAAAGACGACAGGAACAGACTGCAGTTACTGCATGGTGGGGGACATTGTACCCGAAATTCTGCTTCTCGCAGTTCCCTGAGGAAAATAAAGGACAGAAAGATGACATAAAGATATCCTTCTGGCTTGCACAGGCTCTTGATTGGTGATAGAATAGTGAGACAATCAATAGAGATGGAGAATAGAAATCAATGAAAATAGACAGAGAGGCACCGATAGGAGTATTTGATTCCGGTGTGGGAGGGCTGACTGTTGCGCGTGAGATCATGCGTAATCTTCCTTCAGAAAAAATCGTATATTTTGGTGATACGGCGAGAGTGCCTTACGGAAGTAAATCGAAAGAAACTATCATCCGGTATTCCCGGCAGATCATTCGTTTTCTTCAGCAGCAGCAGGTAAAGGCGATTGTGGTTGCATGTAATACAGCCAGCGCTTTTGCCCTGGATGCAGTGAGGGATGAGTTTGACATTCCCATCATTGGCGTGATAGAGCCGGGTGCGAAGGTGGCGGCTGCCCAGACCAGAAATAAGAGGGTAGGAATCATTGGTACTGTGGGAACTGTAGGAAGTGGGATACATGCAGAGTATCTGAAGCATCTGGATCCGGAGATCACTGTTTTCGGCAAAGCATGTCCGCTGTTTGTGCCACTGGTGGAAGAAGGATGGCTGAAGGATCCGGTGACGGTGGAAGTAGCAAACCGTTATCTGGAGCCGTTGTTGGAATCCGGTATCGATACCCTGATCATGGGCTGTACCCATTATCCGCTGTTACGTTCTACTCTGCGTCAGATCATGGGAGAAAAAGTAAATCTGGTAAATCCGGCCTATGAGACCGCCAGAGAACTGAAATCCCTGCTGGAGCGGAACGGACTGAACAACGACGGAAAGCAGAACTATGAAGGTGCAATGCATGAGTTCTATGTCAGTGATGCGGCAAATAAGTTTAAAAATTTTGCAAACTCTATTCTGCCATACGGTGTGGACACCACACAGCTGATCCATATCGAGGATTATTGAACGATCTTTGACTGAGTTCAAGTCGAACGCACGTGAGACTTGGTGCGTGATTCTGGT